>Ga0310697_10002640_pt1 | contig 18782 bp, 14 predicted proteins | sample 172DNAGHGlowgp2_FD_203883 | JGI IMG/M metagenome (GOLD analysis project Ga0310697, IMG submission 203883) | Sheep rumen microbial communities from Palmerston North, Manawatu-Wanganui, New Zealand - 1728 DNA GHGlow gp2 (v2) (version 2) | ecosystem: Host-associated > Mammals > Digestive system >... | reverse complement strand
AGAACGATCGAGTGCTGCGCGTACAACAAGTCTCTCGAGGACATGCGCGCATTCCGCGTAAAGGACCTGATCGAGATCAAGGAGCAGAAGGCGACCGATTCCGTTTCGAAGTACGAGATGCACTTCTTCAATGCGATCTACAACATCAGACCGGACAAGCTGAAGAAGTTCGCGCCCGACAACCTCACAGAGACCGGCGCAAAGAACGCGGGTCTGTATCACAGCGCGTATGTGAAGCATTCCGAAATGATCGGTCCGGATTCCACCAAGAACGCGATCATCTCGAAGCACATCGACAAGCGCTGGGATTCGATCGCCGTTATGCCGGAGATCGACGACGGCTATCAGTATCGTCATATGATCAAGATCCATCAGGCGATGGTCTACGGTCTCATCTATAACCTGATCACCAGCAGAAAGGTGTCGCCGGTTGCGGGACAGGGCCGCAGAGTCTACCGCTATGAGAACACGGACGAGCGCTTTGTGAACCTGACGGTCTCGAACGGCACCATGTGCGACGAATTCTTCGAGATCCTCGATTCGCTGTATATCAGCTCGGCGATCGTGGAGGACGTGAAGAAGGCGGCGGAGAAGAAGCGCATAAACGACAGCGATCACAACGCAAACTACTGCGATACGGAGTTTGCAAGGTGCGTAAAGGAATTCACCATCCAGCCGGTGTGCAAGGGCAGGACCGGACACGAAGGCGTCGCGAGCCTGTTCGAGATCCCGCTGTACTACTACAACTCCCTGCCGAACGCAAAGCGGTACAACGATGAAATCATGGTCCTTGTCGACGCGGTCATCAAGACACTGAGAGACGAGATCAATACGTTCGAGAATGCGAACGACGCGAAATTCGTGCTCAGCACGGAGCTGGTCGATCAGTTCAACCTGATGATGGAACACTACGAGTCGATGCCGAATCTCAGAAACAACCTCGACGCGCGCGATAATCCCGTGCTCGATATCATCTACAGAAAGATCAAGGCCGAGCTCAGCACCGAGCCGCAGCCGGAGAACTTCGACGAGAAGCTCGAGGCCATGCGCGCAAGGATCAGAACCGTCGAAAAGACTGAAACAGGCAATCAGCAGGCAGGCGCGGAGGGATAAGCCGCACCGGTGCAATTCAAACGCTGTATATCCCCGGTCCGCTCAACGGACCGGGGGAGCGGAGGTGGTGTTTTGTTTACCGTTATAATTGCACAGGAAACTGTCTTGAACAGCATTGAAGAATACAAGCTGTTTTTAGAGCCGTATATCAGCAAAGACCTTGCTTTCTGCGCATGGGATCCGGAGGGGAAAACACTTGCGGGAATGGTCCCCGCGCTTGAGGAAACCGTATCGAGACGCGCTGCGTGGCGGGCTCTCGTGCTGTGCGGGGAGGAAGGGCTTTCCCGGAAAAACCCATATGATCTCGTAACGTACAGAAAGCCGGAAAAAACATATGCCGATGAGGACCTGAACGGCGATCTGCAGTTCGAAGAGGACGACCCGGAAGCGGAGCAGCTTTCGGAGCTTGCAATGAAGCGCAGGGACGCCGGGCTCAGGCGCTACCTCGAGGAACTGCAAAAGGCGAAGTTCGACGCATACGCTGAGGCTGCCGGCAATCCGCTGACGCGGCTGATGACGTTTCTCTGCGAAGCGCCTCTGGTATCCGAAGGCATCAACGATTTGAAGCGTGAGGATCCGGAGTATGCGGAATACCTTGCGGAGAGCGCGAAAAAAGCTGAGCTGCGCGAACAGATCAAAAACGGGGAAACGATCGGATTTACGCGTCCCGCCGAGATCCTTTGCGTTGCAAAGCGTACGTGCAGCGGCGAGGAATACGAAATCAAAACCTCATGGACGCCGCACGACGATCTGTTCTATTCCGACTTTGCCGACAGGAATATGTACTTCGACAGGATGCGGTTTTTCGTGTTCGACATCCTGCCGCACACCCACCGCAACTATACGTACGATTACATTCGGTATCTGTACACGGTGCTGCTGCTGGCGGAAAACGATCTGCCGCAGGGCGCGGTCAAGCCCAGACGGGTCTATGCGATCGGATGCGACGACGACGAAGCGGCGCTGGGCGGTCTGCTCTCGCGATACAACGCAAAGCTCGATGCAACGGTCGCGCAGATCAACGAAACGATCCGGAAGATCAACGAAAAGCAGCCGGAGCGGCTGACCGACAAGGAAGCGGAAGCGATCTTCAGCGGGTACGTCAGCATTCCGGTATCCGTCGATCCGGATATTAACAGCGCGGATCTCTATGCGAACGCAAAGGAGTACAGCCTTTCCGAAGACTGTCCGAGAGATGAATACGCAGTCTGGAACGGTCAGCTGAATCGATCCCGGCAGACGCTGAAAAAGCTGCTGAAGCAGCCGCGGCGCGCGCTCAAAAAGGCGGCTTCCGACGTGCGGCGCTTAAAGCAGGGCGAATGCGACAAGGCGCTGGCGCTGAATTCGTTCCAGATCGAGGATCTGGAGGAGAGCATCGCGCAGGAGGAAGTCCGGCTGGTGCAGATCAGGACCGTGGATCTCTTTGATACGGAAACGTTTGACAAGGAGATCGAAACACGCGACAAGGCGGTCAGGAACAAGATCGACAAGCGCATGACGAAAAAAACGACGATCGCTGTGGGCGTTGTCGTGCTGTTGGTATTCCTTGCGGGATTTCTGCCGATGCTGTTCGGCAACATGGCGGAGAAGAACAGCGTTCTTGCGTCGCTTGCCGTGATCGGGGCAGCGCTTCTGCTGATGGCGATCGTACTGTTCATCACCCTGTTTTTCCTGAGACGCGGACTTCGGAAGCTGATCTTCTGGTTCAACGCGGTCATGAAGCACATCGAAAACCAGATCAACGGCGCAATGGCGCAGTTCTCTGCGTATCTCACCACGGTGTGCAGGATCATGCGCGGGTTCTCGGTCCTGAAATACAGGGACAGAAACGAGTCCCCCGATACGATCCGGATCCGCATCCTGAAGAAACATATCGCGGACATCCGCACCAGTCAGGCGGAAACCATGGAGGTGCTTGGCAGATTTGAGTCGCTGGACGGCGTTTCCGACGACGAGGAGGTCAAAGGATACGATTATGACTTCACGCGTCCCGTCGATTATCCTTATCCGCTGCCGTTCCGGGACGTTGACGTATGCAGGATCGAATTCCTGCAGCCGGGCTGCTATGCTGCAGCGCCCGTCAACCTGGTCAAGCGCATCACCTTAAAGAGGGAAGAACTCTATGATTAAAAACATTCTAACAGCTGTCAGATTTCTCCTTCCCATATTACCGTTCGCGCTGTTTGCGCTGTGGAATATGAAGGTGAATCTCAAGAAGCCGGAACGATCCAGGCAGATTTTCATGCCTGTCCTCGCGCTGATCTATTGCATCGTACTGCTGATTCTGATGGACAAGATCACGGCGCTGGTGGAGAGTCTGATCCGGGCAATCCCGACATGGATCCATTCGCTGGCGGAATGGCTGAGGACGATTCTGTACGGACGGCTGACGTCTGTTGCGTCCTGGATCGACGGGCTGTCGGCCGGTCTTGCAAACGCGATCCAAAACGCCAACATCTTCTATGCGGTGTTCTATATTGCAAACGCGCTGATCATGCTCGCGCATATCATCCTGAAGCGGATCCTCATCACGATCATGAAGCCGATCTGCAAGAGCGGCAACAAGCTGTATGAACGCGCCGCTGGGCTGTTCTATGAAAAGGATCCGGGCTCGGGCGAGATGTTTGTCAAGAATCATATCGGACAGGCGCGCACCTTCCTGAAAACGGCGTATATCGCGGCGCTTGTGATCTCCTGCCTTGCGGTTGCCGGCGTATTCATGATCTATCAGAAAGGATGGCTGACCGGCGCGTTTTATCCGGTATTCGGGATCATTCTGATCGGCGAGATCTGCTTTGTCATGGACGGTCTCACGCGGTCCGAGAGCAAGATCGGGTATGAAAAGGAAGAAACGCAGGAGGGCGAGGGCATCGACTTCCGCATTCTGCGCCCCGAGCTGAAGCGCCTGTTCGGCGATAAGCTGTCGATCGACGACACCCTTGTTTCGGGCGGAAGCGAACGCGTGCAGTCTGCCGACGAGCTGCTTTCCGATTACGAGAACGGCGACGACCGCATGCTGGAGGCTTACGGCATCTTCATGCATCGTAAAGCCGCGGCCGGCATGGAGATCGATCAGAGCTATCTCGCCTCCGGAAGGGATCTTCTGGAGGGAAAGAGCATCCTGTTCAACAACCCGTTCTATTACGATCTGATCCCGTACATGTTCTATCCGATGAACAGAGCGCTGATGAAGCACGGAAAGGTGCTGATCGTTCTCGGCAGACATAAGACGGAAGCCGATATCGTGCAATGGTGCGAGGACGGACTGACTGCGGTGACCAACGTTCCGTCGCTGTGGAACGTCGGCGTGCTGAAGGAGACGCCGCAGGACGTTGACGTCGGCGTCATCACGCGCTCCAGCGTACACGATCTCAAACTGCACGAAGCGAACCGCGAATTCTTTGCGGAGGTATCGTTTGTGGTCCTCATCGAACCGTCGCGGCTCGTTACGACGGCGCAGGTCGGACTCAATTCCATCGTCCGCTACTGCCGGATGCGCGGACAGCAGATCACCTACTGCTCGACGGATAAGAACTGCGACGGTCTGGTCGACGCGCTTTCGCACATCCTGATGACAAATCTGACCGAGGTGTCGGCAACCAAACGGCATTCGGGCATTTCCTCCTATATGTGCTGGACGCCGGGCGAGACGCATCTGCAGCACAGAATGCTGAAGGGCGTTTCGCGGTACATCGGCTTCGGAACGGAGCTGTCCTTTGCCGGCGTCAAGAACGGCGTACGGTTTGCGGACTGGTACGGCGGAGACGTGTTCCCCGTGCGGGATATCCGCTGGATCGCGCAGCAGTACTACTATCCGCTGCTAACCTATGCGGAGCGCAACGCGGTGCAGGAGGGCATCGACGAGTATTTCCGCACCTCTCCGAACATGTGGAGCGCAAAGGTCAGCGACGATCATTATATGACCGTTGAAGACGAATCGCACAACATGTTCGAGATCCGCCGGACGTTCTCCACCAGAGCCAGAAAACAGGGATTCATCAACATCATTGCATCCGAATACCTGCTGAAGGACTACATGGCGGACAACGACTGCATCTTCGACACCGATCCGAAAGCGATCCCGTACATCGTCGCCGATTATGCGCATACGAAGCGCAACGTGGTGATGCGCGTCTGCTTCCGCATGTGCGGCGGGTATGTCACGGAGGAGGAGCTGCAGCGCGAGCTGCTCCTGATCGGCGCGGATACGGAAACGCCGGTCAGAAGTCTGTGGCATGAGCTCTGCGCATGCTATGCGTCGGGCGAGATCCCCGTCGACGAGGAAGGCGGAGAACTGCTTGTCGTCCGGGCAAACGGCGGGGAGCAGACCTTCTCGGCAGACGTCATCGAGCTGCGCCGCAGATACTCGGTCGAGCTCGGCCGCATGGAGAACCGGTACAGCATTACGGACAAGGCGTTCGGCGCGGCGGTGATCGGCGGGCTCAGAAGCGCGGAATACATTGCAGAAGACGAGAACGGTGAGACGCTGTATCTCGGCACGGAGCTTCTGGGACACGTATTTCAGAAATATCTGCCCGGTCAGTTCTTCACGTTCGACGGCAAGTACTACGAGATGCTGCGCGTCACGGCGCAGGGTCAGGTCCTTGTCCGCAGAGCGGCGGACCATATCACCGGCAGACCCTCCTACCGGCAGGAACGCAAATACACGCTGTCGTCGCTCCGCGATTCCGATATGATGGGCGACAACCGCAAGATCGGCGAGATCAGCATCGTGAAGCAGTTTGCCGATCTGCGCGTGCAAACGACCGGCTATTGGGAGCTGCAGAACTACAACGACTTTGAACACGGCCGCCGTGTGACCATCAACGGGATCCCCGACCGCATCTACTGCAGCAAGCAGGTGCTTCGCATCGATCTGCCGGACAGCGTGACCCGAGAGGTCCAGATCACGGTCGCGGACCTGCTCAACGAGATCTTCCGCACGCTGTTTGCGGAGAATCAGGATTATATCTGCGCCGTGATCCCGGGAGAAGTCGAAATTCCGCTCACGTACTCTCTGGATATCGGCGAAGAAAAGAAGTGCATCTACATCATCGAGGACAGCCAGCTGGATATCGGTCTGCTGGAAGCGGTCAGAAGAAATCTCAACCGCATCCTTTCGATCATGTGCGATTATCTCGAATGGCATCTGGAAGCGATGGAAAACAGTCTCCATCCGCCGGTGAAGCTGCCGCCGGAGTTCCCCGAAGACAACGGAGAGGAGCCCGAGGAACCGAAAAAGAAACGCGGATTCTTCAGCAGGATCGGCGCGTTCTTCAAGAAGATCTTCGGCGCGATCGGCGCATTCTTCAAAAAGATCTTCAGCGCGATCGGGAACTTCTTTAAGAAGCTGTTCCGCAAGCGGAAGAAGAACAAGGCGGAGGAGTCCGGCGAGCCGGATACCGGCAGCGGGCAGAGCACGGAAGCGCCGACGTCTCCGGAGAACGGACCCGCGGAGGGAACGGAACCGGGTGAAACCGGAACGACCGAAACGCAGAACGGGTCCGAATCGACCGAGGACGGCGCAGAATCCACCGACACGAATGCTGTTGAGGACGGCGCAGAATCCGCCGACACGACTGCTGTTGAGGACGGCGCAGAATCCGCCGACACGTCTGCAGCGGAGAATGGCGAACAACCCGCCGACGCTCCTGCTGCGGAGGACGGCGAACAACCTGCCGACGGGGCGGATGACGCAGGATCCGATCCGCATGTGAGCATGCGTATAAACGGACGCAGCGCGGGCGAGACCGCGCCGACCGGCACACAGGAAGAAGTCGATCTCGGAACGGACGACGATACCTTGACCTTTGAACCGGAATCGGTCGTCAAAGGCGGAACCGACTTTACAAGGCTGCCCTATCACGAGCGTTACTATCTTCTGTACGGCGGTACGGAGATGCCGAATTGCATCGACGTCGAAGGGACCATCGAATTCCTGCAGAGCCTCGGCGTCGGAAACAGCTCGCTGAAGCAGGCGCGCAAGGGCAAGGACATCGCGTCGATCCTGGAAGGCAGCGCGCCGGAACAGACGGGCGTGCGCCGTTGCTGCTTCTGCGGCACGAAGCTGATCGGCAGCGAATATGAACGTCTGTCCGACGGCAGAGAACGCTGTCTGAACTGCGGCAAGACGTCCATCAAAACACAGGATGAATTCGTTGCGCTGTTCCATGAGGTGATCCGCAATCTGCATCTGTTCTACGGCATTACCATTGACACGCCGATGCGAGTCGAGATGGTCAATTACCGGAAGCTGCAGCGCCTTTGGAAGAAGGGCGGCGGAAAGAATTACACCGAGGTGCTTGGCTTTGCAACGAAGAATAAAAAGGAACACCTGGTTTATATGACGAACGGAACGCCGCGGCTTATGGCGGCCATGACCATGGCGCACGAGCTGACGCATATCTGGCAGTTCCTGCATTGGGACTATACGCAGCTCGAAGGACAGTATGGGAAAAGAAACATGCCGGAGATCACGGAAGGCATGGCGATGTGGAGCGAAATCCAGTATGCGTATCTCATCGGCGAGACGGAGACCGCAAAGCGCGAAGAAATGAACACGCCGAAAATGGATAACGAATACGGGAGAGGCTTTACAAAATACCTCGAGGTCTACGGACTCAGCAGAAACGGCTCCATCTACGGAAAGAAAACGCCGTTCTCCGATCCGAAGCAACCGCTGTAACCAAACGACGCTCCGCATACCCGGATCCCGGATATGCGGGGCGTTTCTGTGCAGAACTGTGATAAAAGGAGGATAATCCGTATGAAAAAAACGGCAAGACGCATTGCGGTCATTCTGCTGGCGCTTCTGATCGCGGCGTCCATGTTCGGATGCGAAGCGACAGAAAAGAGCAAGATCAAGCGCGAGCTGCTTGCGCCGTTCGAGTCCGCATGCCACAATCTGGACGTCAGGGCAATGGTCGAGTGCTTCAATCCGAGCGTCGGCGAGCCGATCCTGCTCGTGATGAATACGCTGGGCATTGAGGACACGTCCGGCGTACTCGACCGGATCGTCGATCTTCTGGACAACTTCGGGGAGCTCGGCGTGAAAGCGGATGCGTTCTTTTCTTCGCTGTCGATCAAAGCGAAGGCTTATGAATTCAACGAGGATCAGGACCGCTGCCACGTAACGGCCGTGATCGGATACGGAACGGGAGAGGAAAGAAAGGAGACCACGGCCGTACTGAAATGCGTGAAAAGGGCGGACAAGTGGTACCTGAACGGTATCGGCTTCTGACCGTAACCCAGCCCGTATCAAATCTTCCGTTACAGAACACAGGACGCACGTTGACCGTGCGTCTTTTTTTATGCCCCGGGATTCTTCAGCAAGGCGGCAGCGGGCTTGAAATATGGCAAAACTCCGGGAAAAAAGTCCGAAGTTTCTATGCTATGCTCATACCGACGAAAGGCAAGGAGGCAACCATGAGCAGAAAAACGGAACGAATGAACAGCGCGATCGGGGCGTATTTTGCAGCCTGCGACGCGACGCGCGAGCGCCGCGAGCTGAAGAACGGCGGAACGGAGGAGAGACAGATCCCCTACACCCTGTTCGGTCTTGCGAGGGCGGTGCAGCTGACGCCGGAGGAGGTCCTTCGGGCGTTTCACACCGGGGGCGGTTCCAAAGAGGACGCCATCCTTCGCGACGCTGTTCTGCGGGTCGCCGCCTACACGCTCGAGCGGACGCTGCTCGGCGAGCTCAATTACCAGTCGGCGCTGGAGGCGCTGCGCGCTATGGGGCTTTCCGGGATGGCGGATCAGAAGGACGGCACGCTTCAGATCGTTCTGGACGACGCGGCGGGGAGGTATTCCAAATGATCCTGCATTTAGAGGGTACGCCGAACCCGAAGCAGGAACAGTTCTTCCTTGCGGATGCGCGGCACATCGCCTACGGCGGCGCGCGCGGCGGCGGCAAGTCGTGGGCGATGCGCCGGAAGTTTGTGCTCCTTGCCTTTCGTTATGCGGGGCTAAAGCTCCTGCTTTTGCGCCGGACGCTGCCGGAGCTCAACGAGAACCATGTGCTGCCGCTGCAGAGAGAGCTTGCCGGCGCGGTCGCGTATCAGGCGACGCAGCGCGCGTTTCAGTTCCCGAACGGCAGCCGCATCAAGCTCGGCTACTGTGACCGCGAGGCGGATGTGTTTCAGTATCAGGGACAGGAGTACGACGTGATCGGGCTCGAGGAGGCGACGCACTTTACGGAGGCGCAGATGCAGTTTCTGACCACCTGCAACCGTTCGGTGCGGACCGACTTCTCCCCGCGCATGTACTACACCTGCAACCCCGGCGGCGTCGGGCACGCATGGGTCAAGCGCCTGTTCATCGATCGAAGCTACCGCAACAGCGAAAAGGCGGCGGATTACGTGTTTATCCCGGCGCGGGTCACCGACAACCCGATCCTGCTCCGCACGAATCCGCAGTACCTTGAAACGCTCGAAAACCTGCCGGAGCACCTCCGGAAAGCGTACCTGGACGGCAACTGGGACGTGCTCGAAGGACAGTACTTTCCGGAATTTGACCGCAGCCTGCACGTCGTGCAGCCGACGAGGCTCCCGATGGAGTGGAAGCGCTTTCGCGCTATGGACTGGGGCTACAACGATCCGTGCTGCGTGCTGTGGTTTGCCGTTGCGCCGGAGGGAGGGCTGTACGTATACCGGGAGCTGTACCTAAGGAAGACGCTTTCGAGCGAGATCGCAAGGCGGGTAAAAACGCTCTCCGAAGGCGAACGGATCGCCTATACCGTCGCCTCGCCCGACGCCTGGCAGCAGCGCGGTCTCAAGGGCGCCGAGGGGGAGAGCATTGCGGAGGTGTTCGCAAAAAACGGCGTGCCGCTTCTCGCGGCGGACAACGCCCGTGTCCCGGGCTGGCAGCGCGTTCGCGAAGCGCTTGCCAAAAGAGACGACGGCGCGCCGGAGCTGCGGATCTTCGAGACCTGCCGCAATCTCATCCGCACGCTGCCGACGCTGACCTTCGACGAGCACGACTGCGAGGACGTCGCCTCCAACTGCGAGGACCATGCGCCGGAAGCGCTGCGCTACGGGCTGATGAGCCGTCCGCGGCCCGCCGCGCCGGAAAAGCGGAAGCGCCTGTACCGCTACGATCCGCTTGCGGGCACGCCGACGGCGGATCCGGGCTTCCGGGGGCTGTGAGTCGATGAATTGCGCCTGCGGCACATGAAAAATCAACCAGAAAGGAATAACCATGAAACCAAGACAATCCGAAACCAAACGGCGGTTAGCCGAAGAAGCGACTGCGCTGTTCAACGAGTTCCGCAACGCGTTTGCGAACGAGTGGCGGCGGCAGGAGCACAATGAGCGGATGTATCGCGGGGAGCATTGGTACGACGTGCCCGTGACCGATCCGAACGAGCCGCGGCCGGTCACGCCGATCCTGCAGTCCACGATCGAAAACGTGTCCGCAGACCTTGCAGACCTGACGCCCGAAGCGGTCATCACACCCGAGAGCGCGGCGGACGCCTACGCCGCGCAGGTGATCGACGCCGTCGTCCGCAGAAACCACGACGCGGCGGCGTATCCCGTCGAGTACCGGCGCATGATCCACGATCTGCTGGTCGGCGGCTGGTGCGTACAGGAGGTGGGCTACGACAGCGCGGAAAACGGAGGCTTAGGCGGCGCGTTCATCCGTCACGTCGATATCCGAAGCATCCTCATCGATCCGCTGGTCACCGATCTCCAGGACGGACGGGCGGTTTTCAAGCTCGCGCTGCGTCCGAAGGCGTGGATCGAAGCACACTATCCCGACCTTTGTCCGCTGATCGAATCCAGCCCGATCGATACGGCGGAGCTGATCACCGACGAGATCCTTTCGCCGGATCCGAAGAACGCCTGCCTGCTGATCGAATACTGGCGGCGTGAATACGACGCGAAGGAGGATGCGTACCGCGTCCACATGGCGCTTCTCTGCAACGGCGTCGTGCTCGAGGACAGCCGCGACATCAAGCCGGAGGGCTATTTTGCACACGGTCGATACCCGTTCGTATTGACGACGCTCTACCCGCGGAAGGGAAGCGCCCTCGGCTTCGGCGTGGTCGATCTGTTCGGCACGCAGCAGCTCTACGCGGACAAGCTCGATCAGCTTGTGCTGAAGAACGCGTTCCTTGCGTCAAGAAACAAGCTGCTGGTCACCGACGCGTCCGGCTTCGATCCGGATGACCTTCGCGACTGGTCCAAGGATGTGCACACCGGCGAAAGCCTGAACGGCGTGACGTGGATGTCCACCGCGCCGCTGCCGGACTACCTGCTTTCCTACATTCGCTCCATCCGCGAGGACATCAAGGAGGAGAGCGGCGCGAACGACTCCTCCCGCGGGGCGGCGCCGGGCGGCGTGACCGCGGCGCGGGCGATCGAAGCGCTGCAGGAGATGAGCACGAAGCGCGCGCGGCAGGCTTCCGATCAGCTGCACGAGGCGTTCCGCGAGGCGGTACGGCTCGAGATCGAAACGGAACGCGAGTTCAACTGCTTCCTGCGTCCGGTGACGATCACCGTCGACGGCGAGCCCAGAGAGGTATTCTTTGACAGCGAGGTGCTTCTGAAAAGCGCGCCGGGCGGCGTGGAGCTGCCGGTCGAGTTCCTGATCTCGATCAAGGCGGTCAAGCGCAGCCGCTTCGCGAGCGCGGCGCAGAACGAGCTCATGATGAACCTTCTGTCCATGGGTGCGATCACCCGTGAGCAGGCGATCCCGCTCATGACCTTTGAGGGCAAGGAGCAGGTCCTGAAGCAAATGAAGGAGACGGCGGAGGAGCCGCTGTTTCGCGAACGAATGAAACAAAAACGATTCGGAGGTAAAGTATGATCTTCAAAAAGAAAGAGACGCCCGCCGTCACGGAACCGGCGGAGATCGAAGCGGAGAACCCGTTCATCGAGGCGGCGAACGCGCTGGTCGAAATGGAGCGAAACGGCGAGCTGCCCGAGGGCTTCGAGCTTTCGGAGGCGGTGCAGGACCGCGCGTTTGCGGAGCTTCTGCAGGAATTCGAGCCGAAGGCCGCGGTGCGGATCTACGCAGCGGAAAAGCGCGCAGAGGATGCGGAGAACAACGTCCGGACCCGCATGAGCGAGCAGGCAAGAAGCCGAAAGGCGCTGCCCAAGTCCCAGCGTACGGACCGCGCGGTCGCAGCCGCGCCGGACTACATGTCCATGTCGAGAGAAGCGTTTTCGACGCTTGAGAAACAGTACAGAAACGCCGCGCAGAACGGCAAACGAGTCCATATCTGAAAGGAGTAACCCATGGCTATCAATACCACTCTGAACACTGCAAACAGCGCATATTTCAACAAGCAGTTCTATGACAAAAAGCTTCTGGAGACTGCAAAGACGCGTCTTGTGCACGCGAGCTTCGGTCAGAAGCGCAGCATCCCGCGGCACGGCGGCAAGCGCGTGGAATTCCGCAAGTACAACCTCTTTACGCCCGACGTCGACGCGCTGACGCTCGTCGAGGGCGTTACGCCGGAAGGGCAGTCCCTTTCGCAGTCCGACGTCGAGGCGGAGGTCAGCCAGTACGGCGCTTACGTCGAGGTAAGCGATCTGCTCGACCTCACCGCCTACGACGAGGTGCTCGCGGATTCCGCGGAGCTTTTGGGCGAACAGCTCGGCACCGTGATCGAATGGGTCACCCGCGACGCGATGTGCGCGACGACCAACGTGCAGTACGCAAACGGCAAGGAGGACCGCAACGAGCTCGACGGCGACTGCGTACTGACCGTCGACGAGATCCGCAAGGCCGTCCGCACGCTGAAGAAGAACAAGGCGCGCATGTTCACGACCGCAATCGACGGCTCCGTGCGCCGTCCGCACTTCGTGTGCATCTGTTCGCCGGACGCGACCTACGATCTGCAGAACGATCCGCTCTGGCAGGATGTATCGAAGTATAGCAACGCGGAGCAGATCTACTCCGGCGAGATCGGCAGACTGTTCGGCGTCGTCTTCGTGGAATCGACCGAAGCGAAGGTCTATCACCAGACGATCTGGAATCTTACGCGCCAGTCGGCGAACTCGACCACGAACACCATCCCGCTGCGCAACGCGCCCACCCCGGAACAGCTGAAGTACCTGTCCACCCCCGGCAACTTCGTGTATATCGCGGGCGCGGAACTCACGATCACCGGCTTCAACGCGACGACCAACACGCTGACGGTCGCGGAGAACGTGACCTATTCGCTGAACGCCGCGGTCTACACGGACGACGCGGGCGCGATCACGACGAACTATCGTGAGCGCGACGTCCACGCGACGCTGGTCTTCGGTGCGGACGCGTACGGCGTCATCGACGTCGACGGCTCCGGCACGATGGAGACGATCATCAAGCCGCACGGCAGCGAGGGCAGCGGCGATCCGCTGAATCAGCGCGCGACCGTCGGCGCAAAGGTCGCCGCGTACGCCGCAAAGATCCTGAACCCGCTCTGGATCGTGCGCATCGAGCACGCGGTTTCGGAGTAACGAACCGATCCGGGGGAGGCGTTTTCCCTCCCCCGGGCATAAGAAAGGAGCATGAACGATGAATACAAAGGCTAAAACCGAACCGAAAGAAATCGGGACCGACCGTGAAGCGACCGTTTCCGTCTGCATTCCCTCCGAAGGCACGGGCGCTTTTCTGGAAGGCGCGCTGAACGGCGTAAGCTTCCGGATCCCGACCGACACGGTCGTGACCGTACCGAAGCGCATCGCGCGGATCCTGCAGGAAAGCCGCAGAACGCTGCAAAACGGCGCCCGCGCCGCCGAAGCGTTTACCGCGACCGGCGGAAGAAAGTTAGGGTGATCGCCGTGACCGTGCTTGAACTCATTCAGAGCGCGCTCGCGGAGCTCGAGCATCCCGAGGATACCGCGGCGCTGCCGCTGTGGAAGGAGAAGCTGCTGCGCTTTGCGAACGAGGCGCTGGTCGATCTGTACGAGACCTTCCGTCCCTGGCGGCGCGACACGCTCCCGCTCGTCAACGGCGCGATCGATCTGACGGCGCTGCCGTATACGGCGGCAAAGTTGCTCGGCACGGAGCGCAGCGGCATGCGCGTCCCGTTCTGCTTCGGCGCGGATACGAACACGCTCAAAGTGCCCGGGGTGCAGGACGGTCCGATGACCGTCGTCTATCGGTACCTGCCGAAAACGCTCGTCCTTGACAGCGACGAGCCCGAGCTGCCCGCGGCGTGCCATCCCTTGATCGTGCTGTACATGGTCGGGCGGTTCTCGATGGTCAACGACGCGCAGGGACTGAACCGCGCGTCCGCGGCGATGTCGCTGTACGAAACGCGCAAGCGCCGCCTGAAGCTCGACCTCGACGAACCGACCGATTACAGGATCACCTGCCGGTACTGAAAGGAGGCGTCTATGGCATATCAGACCGTTTCACTGCCTTCGTTCGGCAGCGTGCGCATGGACCTTTCGGAGGGGCTTTTAAAGCCCGACATGAGTCCGGACGCCTGCAACGTCGACACGCGGTCCGGCGCGCTGCGTACGGCTTTCGGGTTCTCCCGCGTCATGCCGGAGACGCTTGAAGCCATCACGCCGTTCGAGCGGATGTACGTCTACGCCACCGAGCGCGGGAACCGGTACCTTGCCGCTTCGCAGGACATGCTGTATTACTACGACGCGGTTTCCGGGATCTGGCGGCCGCTGTATCAGTTTGAACGCACCGCCGTCGGGGAACGCATGGATTTTCTGAAGGTGCGCATCGGCACCGAGGACCGTCTGCTGATCGCCTGCGGCGAGGAGCCGCTGATCACGTTCGACGCGGCAACAAACACCGTCGACGTATTCGGCACAGAGCAGAAGGAATCGTATCATACGATCAGCTACGTCGAGCTGTACTTCGGCAGACTGTTTGCGGCGGGCGATCCGCAGGCGCCCGCAAGGCTCTACTGGAGCAAAGCGCCCGGCGGCGGCAGAACGATCGACGACTGGCGCAGCGACGAAGCGAGCGAGAACGTATCCGGCGGCTACGTCGACGTCGGCGTGGACGACGACCCGATCACGGGGCTCTTTGCCATGTCGAATCAGCTCCTGATCTTCAAGCGCGATTCGCTCTACCGGCTGCTGGGCGACCGCCCCGGGAACTATCGCATCATCCGGGTCGACGCGGCGTTCCGCCAGCCGCTGCACACCGCGTGCGTGCGCTATGCGGACCGCCTGTTCTTCCTGACGGAGGCGGGGCTGTGCTTCTATGACGGACAAACCGTGCGCAAAAGCGCGGCGTTCCGCGCGCTTGATCCGATCCTGCAGAACGCCAACCTTTCCGGCATCCGCTCCGCCGCCTGCGACGACACGCTGTACTTTGCGATCCGCATGCGCTACGATGCGCCGTATAACGACACGCTGATCGAGTACGACGTGTTGCGCGATCGGTTCATGCTGCGCAGCGGCTTCACCGCCGTCGATCTCTGCACGGTCCACGGAACGCTGTATCTGCTGACCGGCGCGGGCAAGTACGTCGCGTTCGACAACAATATAAGCTACGACGGCGATCCCATCCAGGCGTGGTGGACGACGCCCGCCATGGATCTCGGCAGAAAGGACACGAACAAGACGCTGCTTCGGCTCACCGCAAGCGGCGAGGGACGGATCGGCGTACGCGCCGTGTCCGACGGCGGAACGTACGAAACGCAGATCCGGCTGTCGTCCGTTCCGCTCGGCGTTACGGAGATCCCGCTGCGCGGCGTCGGGCGCGTGTTCCGGCTGCGGTTCTCGTCGGTCAACGGCGCGCCGTTCACGATCGACGCGCCTGTGACGCTGCTGTTCGATCAGCAGAAGCGTCCGGGCTGAGGAGGTGCGCCATGGCATATACACCGACCGGCATGCAGGCGCTGTTTCCCGTCTATCTCGGACGCCTGCCGTCCGCGAACGTCGACCGGGACGCCTATGATTCGGGCGTTGCGCAGAACGAAAACAATCTGAACCAGAATCTGGAGCTTTTGTACAACAAGCTTCTGGAACTTGAATCGGCATTGGCCGAACAAACGGAAGGAGAATAAGAGAATGATCAAACTACCCATCAAACCATTGACGCCGCCGATCTACATCGATACGCCGAAGCCGCCGAAGCCGCCGAAGCCGCAGGAGCCGCAGAAACCGCAGACCCCCGGACACTCGTCCGGCGGCGGAGGAGGACAAGCGGGCGGGACGGCGCCGGACATTCCGTCGTTCGAGGCGCTGTTCTCGGCGATGCTGCGTCACTATATTCCCGAAACGGTGGAGTTTACGCCGCTGGACGAGAGCGTGCTCTCCGAAACGATCCGAAACTGGCTCCGACCCGCGTACGAGCAGGCGATCCGGAACCGCCGCGAGCGGACGGAACAGATCAACGCCGAGCTGGACGCGGACGCGTGGTCGCGCGGAATGGGAACCAGCACCTATCTTTCGGACGTCAAGGAGCGTCAGTACCGCGGCGAAGCGCGCGACGTCAGCACACTCGAAAGCAGCTATGCCTCCGAGCTTGCGGGACATCTCTTTGACGCGATGAAGGAGCAGCAGGAAAAGAAGATCGAAGTCGACGAATTCAACGCGGAACAGATCAATCGTTCCCGCGAGCAGGCGATGAGCGCCGCGCAGGCGCTGTACAAGGCGTTCCTCTCCGGCGCGGCGTACGGCTCGGGCGGCGGGCACGCCGGCGCGTCTTCGGGCAGCGGAGCGGCGGAGGAGGCGGAGGAGACCATGCTTTCGCTGCTGCTGGACGCGGGGAAGGACAAGCCGAAGTCGGACTACCGCACGATCGCAAATCTGATCGTCCGGATGTCTCCGCAGGAACGCAAACGGCTTTACGACAGTTCCGATCCGAAGTATCTGACGCTGCGCAGCGAGATCCTCTGGAGCCTCAGCGCGGACGATTACAAAAAGCTCATGCAGCAGTTCCCCGGCGCATAAGCTTCGACAAAAAACAAAGCCGCTCCAACGAGCGGCTTTTGCTATTCGGTTATTCTTTTTGCTCCCCGGGTTCGGCCGCGACGTCTTCCTTCGGCTTTTCCGCCGGTTCGTCGTCCTTGTCCGCCCAGTCCGAGACGGCCTTCGCTCCGGATTTGACGGTCTTCACAATGGTCTTGCCGAGATCCTTCCCAAGCTCCGTAAGGTCGTCCCCGACCTTTTTCCAGTTGTCCTTCAGCGTCGGCATATGCGCATCTCTCCTTTTTTCTTCAGTATACCACATTTTTCCGGAAAGACAAGCAAAACCGTTGTGTCATTTTTGTGTCATTTTCACCGCGGACGGGACCGGGCGCTTTTCGGCGTCAGTCCCAGATGCGGTACGCCATCAGGAAGTGCTCCTTCCAGTAGGTGCTGTGCAGCACGTTGTCCGTGATGCGGACCTTGCCCTTCGAGGAGGACGCGTCGATCATTTTGCCGCCGCCGAGGTAGATGCCGACGTGACCGGTCTTCATGGACTTGCCCTTGAACACCAGCACGTCCCCGCGCCGGAGATCACTCATCGACGTGATGCGCTTGTACTTCGAGCAGCTGCGCCACGCGATGCTCGTCATGTAGCTTTGCTTTACGCCGGACTTGTTGAGACACCAGTACACGAACCCGGAGCAGTCGAACTTGTCCGGTCCCTTCGCGCCGCGCACGTATTTGCAGCCGAGCCGGGATTCGGCAGTTTGGATGAACGCCTCGACGCCGTCTCCGTAGTCGATCGTGCTGCCGCCGGAGCCGGTATCGCCCTCGTCGGGACGTTCGGTCGGCTTTTCGGTCGGCTTCTTTGTCGGCTTCGGCGTCGTGCCGGGCTTCTGCGTCGCGCCGGGCGTCTTCGTTGCGGAAGGCTTCTTCGTGGGCTTCGGCGTAGCGGGCTTCGGCGTGGCGGGAGCCGCTTTCGCGTCCTCGCTGAGAAGCAGCTGCATCGTATCGAAGCCGACCGCGCCGTCGGCGTTCAGCTTGTTGCGCTTCTGGAACGATTTGACCGCCGCCGCGGTCTTGTCGCCGTAATAGCCGGTGACCTGCGACGAAGAAAGATATCCGAAATGCGCGAGCCGCTGCTGAATGCGTTCCACGTCCGCACCCTCCGCGCCGACGGTAAAGACGAACGGCGCGGCGTCGCCGCTTTTCAGAAGGTCGACGGTGCTTTTGCCGAGACAGCCGTCTACCACGAGACCGTTCTCCTCCTGGAAGCGCCGGACCGCGTTCTGCGTCTGCCTGCCGAACACGCCGTCCGGCAGGTACGTGAGATAGCCGAGCGCGTACAGGCTCTGCTGATACGTTTCGATGATCTCGTCGTGATCGCCGATCGCGTAGAAATTGGAGACCGTGTCCTCGCCGAGCAGCACCTCGAACGCGTCGTTGTCGATGATGACGTCGTCCTTCAGGTGGTTTTTCTGCCGGAACCTGCGCACCGCGGCCTCGGTCTGCTCGTCGTATTCGCCGAACGGCACGCCGTCGAGGTAGCCGAGCTCAATCAATCGCTCCTTCGCAAGCTCTACGTCGTCGCCGGTCGAACCCTTCACCATCGCGTAGGTCAGCGCGTCGTCGGAGAACAGCTTTTCAAAGGTCTCGGCGTCGCACAGACCGTTCGCGTGCAGTCCGTTTCGCACCTGAAACGCGCGGATCGCGTCCGCGGTACCGTCGGAGTATTCGTCGTCTGGCTGCTCGAAATCGAGGTAGCAGAGCTCCATCAGCCGGATCTGGACGTCCAGAACGATCGGTTCCTCGTCGCCGGGCAGCAGCGTGTCGCCGTGCAGCGGATGGCGC
>Ga0310697_10002639_pt1 | contig 18791 bp, 32 predicted proteins | sample 172DNAGHGlowgp2_FD_203883 | JGI IMG/M metagenome (GOLD analysis project Ga0310697, IMG submission 203883) | Sheep rumen microbial communities from Palmerston North, Manawatu-Wanganui, New Zealand - 1728 DNA GHGlow gp2 (v2) (version 2) | ecosystem: Host-associated > Mammals > Digestive system >... | reverse complement strand
GATTCCATCCTCTTTTAACCTCTCTTCTGCAGCCTTTAGTTTTTCATTAACATAAGAAAAATCAATTCCTAATTTCTTTTTAATGTCCTCAACTTTCTTTTTCATTTTTGGATCCTTACAAAGTTCATTAACTACAGCAAAGGTGTCTGTATAAACTTTTCTGTAAAGCATTTTAGAATCGGTTTCATTCATCAGCATAAGATACCAATAAAGCATTTCTGAACGTTTTTGATGATCCTCAGAATCTACAAGATTGGGAGTGTGGATAATTTTATAAACTTTGTTATTGAAAAGGATATAAAGAATTCCATAAAATGCCATCAAGACAACGCTTACAAAAACTTCGGGCATATTTATATTTGCATTTGATCTTAAATCGTTCGGAAGACTATTAAAATCAAAAACCTGAGTAAGGAATACAATATATGCAATAAAAGCAAGCAACCCAGAAACGTTTGCCAAGAGTTTAAAAATCTTTTTCTTTTTCAAACTTGAATTAATCTCATCAGAAGCTTTTGCATTTGCAGCAGCACCTTTTTTCAATTCATCCATTACATCTTCTCTTGCTTTTGCAAGATTGATATCGTTTGTCCAACTTTCCATGTCTGAAGTTCTTCGAAGCAGTTCCTTCCGAAGTTCCTCTGTGCTCAATGTTTCATATGCCATTTTTCATACCTCCTATAAAATTGGATCAGATCCAATTATTTTTGTTTTTAAGCTACCACAATCCGGACAAAATATAGTGTCGGTTCCTGAAACAATTTTTCCTGTTTTTTCAGATATCAACCTTTTTGTCCAAATATTTTGCCATATTTCTACAACAAAATCATTATTGCAATTTTCACAACAATAATACTTTTTGAAAACTTCATTCATTTTTAATTACCGAAATCTTGTTTCTGAGGCTGAAAAGTGTGAATGATCCTTATCAGCTTTTCCCTCCACAAGTTCTACCAAATTCCAAAGAATTTCTTTTAAGGATCTATCTGCATTCAATCTTTCGATTTTCCCCTTTATTTGGTAAATTGGATCCTCATCCCTTTTTGCATCTAACTGTTTTTTAGCCCACTTAACTTCATAGTCTGGATCGTAGTATGCAAAAATGTATGCTTTTTCCCAACCTGGTTTAAAAGGATGAAATTCATTTCCAGAAAATATAAGCTTACCCTTATACTGAACAATATTATTTTCTACAGCCTTCTTTAAGTTTGGAATATCATCTGCATAAAAGCATTCCTTATCCTTCAAGTCATCCGTCCACATTGCATGAAGGAATTTCTGATCAAACAAATTATTTTCCGTTTCCAAGTCTACAGCCGGTCCTGTTGCAATTTCATCAAAGAGATCCTCCATTTCCCAACCTCCAATTTTTTTATCTTCCCAAACTTCCATAGTTCCTTTCAAGGCATCATCTGTTGTCAACCTTTTAATAAACTTTGAAGGATAAGTAGACTGGGCTGATTCATCAAAATCCCAATTCTCTGTAACCTTCAAAGCTGTATCCATATCCTTAAAACGTCTTTCAAAATGCCAACTGTTTGGTACTGTATCAAGGTTTTCATAACGCATTATTTCAAGATGTCCAGGTTCACCAATAACTGAATAAACAACAACTGGATAAGTAGGAATCTCTCCACATTCTTTAAAAATTGGGTCATCAGCAACGAACTCTTCGAAAAACTTATCCCAAGTTTCAATTGGAAGATAAAGGTTTGCTCTATGCTTTAGGAAACCTGTAAAACTAGATTTCATGTCATCATCTAATTTTCTTCCGTTATACAATTTATCCTTTTTATATTTCTCAAGGCTTATTTTATTTCTTGCTTTAATAACGGACATAACAGAACGATTTTCAAACCAAGCTTTAAAAATCTGACGAGCTAGGGATTCCTTAACCTCGAGATCCTCTGTATTGGATATTATCAGTCTTGCAGTCTTATGATGGTATGAGTCCCAAAAAAGCAAAAAGGATCCTCTGTTTAGAGGACCATCATTTGGGTGATCTTTCTCCACTTCAGAGCAAAGGCATTCTGCCCAGTCTTTCATTTTCTTCGTAGTTTCCATAATACAAATTCCTTAAATATAATATAGGAGAAAACTCACTATTTTATTCTGAAATAAAGGAGGATTTTTGATATGCTATCAGAAGTCATTTTTGTTGCTGCTACAGCAATTGTTTTGATGATTGCGGTTTCTTTAGTAAAGAAATTTGCAAAAGGTTTCTTTGAAAAAATTTCAAAGTTTGTTCCAATTTTTGTATTCATTATAGGGTTTGTTGCATCCATTGTATTCAACAAAATTACTTTAGGCCATTTTGAATTCCCTTATGCTGCACTGTTTGGTTACTTTATAGCCTCTACAGAAGTTTACACATATGAAGGAATTGTAAAATTGTTTTCTAAAATTATTGCATTCGTTAAACAAACAAAAGAGAATGTAAAGGAAATTAAAAAGGATTAGGTCAAAGTGAACTACTGATGGACTAAAGACCCATCAGCTTCCAACTTTATGCAGTAATCTGCAATGAGTTTGGACTTTCCTGTTTCACAGCACTGCTTGGTGCTCCACAGGCATTTATAATTTCGGATGGTTCCCTTCCTACTATGCCAAGACTAGTCACACCTTTTTTCAAGATGTTTTTGGCTGCATTTATATCTCTGTCATGTTCTTTTGAACAAACAGGACATTTCCATTTCTTTATTCCAACAACTACTTTTGGATTTACGTATCCGCAATCGAAACAAGTTTTCGAAGTATCTTTTGCAGAAACTTTTATGAGATTTGTTTTGTAAGCAATCATACTTCTCAACATTCCAAATCCTTGATCTCCTACAGCTTTCCCGTGATGTAGATTTTCTGCCATATTTTGTAGATTGATGTTTTCTACGATCACGTACTCAAATTTGTTTGCTAAATCTCTACTCACTTTGTGAAGCCAATCTTTTCTTTGCCAAGCAACTTTTTCGTGTAACTTTGCAACTTTATATTTAGCTTTCAGGTAGTTGTTGGAGCTAACAATTTTCCTAGACATTTCCTTTTGATAATGTTTCAATTGCTTTTGCTTCTTTCTCAAAAACCTTGGGCACTTGATTTTCGTACCATTGCTCATTGAGATGAAGTCTTCATCATCGCAGTTCCAATCTATTCCAATTGCTTTTCCATTATGTACTTTTGGTTCTTCTTTCTTCTCTACACAAATCTTTACAAACCACTTTCCTGTAGCAGTTCTTCTGAATGTAATATTCTTCCATTTACCCTGAGCAAATCTGTGAGCTCTAATATCAATGTAACCAAGTTTGTTTGTCAAAAACAATCCATTTTCATCAATCTTCGGGTTACAGTTTGAACAAGAATATCTGAACGAATCTTTTGGATTCTTTTTACTTTTGAATTTTGGAGGCTGAATGAACTTTCCTTTTCTTTGACCTTTACAACTTTTGAAGAAATTTGTGTACGCTGCTCTTACATCGGACCACATTTGAGCTAAAGGGATTGAGCAGGCCGCATCTTTTGCCCATTGCAATGCCTCAGGTTTGTACTTTTCGAAAATTGGTTTGTAACCCCGAATCAACATTTCATGATTTTCGTTTTTGTTAGCTACAACAATATTCCAATACAATCTACACAAACCCAAAGTTTGGTTGAAGATTTCTTCTTGTTCTTTTGTTGGGTAGATTCTGAATTCATAGGCTTTCAACATTTTCTTCAACCTCCTTATAATTAGTGTAAATTGTTTTATTATATTTAGTGTTTTTCTAAAATATATAATAATTAGCTGAAATGTTTTGAGTCGATTCATCCTATTGACTAAAGATCAATAGGTTTTCTCGACTCGTTCATTATAAAAGGGAACTTTTTCACAGGTTCCCTTTCTTTTTAACATTTATATTCTACCCTAACAACTTCACCATCAATTTCAAGTTTAGGTTTTAGTAAAGCTGCACACCTTTCTTTTGTAATTTGAATATTACAATTCATTATGTGATTATAAATCAACTCAATTAAAAACTTCCAATTTTTCTTTTTATGAAGCTCATCCACAATTGCTTCATTCTCTGCTAAAACAAATCTAAGATTCAAACCAAATTGAAAAGTTTCTTTCCCTGAGGTATGAGCAAAATAATAATGTGCATTGTCACTCTTCATTAAAAAACAAACTATCCAAGCAAACATTTTTTGTTTAGATGTTTTGCATGCAACTTTTGCACAATTGTAACACCAATCTATTGGATGATCATTTAGTTCCTTAATCTCGTTTGAAGTCATGTTTATATCCCCATTTGAAAACTGGCTTTAATGTTTTCCAAGCCAAAGGTGTAATTGTTGTAACCACCAAATCTTTTGGAAGGCAAGTATAATAGGCTGAGGGACCTCCAAAGGCTACCAAAAGTTTTACGTAAGGGCTAGCACCATCAATTACATGAAAGAATGGTCTCTTTGCGAAAAAGTCTCTAAAGGTTTCCTCTACCTTTTCTTCATTCACATAATATACAATTTTACATTCTTCCCAAACTCTTTTCTTCCAATCCTTACCCTTTCCAAAAAGTTTAAGTTTTGCCATTTTTAGCCCTCCTCCCCCGCTTCTTCTAAAACTGTTATTTTGCATCGAGCGTCGTCTCTTTGAAGAACTTCTCCTTCAAACTTATACTTTTTATCACCGATTTCAACAATGCCAGGATTCTCTGAATTAAAACAAACAAACCAAAATGGTTCTTTTACTCCTAAATCATTTTTAAGCTCTCTTGCTGAAGAACTTGCAGAACTGACCTTACTACCATCCTCACTCTGACTACTGCCACCTACATCTAACTTATACTCTTTACCTTTGAAAGAAAGGAGATAAGGTGTACCACAATTCAAAAGATTTATGCTGAATTTTGTTTTTCCTTCAAAACAATCTTTACAATAATGCTTGCCATTCTTTTTACCACCATAACATTCTTCGGGGCGAAAATCACTTCTTGCTTCGTCCAAAATTATATCCCAGTACTGATAAGCAACTTCTCTACCACAACCAGAACACTTATAATGAACCATTGACATATTTAAACCTCCCTTATCAAACCCATACTTTCTGCCATTGCACCAAGGGGGCATTTATTCCACTTTTCAAAGAAAGCTTTTTGTCTTTCTTTATTTGGTTTAGCAGAATATAGAGTCGCTCCAGCAAAAGGACTATCTCCTTTTATCTTTGTTTCTTCTTTATCAAAAGTATTGCTAAACTCATCCCAATATTGCTTTTGTTCTTTTTGGAATTCGGCCTCTTTATCCAAAGCTGCCTGACTAAAAGGTTTTGTTACAATGTTATTTGGAACTGAATTTTCTAAATCCTTACAATGTTTCAAAACCTTTTTATAATCCCCCAAATAAGCCTTTGTTTGATTATTTACTTGCTGTTCAATGGTCTGAGGAATCTCGTTTGGTCTACCAAAAATTGGTTTAATGTAAACAATTTCTCTCCAACTATCAGGTTTATAATCCTTACAATAATGCCAGCTATCATCCCGTAAATGACAAATTGCAAAAGCACAGTTTCTACAACATTTTTTACTGTTTTTAATTGGAGTGCGATAATGTGTTAAATTTCTAAGTTCTTCCTCGTAAGGATTGTTAAAAGATTTTTCAGCTAAAGCCTTAAACTCTTTTTCATCCTGTTCAGTAATATTGCTATTATAAAGTCCAAAGTTAGGATGCTTTTCTCTCCAAAACTTTTCTTCTTTATCAGCAAGTTCTTGATAGGAGATTGACTTTCTAACCAAATCTTCAATTATTGGTTTTACTTCTTTTAATGTGTATTTTTTATAAATCGTTGTTTCAGAATCCATTACAATTCCTCATTCCATTTCTTTTTAAGCTTTTCCCAAATTGGCTTTACTTCTTCATCCCTAATTCTTCCGATGCATTCATATGTATTTGAGATTGTAGCTAAATACCTATTCAGAGGTTCCAACAAACGATTTACTTCTGCATAATCAAAATTGTCACAATCCTGTTCGCACTGAGACTGTTCAAAATAAGTCATTACATCTTCTGCGTCTAATGCAAAAGGTTTTGTCTTTTGGTAAACATAGATGTTTGGAAGTTCAACTGCATTTATTTCATCTATTTCATAATCGCTGTAATGACTTTCCAAACACTCTTCGGGATCCGTATCTGAAAGATATTCAGCCTCATCTGTTGCTGCTAAAAGTTCATCAGGTCTCAACTCTTCAATTGAAAGTGTATTATTCATTATCTTTTCCTGTATTGTCATTCTCTTCCTCCAAAACCTCGCTGATCTTTTCTAAAGCTGAGTTAACGTTTACAAACTCCCTAAGATTTCTTAAAAGAAACTTTGCATCCTGTAGATTTTTAATCTGAGTTTCTGTCATTTTATGGCCCCTTTAATTAAAAAGCTCTTCCCATTCGTTGTAAGTTTTTGTTTCATTCTTATAACGATAATAGGTTTCAGGTTCTTCTACAACCCAATTCTCCCCACTCTTTTCAGCATACTCTTCCAATGAGAGAGGTTCATTTTCATTCTCGTACTCGGTATCACTCCATCTTTCAAAAGCATCATGGAGTTCCTCATAATTTTCTTCTGTCATTCTGCTACCTCCTTACCAATATTCATTGTTACTTTTCGAATCTTAACATCTTTTAGGCCCTTGTAAAAATCTGGGCAACTTTTCAATTCCTTTAATATTTTGGTACGTTTTGCTTTTGCAGGCCTCAATTCCATTAAACATCTGTGAGTTGGTGTATCCTTTAATGAATACATGTCGTGCTCGAAATACATGTAATGATTAATGCCTTGTTCATCTACAAAATGTAATTCTAAAAGATATGCTATCATTTTACCAATTCCATTCGTTATAGTCTACATTTGAAAAAGTTGTCTTTTTCAAAAATTGATCTGCAGCCAAACTTCTCCAATGTTTTGTTCGTTTCCATTCCGCTTTTAATTCCCCATAAAAGTCAAATAAACAAATTTGCCTGTACTGACAAATATAATTAAAATATTTCAAGTCCTCAGGATTGAGTTCTTTCTTCCATTCTTCAAAGGCCCTATATTCTTTTTCGCTTACACCGTTTTCCATAATGTACATTTCGGCCTTTGTATGCTCATCCAGCAATTGTTTATAATCTTCTGCGTTCTTATAAATTGCAGTCATAGGAAAATATGGAGCATATAAAATATTCCCATTCGTTTTATCAATTAAAACAGATTCTTTGATATGATCAAGTAATGTACTCATTTTAACAACCACAATCCTTTTAAAAAATGTAAAAATCTAAAACCATCATATCTACCGTAATATGAAGTTTGAATTAATCTCCTTTTTAGATCCTTATAAAAAATGATATCCCCAATATCATCATCAATTACAATATAGGTTCCCTTGAAGTGATTTCTTTCAACCCATTCTGCAATTTGGGTACCTCTGCAATACTTTAAAATGAAGTCCCTTTCTTTGCAATCCTCTAAACCTGAGAACTTTCTTCCTTCACACCACTTTGTTAAATTGTCTTCATCTATTTCCCAATCCGGAGGAACTAATTCTCCTTTTCGAGTAATGGAAATAATATTGACTCCATACTTTTTGAAAAGGTCATTTGTCTTAAACATATTATGGCCTTTCTCCATTTCTTTTGGAGTACCATCTTCATTAAAACCATATTTCCAAGTAGAGGATAAAACAACTTTTGCTTTTGTTATTTTGCAAAGGAGTCCGACCCAAAAAAGATTCTGACGATTTATCATATTTGACATGTCATAATTATGATCATCCTTTTCAGCCTTATATTTTTTGGATTTGAAATAGCGTAAGCTATCCATGACCCCGTCGATATCTAAAAAGATTATTCTTTCTTTTCCCATACTAAATCCTTTGGTAAAAATGCAAAGTTTTGATCAAACCAATCCTTAAAAAGGTAGATGCTTGATGCATCCCAATTTTTTATTTTTTCTGCAATGGAAGTTCTTAATTGTATAATTCTTTCCCAATCTACATCCCAAAACCCTTGATGTTTTTCACAATCAATTTGAGTATCGGAAAGAAAATACCAATATATGTTTTTTGGATCGTTTGTATCAAAAGCAATAAGAGGAATTCTTTCTTTTTTATATTTCTTGAAATGTGATTTTAAATAAAGAGTATATTGCATTTACTTCTTCTCATAAAAATAATATTCTGGGTCATGCAGAATTTCATGTACAGAGAGTCCTTCGTATCTTGCTTTCATGTATACGATAAAATCATCGTCATCTAATACGTTAAAGATTTCCCCGTACTCATCATAATCCAAACCTTTTGCTTCCAAAAACTCCTTGTAGGCTTCTCCGTACTCATCTTCGATTGCATTTCTGATTTCATAAACCTCATCATTCATACGATCCTTAATGAAAGAGGCTAAATCCAAAGTATTCAAAAACTCTACTTCCAATTTTGCGATTTCATCATAATTTTTACAATATGTGAAGAGTCTTTGAATGTTTTCGTTCTTCATAAAGTTTTTTCTTTCTTTGATCATACTACCCTTCTCTAGTCACAATAACTTAAACAACTTGCATCCGGATCAGAAATTTCAATAATACCATCTGCCGGAAAATCCTTATTTTCAGTTTTCATTTTTTCTGCCCAATTCTCAAACCAAACTGTAAAACTACTCAATATTTCATTTCTAAAATCCGAATGGTTGCGTTCAAACTTTAGAATATCAAGGAAGTCAAATCTTATTAAAACTCCAAAATCCCCTGGGCCACTTCCATCTTTCCAAATAATAACGTTGTTGTCAAAATCAATCTTTTTGTTTTCTAACTCATAGATATCTTTTAACTCTGTATCAAAATAAGATTTTTCTAAATCATACTTTCTGCAATCTAAAATGAAAGGGCTCCAATCGTATTTCAAAATTTCACTGTAGTCTACTCCCTTCTTACTTGCTAAATCAAAGTTGTCGATATAGGTTACAAACTTCAACCAAACACTTAGAGTATTAAACTCCTTAATTTCAGAAACTTCACTTTCCCAAAGTCTTGCTGTAGGATCCGTTAGTTTAGTTTTCTTCAAATAGACTTCAGCTACAGTTTTACTTGTATGTTTAAAAATGGGCTCAGAGTCTTCATACTCCCCAACCCAAACCTCGTATATTTTCATTTTTAATCCTCCAAAAAGGCCTGCTCAAAAGTCATTGCATCATCAACCATTTGCCAAGTTGATTCCAAATAATCCAAGGTGTCATCATGAATATCAATTCCATGAATGTCGTCAATCTTAAATTGGCCCATTGCAATTTCAACTCCGACTTTTTCCTTCATCAACTTTTGAACATAATCCCAAACAACAGCTCTTCCTTCTTTATTTACAATCCCAATAAAGTTCATAGGATACAGAGCATAAAGAAAAAGTCTTCCGTTTTCCTCATCCGCTGTTACAAAGCCTGTATTTGCTACAATTTCGTGTGCATACTTGTAAGCAGTTGCATCATAATTACTTATTGCATAATAGCGGACAAAATAGTCCATCATTTTTTGAATTGCAATATGAATATCCTTATCTTCCACAGCGTTTTCCCTCCATGTAAGCATTTTCAATAAGATCAGCTAAAACTTGTTTTGAAAGAGCAATAGTACCATTTTTACTAAAGGTCTCCGCGATTGGCCAGATTTCATTTTCAAAAAAGGCAGCTGAATTATTTGATTCCCAACCCTCTACGGATTCTTTTTCATGATTGAAAAAGTTTTTCCATTCTGTAAAAGTCATTGGAGTTTGATGAGAAGTTTCAACTCTTTTTCTTATTGCGTACCTTAAAAGTTTTTCATTCTTGCTGCACTCTTCTTCCGAGATTTGATTAGTCTGTTCCTGCCTTACAAATTCCCAAAAGTAAATATCCACGAACTCATCGTACTCCATTTTTTCACTGTACTTGTTTTCAAAGTCTGTGTAGATTTCGTTGCACTCTTCACTTGATCTTTTTACAGCATGTTCATCATAACCTGTAAAACATCTCAAATATTCAATAAATTCTTCTTTTCTAGGTATGCTTTCAGCATATTGCAACAATGAAATCATTTTAATAACTCCTATTCATAGTCGTATATATCATCCGGTTCTGGGGGCTCAGGTTCATCATAATCCCAATTATCTGAATCCACCTCGTAAAGGTAGTCATCCAGGGCCTGCTGCATTTCCTCAGTTTCGGCTACTTCTTTTTCTACACCGTTTTCATCTGTCAAATACCAGGAGGCATCTACTTCTTCAATTTCAAAATCTTCCTCGTCAGGATACCCGGGATCCCCATTTGGCATATACATTTTTCCTGGAATGTATGTATAATTTGCAAAGGCTCTCACATCAACTCTATAGATGACATTGTCTACTTCTAGTTCCAAATCATCATTAGTATAGATCATCTTAGCCATTTCACACCTCAGATCTTATTTTCAAATCTTTTAAGCATTGAGTATAACCGTCCCTGAAACCTTCGTCTCTTCCAGTTTCGTATCCATTGTCATACTCTTCAGCTGCCCTTAAATCTCCCTCGTCATCATATACTCCGATGACACCACTCCTGTATCTGTTTTCTGAATATTCCTTTACCTTGCTATCTATAAAGGCATCGTCAAATTTCTTAAAACTGAAATGTTCACCCATGCCCTACTCCTCTTTTACAAACTTTACAACTTCAAACAACTTTGAATATTCTATTCCCCACTCATCTTCGTTAATGAGCAAACCTTCAATGGCATCATTCTCATTGCTGTACTGGATGGCCCTACTTTTATCAACAGTCCGAATTGGAAAACCATCCTTCAGGATACCACTCAAATAAAGGTTTGGGTCCTTTACGTCCCTATAAAGAAAAACTTCTTCCATTTTTTATTCCTCATTCATATGGCGTTTATTATTATCAACTATATCATCAAACCAACGACCACCAATCTGCAAACGCAAAAGTGCTAACTTGCCCATCTGTCCATCCTTAAAAGCTTTTAAAGGAATGATCAAGAAGTGCAGATCATTCGGATAAGCAACATCACCTTTCAGATCGTAGTACATATTCATATACTGACCTTCTGTGAAGTAGCAAGTTACTTTTTCATCAATTTCAATTCCATTTTCTTTGAGAAAATTCAAATACAATGGGGCTTCTTCACAAATAATTCCTGTAAAAGTCAAAGCTGATCCTTTGTAAAATTCAGGGAACTTATCCTCAGCCTTACAAATTGAATTAATAGGCTCAAATTGATCAAAAGCTTTCATTTTCGTACCTCTTTTGTAAAAAATTTCAGTTATAATATAGGTGAATTTTCAAACATATTTCCTCAAAAACCCAAAATAATGGAATTTTCAGAAAACTAATTTTTAAGTATAAGGAAGGAACAATTTTTATGGAAAAAACAGTGAGTTTGGTAAGTGCAATGCCTACAGCAGGTTGGGTTGTATTGGGTATTGCAATAGTTTTAGTAATTTGTTTGGCAGGTTTAGCAGTTTTTTATTTTATAAAAAATAAGGCTTCTATACAAGTAGGTTCTTTTAGAATAGATATGTCGGAAAAAGAATCTGTAAAAGAACCTGAAAATGTAAAAGAAAAGGAAATAGCTGCTGCTAAAAAGAATGTAGAGGAGTATTTAAGATCTGTAATTGCAAAGCAATACGATCAAGTTGTTCCTTTTTTAGCCTCATTAAGACCTATCTTTAATAGACTTGTTTATAGTATATTAAACGATGCCGTTGCTGAAAGTTTAGGAGTAGAGAGGGAAATAAGAATTCCTCAAAAAGATGAGAAATGTGAAATCCCAGGAAGCCATTACAGAGTCGAAACAGTTAAAACTTATGTAGCAGAACCCCAAACTAGGGTATTTACAAACTTGGTTGAGAGCACGGTCGACTCCTTAATTTGTAAATTAGAAAGAGAAATTTACAACATGCTAATAAACAATAACATTGGAAAAAACAGGGATGATGTTAGACATTACATTCATATGAAAAGCGAAAATATTGTAGGCATTATTAGAAACACTTTATGTGATTCTTACAACAGTTTAAGTAATAAAAACCTTTTTGATACTACAAAGTATTGGGGTGAAACCGGAATTACCTATCCTACAGATTGGATTGAGGATAAACTCTATAAATTATTTGTTTTGTGTTTACAATGCAGATATTCAGATTTTGATGAGTAAGTGAAAGCCTCTCTTTGGGAGGCCTTTTTAATTTACATAAATGTCACTTTCATCCACAACATCCACAGAATCGTTATAACTTACATTTATGAAAAGTGCACTTCGGTGTAAGTCTTCAGAATAAACAGCAATTTTTGCTGCAGCAGCCTCATAGTCCGCATAGGCTTCACCTTCAAGTGAAAAGTTATAATCCTTTAGCAAGGTTTTGAAGTCTCTTAAAAACCTTTTAGTTTTTTCACAAAACCTTTCATCATCACGAATTTTCTGAAAATGTTCTTTAATTGCGTTCGTATTGAAACTTTCAGCTGAATAATCCGTAACTCCCAAAAAGTTGTTAACCCAATCTGCAACTTCTTTGGCGTCTGTATGTCGGAAGTCCTCATTTCCTTTTTCATCTACAATTTTGTAGCTTCTGGAAATTTCCACAAACAGGTTATTTATAAAGATAAACTGCACACGGTATTCAACATCAAGACGTTTGCCATTACCCTGGCAAATTTGTATATAACGATAACCTGTGTCGAGGTTTGACATACAGAATTCGTTATATTCACCTTTATACTTTTTAATAATCTCCTCTCTTGGGAGACCAAATATGCGTGTAGTACCAGGTTCTGTAACTTTTACTCTTTTATCAATTACAAGTATTTCATGATCTTCCATTTCTCTGCACCTCACAACATATAAAATATAGGTGAACTAGGATTGAAAAGTCCATTAAAAAAGCTCCTCTTTTATGAGGAGCCTTAACTATTTCTTAATTAAAACTTATTTTGCTTCTTCTTGAGGGGTACCTTCTGTGGCCATCAAAGACTTATTGTAAGCATCCTGACGAAGGTAGATTTCAATATTTCTACGAGTCCTGTCTTCTAGATCCTTACTTGCATTTACACCAAAGAGATTATCAGCCTCAACCCCACGTTCATAAGCTTCAGGAGTAACTGCCTTATCGTAAATCATTGAAATCTTTTTTATACCAACAATTGAAGTTTCACTAGGCGTCCAGTCTCCTGGAGCTTGGTGAGTTACAACTTCAATTTTTGTTAAACGAATATCTGTCATCTTCAAACCTGCCACTGGAATCTGTGCAGTAGATCTATTTTTAGGATCCTTAATATATTCTGCAAAATCAATATGTGCTGTAAATTCTACCATTGATTCTATTGTAGATGTGGCATCTGAAGCCTTGAATTTTCTTTTATTCTCTTTACCATTCTGCAACCAAAAGATTTCAACTTCATCATATCCACGATTAAGAGTCATTGTAATATCCATACTCTTGATAGCAGCTGCATTTGTAATATAACCTGCACCACTGTTAGCCTCATTGAAGGAAGGTTCTACAAAGGCAATTGCATAGCGGCTGTCCTTATTTGGGGCCTTATCTGTTCCAATACAAAGTCCATACTTTTCTGAAAGTACAGGATTAAAAAGATTCCTACCAGGTTCATACCAACCTGAAATACCTACAGCTTTTGCATTTGCAACCCAATCATATCCGGTTCCAAGTACATCAGCCTTTACAGTGCAATCAAACAAAACTGCCTCGTCAGCACACAATGTACAAACAGTAATTGCAAGTGCAACTAAAATTGCTAAAAATTTTTTCATTTTATTTTCCTTTTCTCCTTTAAAACTTCTCTTAGTTAAAGAAAGGGGTACTTAGACCCCTTTTCCTATAAAACTTTTTTATTTTCGATTGGCTGTAAACCCACCCTCAAATCAGCCTCATTATCTCAACAAACTAAGTACGTTCTGTGACTGTGAGTTGGCCTGTGACAACATTGCAATGCTGGCATTCTGAAGAACTTGATTCTTAGTGTATTCTGTAACGGCCTGGGCCATATCTGTATCACGAATTCTTGACTCTGCAGCCTGAGTATTCTCAGCTGCTACATTAATACCTTTCTGTGCCAATTCCATACGATTCTGGTAAGCACCGAGGTCAGCTCTCTGTTTATTTACACTCTTCAATGCTTCATCAATAGTTGCAAGTGTCTGATTAGCCTCATCTGGACTTCCAACTGAAATTATACTGGATTCCTCACCCTGCATTCCTTTAAGACCTAAGGCTGTAGCAGTCATTGTACCAATATAAGCACGGATGTTCTGGTCTACATTTGCACCAATCTGGAACTGCATTACAGTGTCTGATTCTCTAGAAAATCTACCAGTCAAAAGATTCATTCCATTAAACTGGGCACTAGAGGCAATTCTATCAACCTCAGCTACCAACTGGCTCACCTCTACGGCAATCTGCATGCGATCTTCGTCTGAAAAAATACCGTTAGCTGACTGTACTGCAAGTTCACGAATACGTTGCAATACGTCTGTTGTTTCAGCGAGATATCCTTCCGATACCTGAATAAAAGAAACTGCATCTCCAATATTTCTTGAAGCCTGATTAAGACCCCTAATCTGGGATCTCATCTTTTCACTTACTGCTAAACCTGAGGCATCGTTTCCTGCTTTGTTAATCCTTTCCCCTGAAGAAAGTTTTTCCATTGATGATTGCAAAGATCCTGTTGCAATCCCTTCCATACGACTAGCGAACAAACTAGACATGTTATGGTTGATGATCATTTGTTTCTCCTTTGGAGTTTTACGACTCTCCTTGTCTTCTTTTATATATTTAGAGTTTTACATCCCTGCCAAAACCCTAAAACCCCTATAGATATATTATATGCAGTTTTTGGGAAAAACTTTACCATTTTTTCTAAACTAAAAGGTCTATTTTGCCCTGAACTTCCTGTTCTTCACTAACTGGTTTTTCCTCAGCCTCTTTGACAGACTCTTTTATTTCTTCCTTCATAGCCTTTAAATTCTTTCCTTCTATTTGGGAAAGAGTTGGTTCCTTCACTGAAATATTTTCCACCTTCATAAACACCTCCTTGTGATACGAAAAGCAAAAATCTACTTTTTGGTAGACTTTTTCTTTTTTGGTTTCTTTTCTTCCTTTGCATCATCTGCCTTTCCTGTGGCCTTTACAAATTCATCATAAATATTTTCCCATTCTGTTTTAGTATGCTCCACAGGTCTTTCTACTTCTGTTTTAGCATCCTTACCAAATACATAATAAGAAAAATCATCAAACTTACATTCAGGTTTTAACTCAGCTAAAAAGTTGCTCCAAAAACCCTTTAGACTATAAAGGTGATCCTTAAAATAAAAAGGGTGTTCATTTTCAAAATCATTTAAGTGTTTTATCCACTCAGCTTCGCTTAAAATAACTTCGCAGTCTTCTGTTTCTTTTTCGTTAATCTTTCTCAAAAGAACAAAACCAGCAAAAGCCTTTTCTATATCTGAGGCATCTCCTTCCAAAGAGGATTCGTCTACATTGTCATTCCAAAATTCATCTAAACTAAAGGGTTCCTTTCCGTCCCCATATTCCCCATAAAATACTGACCATAATTTATTTGGCCCTTTTAGAGTTTTTATATCAAAGAGTTTAATAACTTTTCCACAATATCTTTCAAATGCTTCTGGGTTTGGATCATTAGCCACCTGTTCTGCCCATTCTTTGCAGGTAAGTTTTGTTCCTCCAAATCTTTTAGCCTTCAATACAAACTTGTCTGTTTCTGTTTTCTTTTTGAATAATGTTTTGAAAAAATCTAACATTTTGTTAACTCCTTTCCCACCCTATGTTTAATTAGTTTAGGAGGCATGACAAGAATATAGCAAAATAAAAGGGTATCAATTAGATACCCTTGGAATTAACTTTTTGAAAATTAATCGTGTCCGTAATAACCAAATGCTACTACATCAACACCATCAATCTTTTTTTCCTGGCAGAAAGTCTCGTAGTAATCGTTTTCGTAATACTTTTCTTCTGTGACATAACCTTCACTATCGTAACTAATCAGGATGTCTGCAATTGGCTTTTTAACTCCCCAATCCTCAATATCCTCAGAAAGTTCTGGTGCTTCACCATCTTCCTCTACATAGTAATAATCATCGTAATAAGACTCATCAAATCTACCCTCAGCATCTTTTAGAATGATTTCTTTTGAGAGAGATGTGAACTGATCTTTGTCAACTGAAATAACCTCAGCAAGGTCTTCCTTGGCTTCTGCAAGCCACTGTGTTTTATACCCCTTCGACTTTTCGTCTTTTTCCTCAGCAATCTCTTTTTCATATCTTGCTATACGCTCTTCAATAGACTTTTTAATGGTATCGTAGAGTTCAGTAAAAGGAACAAAGTTACCCTCACCTGCCATAATTACATCACCCTTCTCCCAGGCTGCATACTCTGACTTTGAAGTAAGTGTAAGCGAATGTACAGAGCTTGAATTTGTCTCGAATGTGTTTTGTCTAATACTCTTCATTTATTTTTCTCCTTTTTAGTTTCTTCTTCCCTAAGAAGTTGCATTAAAATCATCAGTTGGGAGGCACAATGATACAAATGGGGTAACCCACTTTCTTCATCATAAAAGTTACCCTTTTTGTATTCATTCCAGTGCCTCATCACACTACCCTCTGTTTCAAAGATTGGATTTTCTAAATTCTTCCAACCTGGACCAGTTTGATATTTTTTAGCACCATAAGTTAATACTTGACCTAATCCATCTATAAAGAATGGGTCAATTAATTGTAACAGTACTTTATTTTCTCCTGGTTTCATTCCTCATCCCCAAAAGCATCATCAAGTACTTTTTTCAATTCAGGATCAATTACAGTAGGACAATCCCCTGAAAAATCTGTATAAAGTTTTGATCTCTCCTCTTTTGTCAAACCAACTAGTTCATGGCTCTCATAATGGATCCAGGGATTTTCTTCCTTTGAATTTACCTTAATGAGGTTTTTGTAATAATCAGGAACATATGCTGCTCCATAATTTACATTCAAATCATTCCTTACCTTATAGTCATGAACGCAAACTTTAAGATTTTTTCTTTCAATACCTTTTGCAAGTAAGGCCTTTTCCAGAGCAATCAAAGTCTGTCCTGAATCCCAAAGGTCATCCACCAAAAGAATTTTGTCACCAGGTCTCAACCAGTCAGGAGAATAAGTCCAACCGTCAATCTTTACATTACCGGCAACTCCAATACTAAAATCTGAATAAGAGTGAGCAACTACACCTGCATAAAGAATTGGTTTATGGTCCTTTGGAAGCACAAGTTTAAAATATTCAGAAATGCAATTGGAGAGAACAGCTCCGCCCCTCAATGCTGTGTAAATGATATCAGGTACAAAATGGTCTTCAAAAAACATTTTATGGGCCAACTTGTAAGCGTCAGCCCTCATTTTTTCATGCGAAATAAACTGTTTCAATTTTTTTGTACTCCTTCTTAATATTATAGGTCTTTTTCGATTAAGAGGCTATCAACTCCTGAATCTTTTCCGGAGTAAAATCATTTTCTACAAAGTCTTCTTCGTATCCAACAATTTTATCTGTTTCCTTCAATTCCGTTCCACTTACTAACATTGGTTTGTTGTCTCTCATTACCCAAAGATTCTGTACATCAACACAAAGCCAAGTTTTACCTTTTTCATCCACAATCTCATTTATTTGCATGTTTGTAGATTTTGCGAAAGTATTGAATGAGGTCATAGAGTGTAAGTCTTCACCGAACCCTGAATTTGGATCATATACAGCAGCAAGTGTTTTATCAATACCCTGTGGGTTCAAGGCTGTGTCAGATGTGGCTACACGGGCCTCCAGGGAGGCAGCATCCTGTGTCATCATCAAATAACACAATTTACCAGCTTTCTTATTATAATAATCTATATCTATCGAAATATTTTCTCCATCTATGTGTTCAAACTTATTTTCATAGCTAGGAGTTTTTCTTGCCCACATTGTTTCAATACCAATTGGCTCAATTTCTTTAGATGTCCACTCATCCCATTCAAGAACGGTTTCTTCCCCAACGTCTACAATTTTATCATCTCTTGTTACTGCTAAGGCAGCTACATAACCCCTTGCTGTATTGATTACTCCCAACTGGGTTACTTCAAAATCTTTTAGATTTGGATGATCCTTTGCAATGATTATTACCATTGGTGCTGGGGGAACAGTGAATGACATTTTAGTAATCTGTCCTTCCAAAGATCTTGTAGGTACATTCTGCAAGTTAGGTTCCCTTGAAATCATACGGAAGGTTTCAGCTGCACAAACACCAAAGTTACAATGGATTCTTGCACTTCCGTCAGGGTGATGAACAATATACTGTGGCCAGCCTGTCCACTCTTTTCTTACTGTACCTTTTTTCTGATCTACCTTTGTTTCAAGTACACCCAAATAAGTTCTCAAAGCATTGTTGGCTGCTCTGAATTTGATAAGCTCTTTTACACCAGGTCTGTTTTCTCTGGCCCATTCTGTAAAGCAGGCATCCGATGTGGAATACTCACCGTGTACTGATCTACCATGGCAACTCCAACCTGCTTTCTCCAACAACTGGCCTAGTTTAACTGCGGAACCGAAATCATAATCCTCACCACAATGAAAAATATCATTCAATGCTTTTCTACAATCATTAATTTCATCAATAAATACTTGTCTGTGTCTTTCTACAATTTCCTCATCAACACAGAGACCCTCATATTCCATTTTACAAATAACTTTGTATAGCATCATAATATAACGATACCATTCCCAAGAATTACTTGCATGTTCTCCTGT
>Ga0310697_10002638_pt1 | contig 18793 bp, 18 predicted proteins | sample 172DNAGHGlowgp2_FD_203883 | JGI IMG/M metagenome (GOLD analysis project Ga0310697, IMG submission 203883) | Sheep rumen microbial communities from Palmerston North, Manawatu-Wanganui, New Zealand - 1728 DNA GHGlow gp2 (v2) (version 2) | ecosystem: Host-associated > Mammals > Digestive system >... | reverse complement strand
ACTCTTAATCAATGGGTCCAGGGTTCGAGTCCCTGCCAGGACACTACTGCGGGGTGTAGCGCAGTTGGCTAGCGCGCCACGTTCGGGACGTGGAGGCCGGAAGTTCGAGTCTTCTCACCCCGACCATTCCTCTTCCGTTCGGAAGAACGCTTTCCAATAAATCATTACATCTATACCGCAATGCCACTTTAGCTCAGTTGGTAGAGCAACGCATTCGTAATGCGTAGGTCTGCGGTTCGAGTCCGCAAAGTGGCTCAACGTTTATGCGTTAATATTTTTAATTAACTAATTTTTATATTATTAAAACATGGTAAACCGTTACGAAACCGTTTTCATTGTAACTCCCGTTTTGTCTGAAGATCAGATGAAGGAAACGGTAGAGAAGTACACCAACTTCTTGAAAGACCACGGTGCAGAGATTGTCTACACCAACAATTGGGGTATGCGTAAACTCGCCTATCCTATCCGCAAGAAAAACACAGGATTCTACTACCTCATTGAGTTCAACGCCGAGGGCAGTGTGATTGCCGACCTCGAGGTTGCATACAAGCGCGATGAGCGTCTGCTTCGTTTCTTGACTGTTTCGCTTGACAAGCATGCAATTGCTTACAACGAGAAGAAACGCAATGCCAAGCAGGCTGCCGCTGCTCCCGCCGAAGTTCAGGAGGAGAACAAATAATCATTAAATTAGTGGACGCAAGCAACTGCTGACACAGACTTGTTTATACCACAAATGTTTTAAAAGTAATAGAATCATGGCAAACGAAACCGAAATCAAATATCTTACCCCGATTGCTGTTGAGACTCAGCGTAAGAAATACTGCCGTTTCAAGAAACTCGGCATCAAATATATTGACTATAAAGATGCAGACTTTCTGCTGAAGTTCGTCAATGAGCAGGGCAAAATTCTGCCTCGCCGTATCACCGGTACTTCCAACAAGTATCAGAAGAAAGTGTCAAAGGCTATCAAGCGTGCCCGTCATTTGGCTTTGCTGCCCTACGTAGCCGATTGTTTAAAATAATTAATGGAGGAAGAACAGAATGGAAATTATACTTTTGCAAGACGTAGCCAACCTTGGTTACAAAGATGATATCGTGAAGGTCAAGAACGGATATGCTAACAACTATCTTCTGCCCAACCGTCTGGCCATCATCGCCACTCCCTCTAACCGTAAGGCTCTCGCAGAGACTTTGCGCCAGCGCGCCCACAAGGAAGAGAAACTCCGCAAGGAGGCCGAGACTCTGATGGCTGCTGTCAACGAGAAGACTGTGCGCCTCACCGCCAAGGTTGGTGAGAACGGCCACCTCTTCGGCTCCATCACCAGCGACCAGATTGCCGAGGCTCTGAAAGAACAGCACAACTACGATGTTGACCGCAAGAAAATTGTTGTCGATGGTGCCAAACTGAAAGAGATTGGTACTTTCCCCGCCCAGATCAATATCTACAAAGAGATCAAGGCCCAAATCAATGTCGAAATCGTTGCTGAATAAGCAATGCATTCCCATATCACGGGAGCCGTCCGGAAAGGGCGGCTCTTTTTTTTGCTTGTTCGGTATAGGTGTCGGATGCAAAAGACAAGGGTGAGCAAACAATTACCCACCCTTATTCTTTAAGCGCGAGGGATTAGTTGCACTTCACTTCCTGCGTCATGCCTCCCATGTTCTGGGTGACGTTGAGTTTTGCACAGTTTGTGGCCTCCATTGTGGTGGTTTGGACAACCTCACCATTCATGGTGGTAACGCAATTGCATTTCTTTTTGCAGCTTCCCAGGCATGCTACCATGGCAATAACAGCTACGACAGTTAGAACTTTTTTCATGATAATATGAGTGTTTTTCTTTCGCAATCCCCTGTCTGTTTAGTTCTCCGTCCATCACAGCGGGGACTGCATTGACTGCAACAGACGGAGATAGTCCAAAGCTTTTATGCTTTCTGTTACGATTAGAGCCAAAAAAAGTGAAAAAAGTGACAGGCTGATAAAAAAAATTGCAAGGGCAATATGTTAGGGGTCTATTTTACGCGTTTGAAAGTGTAGCGATGAATCTGTTCCCTGTGGTGATGGCTGTATTCTTCGTGTCCGTTGTTTGTGTACTGTTCGATGACAAGGGTCTTGCTGTCGAGTTCTTTGATGGCATATCTCGATATGTTATCCGCCACCCAGTTGGAGGAAACCAACAGCGAGTCGCCGCTGATACGCCATTCAAAGTCCCTGTATGGGTCAGTATAAAGCCCTTCGCGGACCCAACGGTCACTCATGTGCCACCGTGTGGTACCGCCTTCGCGGAATTCAACCCAGTCATAACCGGCATAAGTGGTGTCCGGCAGGGTGATGGTCGCCTCTTCGGACAGACTTTCATCGGTTAAGTCGTGGTTCCAATGGTAATAGGTCTTCACCTCCCATTTGCCGACAATCAGCTCGTCATTCTTTTTGCTGCAGGCAGTCATGAAGGCGAGGGCGAGAAGTACAGTGCTTAGTGTCAATAATTTCTTCATATCATATTTTTTTAGTCCCTGATGTATTTTCCTCCATCTGCCACAGTCGGGACAAGATTAACTATGGGAGCCGGATGCATTAATGATTTCTGTTACGATTAGAGCCTAAAAAATGGGAAAAAGTGACATTAGGGATAAAAAAACTATTATTTTGCACGCTTAGGGTAAAATGGATATTTAAAAAAAAAGAGACAAGGCAGACCGACTAAAGTATGCCTTGTCATTTTCAAGCATAAGGTGTTGCGCCTTAATCGCATTTTGTCTCTTGCACCATTCCATTCATGGTCTGGGAGACGTTCAACTTGGAGCAATTGGTGGCTTCCATAGTAACGGTTTGGATTACCTCTCCGTTCATGGTGGTGGTGCAATTGCATTTCTTTTTGCAGCTGCCTAAGCAGGCAATCATGGCGACAACGGCCATAACAGTAAGAACTTTCTTCATGATGTTTATATGTTTTTTAGTGGGTTCTATTTGATTGTTTTGAACCACAATGGTCGGCAGAACCCTTAAACCGGTCATGTGGCTTTTTGTTGGTTTCTATGTTTACGTTTGCAAATATACGACTTTTTTATCAATTGTTATTTTTTTTTCTTTTAAGTTGTTTGTTTGTACCGTGATGGGGGGGGTAATAATATGATTTTCATTATTATGTAAAAGTTCATTATTTTCAATTGTCCCTATATGTTTAGGGCCATAATTTATCCAAAAAGTGACACAAGATATAAAAAAACTTCAGATGTCTTATAGATGAATGGTTTGCTTACAGCAGTTGGATTGCTTTTTCGGCATCATATTCAGAGAGGCCGGTTGTGGGGTCGGTGGTTATGAGGTGAGGCGCTTGTTCGGGCAAGAAGTCCTGACCGTCGTCGATGATTGCATATCGGTAATCTGTTGGGTGACCAGTAACGTTTTCGGCAATCCATTTGTTAATTTCCATTCCACGGTTGTATAAGAATCCAGCCATGATAGAGGGTGTGATGTCAATCACCAGGCCTGGCATACTGCGTTTGCTCCAAAGGGCCTGCATTGCAGCCAATCCTTTGAACTTCCATGTTGAAGTCACGATGATATCTGCACCGGTGGCCGAGATTATCTTTGTAAGATTTTCGACTGCCATGGGGTCGAAAAATGGCCCGTACTGGTCTTTAACAGGCATTCTGTGGGCGGCAAGAAGTTGCCGGTATCGCGGGGTGTTTATTACTCCGTCGAAATCCAGAAACAGGAATCTCTTCATGCTATTTTTTGCAATAAACTGATGTGGCAGTCGATGTCCTATGCTTTTGGGGCGGATCTTGGTTTCTTTTTGGCCTTGGGACTGTGCTTGCCTTTGTTTTTAGATGCAGGCTCTTTCTTCTGGTTACTGGTGTTTTTGCCTCGGCTGCTTTTTGTGCTACTGGCTGCTTTTCGCATGTGTTCACTTTTCTGCGCCTTCGCCTTGGGAATCATGTGGCTTTCATCCACAAGTTCAAAGTCGATAAGTTTCTTCACCATGTCCACCCCTTTTACGCAGATGGTGATGGAATCCCCTAACTTGTAGCATTTTCCGTACCGGCGTCCGATTACTTGGTAGTTGTCTTCATCCAGCATGTAGTAGTCGCCCTGCAGTCGGCTTATGGGGATCATGCCTTCACATTTGTTTCCTTCAATTTCGGCGTAGATGCCCCATTTGCTTACTCCGGATATGAGGGCGGGGAATGTCTGGCCCACTTTGTCGCTCAAGAATTCTGCTTGCTTGTATTTAATGCTTGCGCGTTCTGCGTCGGCTGCTCTTTTTTCCATTGCCGAACAGTGTTTGCAGTATTCCTCATACTCGTTTGCGTCTACTGATGCTTCGTGGTGGAGGTATCGCTCCAGCAGTCGGTGTACCATAAGGTCGGGGTATCGCCTGATGGGGGAGGTGAAGTGTGTGTAGAATGCAAATCCCAGCCCGTAATGGCCGATATTCTCGGTACTATAGTAGGCTTTTGACATGGTTCGGATGGCGATGTTGTCTATCATGTATTCTTCGCCCCTTCCGGTGATGGAAGCAAAGAGGTTATTGTAGCTGTTGGCCAGGGCTTGGCGTGAAGATACCTTGAGTTTGTGTCCAAGTTTGGCAACAAACTCCACGAATGTATTTAGTTTTTCAGGGTTGGGTTCATCGTGTACACGGTATACAAACGTCTTTGGCTTGGTAGCCTTTGCTCCTTTGGTATTGTTGCGATGCGCTTTGCCCACGTGTTCTGCCACCGTTTTGTTGGCCAGAAGCATGAATTCTTCTATCATCCAGTTGGCCTCTTTAGCCTCTTTGATATATACTCCGATGGGCTTGGCGTTTTCGTCAAGCTGGAACTTCACCTCCTGGGTTTCAAAATTGATGGCTCCGTTCTTGTATCGTTCTTGCCGAAGGATGGTGGCCAGTTTGTTCAATTCCAGGATGGCGGATCCTGTGGCCCCTTGGTCTTTTTTGACGACACCGGAATCGATAATCTCCTGTGCTTCTTCATAGCTATAGCGGTAGTCGCTGTTGATGACCGTTTTGCCCATCCAGGTTTTCAGCACATGGGCGTCGTTGTCCATCTCCATTACCACGCTGAAACAGAGTTTGTCCTCATGGGGACGCAGTGAGCAGACCCCGTTGCATAGCTTTTCGGGGAGCATGGGTATGGTTCGGTCCACGAGGTAAACGCTTGTGCCCCGTTCATAGGCTTCGCGGTCAATGGCGGTACCTGGCTTTACGTAGTGCGAAACGTCGGCGATATGAACACCCACTTCGATGTGTCCATTTTTCATGGTTCGGAACGAGAGGGCGTCGTCAAAGTCCTTGGCATCGGCAGGGTCGACAGTGAATGTAGTGGTGCGTCTGAAATCCTTGCGCTGTTCAAGGTCGTTGTCGGTGGGCGGTGATATGCGTTCGGCCTCTTGTTCCGCCTCAACAGGAAAATCGAGGGGAAAGTCGTATTCGGCCAGTATGGACTGCATTTCCACGTTGTTGTCCCCTGGTTTGCCCAGCCGTTTTACCACTCGGCCTACGGGGTTGTTCATACGTTCGGGCCAGTCGGTCATTTCTACCAGTACCTTTTCTCCGTCTTCAGCTCCGCCCAGCTCGTTCAGAGGGATGAAGATGTCTACCACCATTGTGCGGCTGTCGCTTACCATAAAGGCGAAGCGGTTCTGCTTTTGGATAATGCCGACAAACCGGGTGCGGGCACGCTGCAGCACCTCCACCACCTGACCTTCGGGCTTGCGCATTTTGCGCTGGGGAAACATCAACACCTTAACCGTATCGCCGTGTAGCGCGTGGTGGGTGTTGTTGGGGGCAATGAGCACATCTTCACGATCCTCCTCTTGTGGGATGACGTAGGCTTTGCCGGTCTGCTTCATGTCCATGGTTCCTACTAAGTAGTTCTTGGGCAGCAGGTCGTCGTTGATGTTTTTGGGATTGATTTTGTATTTGCCACGGGCATTGCTGTCGGCCACCAGTATTTTGGCCTCGGCCAATTCCTGTATGGTTGCAGCCACCAGTTGGCGACTGCCCTTGTCGTGCGCTCCAATACGCGACGACACCTGTTTGTGGTTGAATGCCTCGAAGGGATTATTGGCAAATATCTTTAGTATTTGTTTGGCATAAATGTCGTTCATGAATTGTTGTTATAAGGTTGTGTTGTATTTTATTTTATTTTATTTTATTTGGGAGGCGTAAGCACCATTTCTTCCACAAAGCCGCACCGCATCATAAATGCGTTGTTGTTCGGGTCTCGACCCATGAAGTTGCGGAACAGCACTGCCGGATGCTCCGTACCGCCTTTGGATAGGATTTCGCGACGGAACGACTGTGCGGTGGCGGAGTCGAAGATGCCACGTTCTTTGAACCGGGAGAAGATGTCAGCGTCCAGCACCTCGGCCCACTTGTATCCGTAGTAGCCGGAGGCATATCCGCCTGCAAAGATGTGGGTGAATGCTGTGCTGGTGTTGGTTCCCTCTACGGGGGGGAGCAGTTCCCTCATGTGCTGGTGTTCGAAGTCCTCTATTTTGCCCTTGATGGGTTCATTAATGGTGTGGAATGCGAAATCCACCAACCCCAGGTTCAATTGCCGTAGGCACAGCCAACCGGCAAAATGTTTCTCGGACTCCTTAATCATCCGGATGTATTCAGCTGGGATGGTGTCACCTGTCTCATAGTGCTTGGCGAAGGTGTTGAGGAATGCCGACTCGTAGCACCAGTTCTCCATTACCTGTGATGGCATCTCCACAAAGTCGCGCTTGACGCTGGTGCCGCTCAGCGAGGGGTAGGTGCAGTCGGTAAGCAGGCAGTGTATGGCGTGGCCAAACTCGTGCATAAAGGTCTCCATTTCGCCAAACGAGAGCAGCGCCGGTTTGTCGCCCACTGGCTTTGAGAAGTTGCATACTATCTGCACCAGTGGTCTTACCTGTTTGCCTCCTATGTTGCTTTGTTCCCTGAATGTGGTTTTCCATGCACCGCTGCGTTTTCCGGGGCGTGGGTGCATGTCAAGGTATAGTATACCCATAAGGCGTTTGCCATCCATTACTTCAAACACTTCGACTTCCGGATGATAAACTTCCACTCCCTCCGCCTTGTGGAAAGTAAGTCCATACAAGCGACCATACAAGTCGAAGATTCCTTGGCGCACCCGTTCCAATTGCAGATAAGGCCGCAGCAGTTCTGCGTCGAAACCATAGCGGCGTTGTTTCAACTTCTCGCTATAGTAGCTGATGTCCCACTGGCGCAACGGCATCTCTGCCCCGTGGTCGCGAGCGTAAAGACTCGTCTCCAGCAAGTCTTTCTGGGCAAAGGGTGCCGAGGCCTTATACATATCGAGCAGGAACTTGCCAAGTTTTCCGGTGCTGTCGCACATCCGGTCACTGAGCACATAGGCACTGTAGTTCTCGTATCCCAGCAATTGGGCTTGCTGTAGCCGCAAGGCGGTCATTTCGCGAATCACTTCGTTATTGTCGTTGTCGTTTCCGCGATTGCCTCGGCTGTTGTATGCACGCCACATCTCCTCGCGCAGCGCGCGGTTGTCGGCATAGGTGATAAAAGGGCTGTAGGAGGGAAATGCCAGTGTGAACACCCAACCCTCCATACCGCGCTGTTGAGCCTCAGCACGGGCTGCATCCACAGCTCCCTTGGGCAGTCCCGAAAGGTCTTCCTGCTTGGTGATGTGGAGGATATAGCTGTTGTTGTCTGCCAGCACATTGCGGTTCATCTGTTGCGACAACTGCGACAGGCGTTCGCTGTTGCGGGCATATATCCTCCGGGCTTTCCCTTTCAGGTTCACCCCGTGCCGGACAAACCCCTTGTAGGTCTCCTCCAGCAGGGTGCGCTGCTCTGTAGTCAAGGTCAGTTTGTCGCGCTGGTCATACACTGCCTTCACACGGGCAAAGAGCCGCTCGTTCATGTTCACCCTGTTGGAATAGCGTGTAAGCTCTGGGGTCAGCTTCATCACGATGTCTTGCAACTCTGCATCGGTGTTGCACTCGTTCATGTTGAACATCACACTCGTAATGCGGTCCAGCAGCTCGCTGGCCGTCTGCAGCGCAACCACCGTGTTCTCAAACGTAGGCTCTTCCGCTTGTTTCACAATGCGGCGTACATTCCTTTCCGCCTCTTTGATGGCCGTGCGCACTGCCGGCACATAGTGTTCATTGCGGATACGGCTGAACGGGGGCGTTTGGTATGGGGTATTCCATTCTTGGAGCAAAGGGTTCTCGTCTTGTCCCATCAAGGGCTCGGTTGCACTCACGATAGTCATAAGAAGAAGGTATTTTGCAAATTTCCTCATATTTTTTAGATTAATTAAGACACTTTCTTAAAATCAGGGCAATAAAAAGCTTATATCCCCGTTTCCCTCAATAACGTAAAGAATCGGAATTATTGTATTGAACAAAGAAAAAAATAACAATTCGAATAAACAACTAAAAATGTAAATACTATGAAGAAAGTAGTAACAGTATTGTCGCTTGCCCTGGTTGTCATGGCTTTTGCATCGTGCAACACCCACCAGGAAGAACTTGATGCAGCTATCAAGAAGAACGATTCCCTCTCACTGATGCTGCAAAACAAGGACAACGAGCTCGACTCGCTCTTTGCCACGCTTAACGAAATTGAAGAAAACCTTGCCGCTGTCAACTCGCGCTACAACACGGTGCAGGAACTCCGTCGTGCCAACATCGAAGGCCAGCCCAACCTCAAAAGCCAAATCAGTGCACAAATTAAGGACATTGAGAACCTCATGGCCGCCAACAAGCAGAAGATAGCCTCATTACAGTCCAAGATTAACTCCGACACCAAGGAGGGTACCCGCCTGCAGGAACTTGTCAGCCGTCAGGAAGAGCGCATTGCCGCCCAAGAGTCTCAGATAGCCCAACTCCTTACCGAACTTGAAAACAACAAGGTAATCATCAAGAAACTCAACGAAGATGTAAGCGAACTCACTGCTTCCAACGAGCAGAAAGATCAATACATCAAACAGCAAATCGCCGAGGCCAACCGTGCCTGGTATGTGGTCGGAACCTACAAAGACCTGAACGAAGCCGGCATCGTCAGCAAAGCAGGTGGCTTTATTGGCATAGGCCGTCGGCAGGGCACCAACAGCGAAATGCCTCTCGACCGCTTCACGCAGATTGACCGCACCAAGGTCACCACCATCCCCATCAATATGCGCAAAGCCACTGTGGTCTCCAAACATCCCGAAAACAGCTACGAGTTGGTCATGGACGAAAACGACCCCAAACAGGTCTCCTACCTCCGCATCCTCAACCCGGCCAAATTCTGGGAGCAGACCCGTTTCTTGGTGGTCTCTACAAAATAACAATTTGCTCTCGGCACTCCTTGCCGATAAATGAATAGACCTACCGGCGTCAAGAGGTGAGCCTCTTGACGCCGGTCTTTTGTTATGTGGCAACAATGATCTGAAACCCATCCGGCATCTTCAATTACACACCGTGAAATGTGGGAAACAGACAGAAATGTTGTAGGTTAGGGCATACCATGCAGGCGGGCCTTATTCCGTGTGCATTTTACCCGGATACTATCAGCCAACCGTTGTTCACCTGTCGGCTGCAGGTGGGACGAAAGGGTCTTGTCAGTTTCCCCTTGCAGTTTCGAGGGCTTGCTGCATGGCGCGTATCTGGTCGCGGTACTTGGCGGCAGCCATGAAGTCCATCTCCTTGGCGGCCATTTGCATTTTCTTTTGTGTCTCGCGAATCTCTTTGCGCAGCTGGGCCTTGGTCTTGTTGCTCCACTGCAGTTCCTCCTCCTGCACCTCAGCCTCGGGTTCGGCGGCTTGCGCGTTGTCGTATTCCACAAACGACCGCTGTTGTTTGCCATGATGTGCAGGGGTGTTGAGCGCATAGGGTGAGGCTGCGATATTGGGAATATTGGGACCTTCTGCCGCTTTCTCCTCATAGTGTTCCTCTGCTGCACGCTCTATGACACTGGTGGAGCCCATTATAGCCTCAGTGCTTTTCACTATCTGCCTTGGGACGATTCCATGCTCCAGGTTGAACCGTATCTGCTTTTCGCGGTGACGGTTGGTCTCGTCAATGGCGCGCTGCATGCTTCCCGTAATGGTGTCGCCATATAGGATGGCCTTGCTGTGCACATTGCGGGCGGCACGGCCTATGGTCTGTATCAGGGCGCGGTCGCTGCGGAGAAAACCCTCTTTGTCGGCATCCAGTATGGCTACGAGCGACACTTCGGGCAGGTCAAGACCCTCGCGCAGCAGATTGACACCCACCAGCACATCAAACACCCCCATGCGCAGGTCGCGCATTATCTCAACCCGTTCAAGCGTGTCCACATCGCTGTGTATATACTTGCTGCGGATCCCCAGGTTAAGCAGATAGGTTGTCATCTCCTCGGCCATGCGCTTGGTAAGCGTGGTGACCAGCACTCGCTCGTGCTTGTACACCGTCTTCTCAATCTCGTCCAGCAAGTCGTCCACTTGGCTCACTGCGGGGCGCACCTCCACTACGGGGTCGAGCAACCCTGTGGGTCGTATCACCTGTTCCACTACCACGCCTTCTGCCTCGCTGAGTTCATACTGTGCAGGGGTTGCGCTGATGTATATGGTTTGCCCCGTAAGGGCATAGAACTCGTCATAGGTGAGGGGCCGGTTGTCAAGGGCGGAGGGCAGGCGGAACCCGTATTCCACCAGCGAGGTCTTGCGGCTCCGGTCCCCGCCATACATGGCTCCAATCTGCGGCACCGTCACGTGGCTCTCGTCCACCACCAGCAGGAAGTCGTCGGGGAAATAGTCGATGAGGCAGAACGGACGGCTACCCGCACTGCGGCCGTCAAAATAGCGCGAGTAGTTCTCTATGCCGCTGCAATAGCCCAGCTCCTGAATCATCTCCAAGTCGTAGTTTACTCGTTCCTCCAGCCTCTTGGCCTCCAATGGCTTGTCTATGGAATAGAAGTAATCGCGCCGTTCAAACATGTCGGCCTGTATCTGCCTCAGGGCATCGGCCATATTCTCTTTCGAGGTGAGGAAATTGCTGGCTGGGTATATAATGGCCTCGCTATAGGTGTCGAGCTTCTGCCCGGTCACCGGCTCAAAGCTTTCTATGCTCTCTATCTCATCGTCCCAGAAACTGATGCGGTAGCAAAAGTCCGCAAACGATGGGAACACATCCACCGTGTCGCCCTTTACACGGAAACGGCCGTTCACAAATTCTATCTCGTTGCGCACATACTGGCCGTCCAACAGCTTCAGCAGCAGGTTGTCGCGGCTTATTCGTTCGCCAACTTTCACGTGTACCGTGCCGCGCTTAAACTCCTCCGGGTTGCCTATGCCGTAAATACAGCTCACCGAACTCACCACGATCACATCCCGCCGTCCGCTCAGCAAGGCCGACGAGGCGCGCAGTCGCAGCTTGTCCAAATCGTCGTTGATGGCCAGGTCCTTCTCTATATAGGTATTGGTGGCGGCAATGTAGGCTTCTGGCTGGTAGTAGTCGTAGTACGACACAAAGTATTCCACTGCATTGTTGGGGAAAAACTGCTTGAACTCACCATAAAGCTGTGCCGCAAGGGTCTTGTTGTGGCTTAGCACTAAGGTGGGTCGGTTCAGCTGGGCTATGACGTTGGCCACGGTGAATGTCTTGCCGCTGCCCGTAACCCCTTGAAGCACTTGGGCGCGCTGTCCGTTGCGGACACCCTCCACCAGCTGGCGGATGGCTTCCGGCTGGTCGCCCATAGGGGCAAAATCCGATTTCAGTTCAAAGTCCATAATAGGGGAAGTGTTACTGTGGTTGTTGAAGCGATATGGAGTTTATGGTATTTATGCCGTCGAGTGCCGACGACACGATGCCTCCGGCATACCCTGCCCCCTCGCCGCAGGGGTATAGGCCGCGCAATTGGGGGTGCTGCAGCGTCTCGTCGCGCGGTATGCGTACCGGCGACGAGGTGCGGCTCTCCACGGCCAGTACACTGGCCTGGGCGGTAAGAAAACCGTGCATCTTATGGTCAAACTGGCGCAACCCCTCCTGCAAACATCGCGTCACGAATGGTGGCAGCAGCTCGTGCACAGGTGCTCCCACCGTACTTCCGAGGTAGTTGCTCCGATTGTTGCTCTGGCTTGCCTTGTTTTGGCAGAAGTCGGTGAGCCGTTGTATGGGGGCGGAAATCGTGTTGCCCGCCGCCTCAAACACGGTGCGCTCCACCGCCTGCTGGAATCGCAGCAAGGCCAGCGGGCCAAACGACCCGTATTGCGGCACATCTCCGGGACTTACCGTAACCGCTATGCCGCTGTTGGCAAAGGGTGAGTTCCGCTTGGAATTACTCATGCCGTTGACCACCTGCTGCTGCCCGTCGGTAGCCGCCGGGACTATCACGCCGCCGGGACACATGCAGAACGAGAACACCCCGTGCCCCTCCACCTGGGTGGTGAGGCTGTAGGCGGCAGGCGGCAAATACTTCATGTCGGGCGAACGGTGATACTGTATCTCATTGATAAGGCTCTGCGGATGCTCCACCCTGATGCCGAGGGCAAAAGGCTTGGCTTCTATCAGCCAGCCTTGGCTGTGGAAGAGGTGGTATATGTCGCGTGCCGAGTGTCCTGTGGCCAGTATCACCGCCACACCGCGATACTCCCTGCCTTCGCTGTCCCGCACGCCCGTCACCCGTTCCTCGGCCCCTTGGCGTTCCACAACCAGCCCGGTCATGCGGGTGCCGAAATGGTACTCGCCCCCGTGTCCCTCTATGGTGTGGCGCATATTGGCTATTATGCCGCTCAGCCTGTCGGTGCCGATATGGGCGTGGGCGTCGATGGCAATGGCGGGGTCGGCCCCGTGTTCAATAAAGCGTTCCAGCACATATTGTATGTTTCCGCGCTTGGTGCTGCGGGTGTAGAGTTTGCCGTCCGAATAGGTTCCTGCGCCCCCCTCGCCAAAACACCAGTTACTCTCCGGGTTCACCTGCTGGCTGCGGGCCAGGCGGGCTATGTCGGTCCGCCGTTGCTCCACAGGCTGTCCGCGCTCTATGATGACGGGCTTCAGCCCAACTTCCAGGGCGTGCAGGGCGGCAAAAAGCCCTGCCGGCCCCGCTCCCACAATAACCACGGAGGGGGCAGTGTGGCAGTCGCGGTAATGACCCCTGTAGTCGGGGGCGGCATACTCCTCACCGCAATACACCTCCACAGTGGCATGGTAGCGTATTCCCCGCCGCGAATCCAGGCTGCGCCGCAACACCTCTACATGGGTAATGTCGTCCACATGCTGGTGCAACTTGTGTGCCACAGCACGTCGCAAAAGGTCGGGCGTGCAGTGTTCGGCAGGCGAAAGGTCAATGTCAATACGTTGTTTCATGGCGACAGGAAAAACGCGTAAACCTAACTCTCAAATGTAAACGAAAGCATAAACGTGCGCGATTTCAGGTTCTCGGTCGATTGGGTGTAGTAGTCGTCATCGTTCACCTTCAGGTTCACCAACCCGAAAGCCATCTTAAACTCAATGGCAAACTTCACATATCGCAGAAAAAAGTCAAAACCCACTCCCGCCGTGTAGCGCAGGTCTATGCGGTTGAGCCTGATAATCGACTCGTCGTTGTTGTTCTTGTTCTTGAACATCGAGGCAAAGTCGGCCCCCATACTGGCGCCCGCCGTCAGGTAAGGGCGGAAGTCGAGGTAGCGGTCGGCGCGGTATTTCAGCTCCAACGGCGTCTCCCAGTAAACCGACTCCACCGTGCGGTTCAAGTCATATTTCCAATGGGTGGAGGTATAGGCCGACGACCATCGGTAGGCCACGTCGCGGCTTATGAGCGTAACACCCGGCAGAAACCGCAGGTTGAGGTGGTCGCTCAGCCGCATGTCGCCGATGGCATTGATATGGAATCCGGGGCTGTAGTACGAGGTCACCCCCTGTATGGTTTGCCTCAACGTGTCGTTTTCGGAATAGTGCAGGTCAAACTTCGACTGGGTATAACCCACCTGTATGCCCCAGTGAAACTTGCTGTTGTCAAACGACCCCAGGTGCGATGCACGCACCTGTCCCTGCGCCGCCGGGAGGGCGCAGAGCAGCAGTAGCAAATATGGCAGCAGTCTTTTCAACGATGGCAAAAAGGTTCTATTGTTCAACAGGGGTGGTCATCTCGCCGCGCAGCGAACGCTGCAGGCATTCGCGCACATGCTCCGGATTGTCCGGGAACGTGCCCAGCAGGTACATCATCTTGGTCACGGCGGCCTCCAGCGTAATGTCGTTGCCCCCTATTATCCCTATGCGGTTCATCTCGTAGCTGGCCTCATACTGGCACATCACCACCGAGCCAGCCTTGCACTGTGTCACATTCAGCACAAAAATGCCACGCCTCAACGCCTGGTCCATGGCATCGATAAACCAGCGTTCGGTAGGCGCATTGCCCGACCCGAAGGTCTCTATTATCACTCCGTGCAGGTTCTCGGCGTTCAGTATGGCGTTCACCACCTCCGGCGTAATGCCGGGAAACAGCTTCAGCACTGCTATGTTGCGGTCGAATTGCTTGCGCACCTCCAATGGCCCGTCACCCTTGGGCAGAAACAGGTGGGGCTTGAAACTGAAGTTAATGCCCGCCTTGGCCAACGAGGGGTAGTTGAAACTCATAAAGGCGTCGAAATTCTCCGCGCTCACCTTGGTGCTGCGGTTGCCGCGGTACAGGTGGTTCTCAAAAAACAGCCCCACCTCGGGTATGTATGCCTCCCGGCACGAGGCCAGCTCCAGCGCACAGATGATATTCTCGCGCCCGTCGGTCCGCAGCACCCCCATGGGCAGCTGGCTCCCCGTCAGTATGATGGGCTTCGACAGGTTCTTGAACATAAAGCTCAGCGCCGAAGCCGTATAGGCCATCGTGTCGGTGCCGTGCAGTATCACAAACCCGTCATACTCGTCATACCGCCGCTCGATTATCTCAGCAATATCCACCCAGAACGCAGGCGTCATGTTCGACGAGTCGATGATGTTCTCCAGCTGGCAGGTGTCAATCTGGTAGGGGCAGCGGCGCAGTTCGGGCACCATGTCGTAGATATGGTCCATCGGGAACGGCTTCAGCGACCCGTTCGCGTCCTGCACCATGCCGATGGTGCCGCCGGTATAGACCAATAGGACTTTATTCTTCATAATGCTTCAGTTTCATTGTTCCAACGGGTTGCGGCCCACGTGTGGCCGGCCGCTATTGCCCCGTCTCTTCCTCATAACGCAGTATGCGCTCTTTTATTGTGTCAGGTATCGGGGCGCTGTGGTGGGTGGTGCGGCTGTAGCCCGACATCACCGTGCGGCAGGTGGCGCAGGCCTCGCCCGTGGCGTCGTCCACCACCTGCTGCTTCACCGCCAGGCTCTTGTTGCCGAAGTGGTCCACCAAGGTGGTAACATGGATGTGGTCGTGAAACAGTATCTGCCGGTGGAAATCCACCTCCACCCGCACCACCATCACCGTAAACTCACCCTCCTCCGGGGGCAACCCCACGGCGGTAAAGTATTCCGACTTGCCCAAGTCAAAGAATTCCATGATGACGGCGTTGTTCACATGCCCCATCTGGTCAATGTCGTTAAAGCGCAGTTGTATTGGTGTCTTATGCATAATGTGTTGGTTGTTGTGTTCTGCAATCGTGCCGGTTGCTATTTCTTTATGGAGAAGAAAAACTCAAGCCCCCCCTCGTCGCGGTTCTTCACATAGATGTCGCCCTCGTGGAAAAGCACGGCGTGCTTCACAATCGAAAGCCCCAGACCCGTGCCGCCGCTTTTGCGGCTCCGGCCTTCCTCAATGCGCAAAAACCGCTCAAACAGCCGGGGCAGGTACTCGTTGCTCACTCCCTTCCCGTTGTCGTAGAGGTGGATGAAATAGTGGCTCTCGTCGGCGGGCTTGTAGCATTGTATGTCCACCCTGCTGCCGTCGCCCGCGTGCTCTATCACATTCTCTATCAGGTTGCGGAAAATCGAATACAGCAGCATGCTGTTGCCGTTCACCACCATCCCCTTCGGCAGGTCGTCGTGAATGGTTATGCCGTGTTGCTCCAGTTTGAGCGAGAGCTCGCCTATGGCTTCGGCCGCCGCCGCCTGTATGTCCACCGGCTCTTTGGCAAACAGGTCGTTGGCCTCCTCCAGCTTGTTGATGAGCGACACGTCGTTGATCAGGTTAGACAGGCGCAGTGTCTGGCTGTAGCACCGCTCTATGAAGAAGCGCCGTTGCTCGTCGCTTACCGGCTTGTCGCCCATCAATATCTCCAAGTATCCCCTTATCGAGCTCACAGGTGTCTTCAGCTCGTGGGCTATGTTGTTGGTCATCTCCTGCTTCAGCTGGCGGTTGCGGTTCTGCTCCACGATAATCTGCTGCTTGGACTGCTCCGCCTCTTCGCGCAGCCGGTGCTCGCTGTGCACCCGTTTCTTCAACCGCCACGCCATCCACACCAGCGTAACCAGCGCCAGTACCAGAAGCGTCACCGTGATGCCTATTATCGTGTTCATCTTGTCGTGCGTTTGGGTTTGTTACTCATCTCCCGTGTTCGTTGGCGGGCGGCCCTCAGCTCTGCAGCGCATAGCCAAACCCCGTGCGGTTCACCAGCCGCCGTCCTTCGGCACCCAGTTTCTTCCTCAGGCGGGCTATGTGCACATCCACGCTGCGGTCGTTCACCAGCGCGTCGTTGGGCCACACGGCGGTCATAATCTCCTCGCGGGTGAAGAAGGTGTTGGGTTTACGTGCCATCAGGCACAGAATCATGTATTCCCTGCGTGTAAGCTCCACCGGTGTGCCGCCTATGGTCACCGTGTGCCGCTCCGTGTCAATCGCCATCGTGCCGCATCCCAGCACCGTGTCGGCGGCGTTGGCCGTAGGGCCGAGGGTGCGTTTCAGCACGGCGCGCACACGCGCCAGCACCGTGTCGAAGGCAAAGGGTTTGGTAATATAGTCGTCCGCTCCCACCGAGAAACCGGCCAGCTGGTCGTCGTGCGAATCGCGCGCGGTAAGGAATATGATAGGGGTGTTGTCGCCCTTTTCGCGCAGCCGCCGCGCCATGTCGAAGCCCGACATGTGCTCCATCATCACATCGAGTAGTATCAGCCCGAATTCCCCTGCCGCGCGGTGCGCCATAAGCTCGAGAGCCTCCTCGGCACTGTTTGCGGTCTCCACTCCGAAACCCTCATTGCTCAGGTCAAAGCGCAGTATCTCGCACAAATCCTGTTCGTCGTCAACCACCAGTATCTTTGTCATATTGCTGTCGTTGTTTGTTGCTGTCAAAACAGCCGTGCCGTAATAAAAAAACAGGAAGCGTTCATCTCGCCTCCTGTTGTTTGCTGTGGCATTGACTGGAATTGAACCAGTGACACAAGGATTTTCAGTCCTCTGCTCTACCAACTGAGCTACAACGCCATCATTTCAAGTTGGATTTCTCTTCCTTTGAAATCGAATGCAAAATTACTACTTTTTTCCCATTCGGCAAAATATTTTTTCAAAAAAAGATGCAAATCACTGTGTATTAATTCAATTTTTTTGCCGTCCTAACCGGTTTTACCCGTGCAAAAATGGTATTTCCCGGCTGCTTTTGGGGCAATTTAGGCCTCTTTCTCCTTCAATTCTTTCTTCTTTTTCTTCTTCTTGGAAGCAGAAACCAGCGTATAGATGATAAACCAGAAGGCACCCACCGTGATGGCGGCGTCGGCAATGTTGAATATAGCACTGAAAAACTCAAAGTGATCGCCGCCCCATATCGGCAGCCACTCGGGCAGGGTGGTCTCGAAAAGCGGAAAGTAGAACATGTCCACCACCTTGCCCAGCAGGAAGGGTGCATACCCCCCCTCGGGCGGGAACATCTGTGCCACCGCGTAGGTGCTCTCATTAAATATCAGGCCATAGAAACAGCAGTCAATCAGGTTGCCCACCGCCCCGGCCGTAATCAGCGACAGGCACAGCAGCAGCGACATATGTATTCCTTTGCCTATCTGGCGCATAAGGAACCAGATCAATGCTCCCGACGCCAACAGCCTGAACAGGGAGAGTATCAGCTTGCCGGTCGTCCCTCCGAAGGACATGCCAAAGGCAAAACCCTCGTTTTCCACAAAGTGCAGCAGCGCCCAATCGCCTATAAGCGGAATGTCCTCGCCTATGTACATGTGGGTCTTAACCCATATCTTAAGTATCTGGTCGGCCACGATTATGCCGCCAATCAAGCCCCACATCCAGGCGTATTGTCTTTTCTTCTGTATGTCCATAGTGCCTCTATAACTCCACTATCAAAAAAATATTGTATCAGGTGCCAAAACTTTCCCTCCGCAGGCCGAAGTCCGTTTGTTGCATGGCCGTTGCAGCCCCGTTCGTCGCTCTCCATTTCTTCGGCACTTGCTCGCCTGTTTATCGGTGAGGGGTAGAATAACTGTCGAATAACTGCCAAAGGAGGAGCGGCCCAGCAACGGGCTTGCATCCGGGCTACCGCGGCTGGTGGACGACGGCGTCGAGCAGCTCGTCGTACCACGCTTGGCCAAAGCGCCTTATGAGGGGTTCGCGCAGGTATTCGTAGAGGGGTTTTCCGCACTCGTTGCCTTTGGCCACGGCGCAGCGGCACACCTCCCATTGGTGGTAGTTGACGGCGGTGAATTCGCCGTATTCGTCCACCCGTATGGGGTAGAGGTGGCAGGAGACGGGTTTCATGAAGTCGGTCTTGCCGTCGCGGAAGGCCTGCTCGATGGCGCAGAGGGCGGTGCCGTTGTCCGTCCAGGCCACGTAGGCGCATTCGCGGTTGTTGACCAGCGGGGTGCAGGGTTCGGCGGCGTTGTCGAGGGTGGAGACCCCTTGGTCGGCCACGGCCTGGCGGCCGGCTGGGGTCATGTAGGGTTCCA
>Ga0310697_10002637_pt1 | contig 18795 bp, 36 predicted proteins | sample 172DNAGHGlowgp2_FD_203883 | JGI IMG/M metagenome (GOLD analysis project Ga0310697, IMG submission 203883) | Sheep rumen microbial communities from Palmerston North, Manawatu-Wanganui, New Zealand - 1728 DNA GHGlow gp2 (v2) (version 2) | ecosystem: Host-associated > Mammals > Digestive system >... | reverse complement strand
CATCTGTGACGAAGGGAACCATCTGTTGATTTTTATGAGTTGCTTGTCCTCCCTCTTACATTTGTATTGCAGATAAGTGATGAAAGTACCCCAGCTTGCGTCTGTAATAGATTTCGCAAGCTTATGGTTCTTCATCATGCTCTTGACATTCAAGTCTTCACAACAGATGACATCGTACTTGCGCACCAAGTCAGTCGACACCTTGTGAAGCATGTCGTTGCGGGAGTTGGCGACTTTCTTATGTATAGAAGCAACCTTCCTTCTTTGTTTTTCGGAAGAATGGCTGCCTTTGCGTTTCCTTGAAAGGTGTTTCTGCGCCCTTTTGAGGCGTTTCTCATATTTCGAGAGAAACTTATGGTTGGCATATCTGTTGCCGTCGGAAGTGATGACGAAGTCTTTCAATCCGAGGTCTATGCCAACAATGCTGTTAGTTTTTTCAATGGGTTCGTACTCCTGCTCTGTGAGTATCGACACGTAATACTTCCCGTCGCAATCCCTTGACACGGTCATTGAATTGACCTTGCCAAGGATTTCACGGCTTGCCTTTATTTTAATAGGCGCCTTGAATTTAGGGAGCACCACCGTGTTGCCAACCACCGAGCAATGCTGGGGAACCGCGAATGAATTGCGGTTCCTTTTGGATTTGAACCGTGGAAACCGGGCGTTCCCTTTGAAAAAATTAACATATGCCGCATCTACGCATTTAAGGGCGTATTGCAAGGACTGGCTGTTGACTTCCTTCAGCCATGAAAATTCATCCGACGACTTCAGGAGTGTCAAGGATTTCGCCTGGGCGACATAATTGTCCGACTTATGCGTCGCCTTGTATTGTTCAATGCGTTCTCCGAGGAAATGATTATATACAAAACGGGCACAGCCAAAATGCTTGTCCAACAGCACCCTTTGTGATGCCGTCGGATACATCCTGCATTTATATGTCTTGTATATGGTTTTCATAAGTCGCATTTCGATGGTGCAAAGGTATATATAATGTACGATTGTGACAATTTTATTTTTAACAATTAAACATAATTAACACGATTATAATTGGTCGTGTTGATAGAATACATTAATTTTGCAACCAAATTTAATCCGTAGGCAGACGATTCATCCCACGGGCTAAAGACCCGTGGGTTTTCTCGTCTGTTTTATATAAATATAATACTAAAAAGTATTAAAAGTGTTAATAAAAATTGAAATTATAAAATACTTTTAGTACCTTTGCCATCCAATTGAAGACATATTCATTATGAATTTAGTATATAAGTTCAACATACGACACCGCAGTCCTTTTTAGAATTGCAGGAAGCATGAAAAAAGTTTTATTCATTTTAACAGTTTTAATACTTTTATTAAAAGTGATTAAGATATACAACAAGACCGAGCTCGCCTACGTTATGGCATACTACGGCATATCAGAAGTGCCTGTTTTCGACAGGCATTGTATGCTGGGCAAGGTCGTGCTGAAAGACGGGGTTGTTTCTTTTCAGAAAGGCCCTAACATAAGAATGCTTCCCGGACAGTTTGAAGAGCAGGCTTTTGCCATTGCATTCGAGGCGGTCAACGACGTCATAACTTTAAAAGAAAAGTGGAACGAGGAGACCGTCCAGAATGTCATATACCGCATAGAGTATTATGGCTATCCGAAGTCTGAGGACAGTGTGAATGTATTGACATGGAGCGGCACATACGACCAACTTTTTGAAAAGATGTCGTATAAGATTTCGAGGCTCCGTTATCTTAACGGACACTCTTATGAGTTCGCCGACCCGGAGATGCAGAAATTGTACCGCATTTGGCAGGAGGTCATTCCGAATAGCCGCAGCTTTGACATCTACTACCGCAATGCAACGGTGGATTGATGCTCTGTTTCATTTTAATTGAATTATAAAAAATATGAAAATCACAAAACAAACCATCCTCGACCGCGCCCGTCAGTTCTGTGCCGAAAACGGCAAGAACTACGACTTCCTGATGGAAGTCAACGGCGGTGAGGACGGCTTTGTCGCCAAGGTGGTCAAACTCGACTCAGAAGCGTCATCAGTGATGACTCGGCGCATTAAGTCGGGAATACCCTTCGAGGTGTTTCCAATACGACGAACCTCCAATGGGCTCATTTATTGGGCTCAGTGCATCAAGTTTAGCGGGTGCGATTCCGCTGAGGCAATATGCAGGGGAGGGTGGATTGCCGAGGTAAAAGCGCCCAACGAAAAAAGGCGTTTTATGGCAGAAGATGCCGACCTCGATTATGACGACTGGAAACCCATCCCAGACGTAGAATATGAAGTATAAGACCAATTCATTTCAAAAATAAATAAAAATGGAAGAAACAAAAGAGTCATTTATTGATGTCATCGCCCATTTCGTAAATATGGGTCGATATATCAAAATGTCGTTGGGATGTGATTCCAACGGCAATGCCGGCTTCGAACTGGTATTCGAAGATGGTGTTTGCATCGTATGCGAAGACTTCCTTCGTATAAAACGATGCAAAGATGAAGAGTATACCACCATCAATATTGATGTGTATGCACCGGGAATGACGGGGCTTGAAAAGGCGGCAAATGCCATAAAGAAATGGCAATGCTATTACGATGGCGAACAATACGCCATTGTCGAAGATGGGCATGTAAATGCTCCTTATTGGCAGAGGCAAGAGAAAGTATCGGTCATAAAATAATCATAGATTCATTTTAGAACAAATAACCATGAAAAAAATCCTCATTGCGCTCATATGCGCATTGTGCGCCATGTGCGCCAAAGAAGCTTGCGCCTCCGACACCACATTGACCGTAGGTCAAATATATGATGGTGGCGTCATCAAGGACATAACGGTATACGAAAGTATGGCCGTTATCCAAAAGGATGGCTCTGCACTATCCTTGCCTATGGCTGACGATGCTTTAAATGATAACAATAATTTTCCTGTTGGCTCCCTCTATGACATTTCAAGAGTGGGCCACAGACTTGTGGTTCACATTCAAAGACTGGGGCTGCCCATGCTGCACAGCCTTGGGTTTCATATTCGTCATCGCTGGACTTTTCGGTGGTGGCGGCGATGATGTGCAGCCATAGGGCAAATGATTCATTTTCTATAAAAAAAATTGGAAGGTATTCTACTTTTCAATAATTTTGCGATAAAATAATTAATTAATCAATTAATAATTAACATTATGAACATCGTAATGCTTACCCCTGTCGCAACCCCTCGTCAGGGCGTAATTGCCAAAGAACACGGCAAAACTGAGAAGGGGTACATCTATGAGCCAGGCGACATTATCACAGGCAAATATGTGATTGACAAGAGGTCTTATGCGTCTGACTACACTGAAACTGCAAACGACGGCGTCAACGTCACATTCGTCAAAACAAGACAGATGGCTGCAGTGTCGACCAGTGACCTCATCGACCACATCGACGAGTTCAATGCTCGCGTAAGTAAAAAATGGATTGCGGAGTCCATCAAGGCCAAGGGCATTGCCCATGATGGCAGAACAGCGTTTGTGAACGCTGACGGCGACTTGACTCTTGTAGAGTCGGAAAAGGTTGCCGTAGTGCCTGAGGATAGCCTTGTGCTCTTCAATATCAACGAAGTGGGCGAGTATTTCAATTGTTACTATTGCCCCAAAGAGACAGTCCGCAAAAAATACACGGGCTACGAGGGCTAATGCCGCGACGACGCCACAACGAATTTGAAAGAGACGACATATGTCGTCTCTTTTTTTGTTTATTTAACGTATTTTGTATCATTTTAAATGATTTTATACACGATAATTTATATCTTTGCGCCCAAAACAAAAATAATATGACGAACAAAGAGTTTCAGCGCCGATTGCGTCGCCAAGCATGCCCGATATGTGGCTGCGAAAAAGTAGATGTCTACAGTGAGGACATCTACCCGGAAGTGTACACGCGCTACAGCTGCGCATACTGCGGGACGCTCCTGGCGGAGGAGGACAACTCCCCGCTGTATAACATCTACGACGACTATATAGGTCGCACCCGGTCCAAGCGCAAGGTCTTGGAGAGGGTGCAGTTGTCTTTCGACGGATGTAATGCCGATGTTGTCGGCTATTTGGATTGTCCCAAGAAGTACAGAAGGTGCGTTTGGTCCCCACCATATTGGGTTTCGAAAGGCAGGTGGTTCCGTGAATGGGCGGAAAGGAATTTGCCGTCTCCGAGGCCTTATTACATCTCCAAACCTCAGCCCTCATGTGAGCCTCGCGTTTTGGATGATGATTTACCTTTTTAGGCAAAAAAAAGAGAGAACGATTGATGTCGTTCTCTCTCTTTTTTTTAAATGAAATTGATTTTTTTATCAAACGTCGGACATGGAGTCCAGATAATAGTGCATCTGGGACTCCAATGATTCCTCCGAAAAATCGGAGATGCCCATTGTCTGCATGTTTTTGAGAGCCAACCAAGCCTCTTTCTCCTTGGTTGGATGCTCTTTGTCGAGAATTTTGACGTATTCTTCATACGTGCTATAACCATACCGACGTGAGATGCGCCATAGGCACGCTGCTCCTTCGGCGAGCCGTCTGTATGTTCCAACGGCCTGTTTTTTGGCCGCAGCTGCGGCCTTTTGACGGGCTTCGTTTTCTTCAGCCCTGCGCTTGCCTTCGGCGAGTTTCGCCGCCTTTTGGGGGCATTGAAAGGCGAACAACTCCTCAAAAGAGGAAAATTTTTTTGTTGCTTTCATAATGTTTTTTTTTAAAAATGAAAAATCGACTTAATATTCGTCGTCTTCCGACTCCTCATCGTCGAGGAATTCCTCGACGGCCTTAATTGTGCGCTCATACGGGTTGCGTGTTTGGAGCGCGGCCTTGAGACCAGGGATTTTCAGGAATCTCAAAATGTAGACGAGGTTCTTCTTGTCTTCTATAGAATATTCCTCGTTGATTATTGCTTCAAGCTTCGACTTAACTGCATCAAACAACCTGACGCAGGCTTCCGACTCAGGCTTATGGTTTGGTCTGGTTATCTTGTCGAAGCAAGCCATATATTTGTTTTCTCTTGCGTTCCAAGAGAATTTGTTTTTGGAACGCATGGAACTGCGGCATTCCGTAGAACGCTCAAATTCCATATATAACCACTTCTCCAAGGCTCTGTCGTGCCCATAGAGAAGCGAGTATAATGCCTCCGATTTAGGGCCCGGGAGGGCAATGAAGGCAAGTACTCGTTTGATTTCGTTAAAAATATACATTTTTGAAATTTTTAAAAATGAATAATGTTTTAATTACGCCTCTTGAGGCTTAAACCCATTCCAATCCTCTTCGGAGAGGGCGAGGCAATAACCTCTTTTTTCATACCACTCCCTGATTTGGGGGAGTTTGTACTCTGCGAAGTTCGGGACTACGCGCGGCCCGAACTCTGCGTAGTAGTCGCCGCTCTCATCGTGGAGATTGGCGTCCTCGCGGATGGGCATCGCCGACTGGATACGGATGCCATTTTGGGTGGGGTCGTAGCTATAGACTACAAGGACCCTGGAGGTTTTTGCCAACTTTTTGATATTTGTTTGCGGCGTGCAGAATGACGTCGCACTCCGTCTGCGACGTCTTCCCAGTTTTACCTGGGCGAGGTCGCGGACCTCGGAAAGTTTGTATGTTTCCACGAGGCATTCTGCGGATTGCCTCATGTCGAGGAAGCGTACCTCTTCCGTGGTGGTGGGATTGTTGACGTAATCAGTCCGCACCGCTTCTTCTACCGAGGGAGCGGATACGCCAGCATGGATATGCTGCGTGCAAATTATTTTTTCCATATTTTTTTTGTTTAAAAATGATTTTTTTAGTTGCCATTAAAAATGGCATAATAAGCGTTCCAAAAAGATTCTTTGTCGTCGCTGTCTTTGACAGCGATGAAATGTTCAAGCTCTTCTTTTGTGCAAAATGCTTCGCTCAAAGACGAGCAATCTTTTTCGTGAAGGTAATATCCTTCTTCGGTTTCGGTATACCAAAACCACGAATTAGATGCGTTCGAAGACTCGAACATTATATTTGGGCGTATTGTTATATTTCTCATTTATTTATTTATTTTAAAAAATGAAAGAGCGGTTGACGTCCACTTATTTTTTTATTTTGTAAGTGTATCTCAAGCAGCTTCCGCTGACAAACTCTCCCGCCTCTAATCCCGTCTTGTAACGAATAATATCCCTTGCAAGGGCAATATCCGTAATAAATTCGGGAAGAGAGATAGTGATTTTGTCGTCGCTAACTGCGACGTTGCTATTTTTGCTAAGTTCCCTAACCCTTTTGGGGTTTTGGAGCGGCACCTGACCCCAATCGCGGACCGGCACCTCCTTACACCATTCACCGATATTTGTGACGTAGTGTTCGAGTTCGCCTTCCATTACGAAAGGCTTTGCCCAGTCTGATATTTCGCCGGACAGCCATAATGTGTAATGGCGATTCCGGTGATGTTTCGAATGGTAGGTTTGCACCCTGTACCTTCCAGGGCGTCTGGAATCTTCCTTTACGCCATTGGCGACCAGGAATTCTTTCAGGTCATCCAAAGATGATGGTTCGTACAGCACAATAGCGTGTGCTGCCCACCCCTCCCCATGGGAGCCGTATATAAGTTTCATAGACATAATTTTTATAAAATGAATTATTTCTTATTTTGTTATGATATTAAAAAAATAATGCAAGCCCATCATCCGATGGGCTTACTCACATTTAAGGCTTTTAGCCACCTAAAAACGCAGGGCATCATGCGAATGTAACGAACAAACACATGGAATTTTTAGTCAGTTATGTTTGATTCTGTGAAATAAGTTAATAGGGAATATTATCGCAACCATAAAAGTGAGTGTCAAGGAATAGAAGAACTGCACTATGCCGTCCCACAAATTCCTAAATGTTTCTCCCCACGCATAGGAGAGCATGCTGAGCAATTCCCCGTTGTCCAGGTCGTTACCTCTGCCTGCATCTGGCGTCGAATCCGCCGGAGCACAATCATTCTCCGACGATGGGGCGGTGTCCCCAGAGTCTTGAGGCCGTTTTTGGTTGCAAGGTTCCTCGTTATTGTCCACCTCAATCATTGCTGCGATTTCGGGACACCCGAACAGGGCAAATGCTGTTTTGAGGTTGCCGACGGTATTGACGCAAGTGTTGTGTTGCAACCCTGTAAGGTAGGAATGGACGCTTACATTCCACGCCGTTGATTCGTGGTGCGACACAAATACATTGTACCCGAATTGTTCGTTGTGATAACGGAAGTCGAATCCGGTTTCCTCAAAATCTCGCGGCTCGAGAATAGTGGCGAGATATTCGTATGTGATGGAGTCGTTAGTTCTCATTTTTTTGAATTTTTTCGTTATGGATGTTGCCGCTGACATGAAATGTCACCTCTTGAAAAGAGTCGTTTCTCCCGATGCTGTCGAAGAAATCGCCTATGGGCTTGACGCAATCACGCGGGAACTTGCCAAAACTATCATCAATGTAGAAGTAGCCGTTTTTGTGATAGGTTACGACTCCGAAGTCCATGTCAATGGAACCCCCTTTGGCATGGATGATGTCGCCCTCGTATATTTCCTTGCCGTTGCAGTCTACAAGTCCTGTGAACTGACCTATAGTGTCGGTCCTTATCGGGTAATATGTTATTGTGTCGCCGTCCTCATCCGAGTCGGCAGCCGCAATGTAGTTGCCGGCATTGCCCAACACAAGATTGCCATAGAACCATTTCCGTGCTACTATTCCGAACCCTCTGAATTTGATGTTTCTCATTTCATTTTTGTTTTAGTTCGTAATTCGGGGTTATCATAAATATTTCCGACTAACTCCATTTCTTGATTGTCGCCCTTTTCAAAATGAAAGTTATTTTGACTTCCGTGCTTATTCCACACGAAAGCGTAACTCCACATTGAAAATTCTACGGTATAAATGTTTTCGCCGTCAGTTGCAATGTCTCCTTCGTATATTTCCTTGCCGTTTTTGTCCGTCAACCCCGTGAACTGGCCGACGGTTTCGGGGACTACTTCAACCGGGAACTTCCCGTTATGGATTGCAGCGGTCCCTCCTTCTGTAAGCAAGTTGCCGACCACCCACGCACGTTCCTGCGAGAACGGCACAACTTCCTTCTTGGAGAACCCTCTGAATTTGATGTTTCTCATTTTATGTTTGTTATGTTTTTGTAGTTCACTTGTTTGACAAAATCTCCCAACCCACAGATGGTCAGCAGCATTCGCAGTTGCCCGACGGTCTTGATGTAAGCCTTGTTCTCCTCGTATTCCCTTTTGAATATCAAAACATGATAAGTATCTGCGGAACGCTGAATTAAGATTTTTGTATCATCAAAATTCTGCCGCCAGCCACCCCTTGTATCAACAAATCGTCGAGAAAGAAACCCGTCGGTTAGCGGTGTTTTATCCTCGTATGCTTCTATTGTTTCAAGTTGCCTACGAAGTTCTTTTTGCCGTTTCAGTGGAATTGGCAATGTATTAATATCAAAGTCTATCATAGCATTAATTTTTTAATTGTTTTGCTAAATCTCCGAGACCGCAAAGGGTCAAGAACATTCGCAGCTCGCCGATGGTCTTGACAAAAACAGTGTCAGTCAAGTCTTGAGTCCAAGACTCACCTTTAGGACAAACACATTCCCAAGTCCAATCGCCAATACCTCCGCACATTTTCTGGATAGATATTTCGCCCTTGTGGTAAGGATTTATTATGTTTTCCCTTTTGAAACCATTGGTTTCCAGAAACTCGTTCGTTATCGGAGCTTTATCCTGAAAACCCGCCAATACTTGCAACCATGATGCTATTTTGGCGGCTTCTGGGCTTCCAGCGAACATCTTAGTTTCTTTCGCAAAATCTTGCATTTCTGCTATCGCCTGTTCTATTGTGTAATCTGCCATTTTACAAAATCTTTTAGTTTGTCGTCTAACATTCCGCAAAGGGCTAAAAACATCTTGAGCTGCCCGAGGGTCTTCAGCCTGCCGAAGGCTTCGTGAAAATTGCGTTCGTCGTTATCGACGGACGCGAACCATCTTGCCCGACCTGTCTCGTAACAACGAATGACGTTGTCCCCGACTTTCATCCATCCGGCTTCGCTGAAACCGTTGTCCCGGAGCCACCCGTCTGTTATGGGCGTCGTGTCCTTGAATTCCGCCAGCTCCTGCAGCCAGCCTGCAAGCTGCTGGCAGTCATTCCTTGCCGCGTCGTATTTGTTCTTCGCGCCTTCCCTGGCGATGGCAATGGCGCTGTCCAGAGTCATCTGTTCGTCTTCGTAATAGTCTATGATGCAATCACGGGTGTCGCAATAGCAATAGTCTATGTACTTCAACTTCGTCGTGTCGATGTCTCCAAGGACGTTGCGAAATAGAGGCGCAAACGATTCAATCTCTTTGCTCGCGCACTGGCGGCAATGGCCGAACGGCCTGCGCTGCACGCCGCAAGAAGAATAAACCAACCAGACGAGGTATCGGTTTTTGCCGAGATTTGCAAGGACAAATTTGTCCTGGTCGAGTAAGATGGTTGCCTTCTCGTCTATGTTTGGAAGGACGTCCTCTATCGGGTATATGAACCCTTTCTGATGTACATAATTGCTCATTAGCTTATCTTTTTTATTTTTCCAAAATGCGACCGATTGAGGCCGCTTTGTTTTGGGCGCAAAGATAGCAAAAAAAAATGACGCTACATCTTAAAAAATATTAAAAAAAGAAAAACGCCGGTTCTCTCGGCGTAATAATCTGACAGCTCCCATCCCTGAAGGGATGGGGTTCCGGAGCAAGCATGTCCTAACGGACTACTTTACGCTCTCGCAGGGACTGTCCTTCCCTGTCAATATTCTTGGCTGCGTTAAGGTCCCTGTCGTGGACTGCTCCGCATTGCGGGCACTTCCATTTCCTGACATTCAGGTCCTTGACGCCTTCATTCTTACAACCGCATTCACAGCATGTCTGCGAACTTGCAAAATATCTGTCAACTTTTACAAAATCGCAGCATTTGTATTGCAGCATGTTCAGAAAGTTGGACCATGCCACATCAGCGATTGCCTGTGCAAGTCGATGGTTTCGCATCATGTTCTTTACGGAAAGGTCTTCCGCAGACACATGAAAATATTTGTCCGCAATGTATCTGCTCACCTTGTGGGCATAGTCCTTCCGTTGGTTTGCAATGTGCAGGTGCAGTTTCGCAATCCGTTTTTGAACATTGTTCCACCTATGGCTCTGCTCCTCGGATTTAGCTCCATGTTTATATTTCCTCGAAGCACTTCTTTGAAGGACTCTCAGTTTCCTGATGTCCGCCTTGAGGTATTTTTGGTTTTCAAACACCTCTCCGCTGCTCAGGGTAGCGAAAGCCTTTATACCGACATCTATTCCACAGTGCGTGGATTCGTCGGGAGTGCTCCGGGGAGTGAAGTCGTCGTACAGGACAGATATGAAATATCTGTCCAACCGAGGCTTGTACTCGACTGTGTAAGAATGAATGTTTGTTATCTTTTTATTGTGCCCTTTGAAGATTTTGACCTTTCCAATCTTTGCGATTGTGACAACCCAGTTGTCAAAGTCTATCTTACAAGGGTCTGGAATACGGAAAGTCTCACGACATCTGCCCTTCTTTTTGAATTTCGGGAAACCCGCGTTTGTCTTGCGCATGTTTGCGAAGGCGTCGCACATGTCGTGAACTTTTTGTTGCAATGACTGAGAAGGACATTCAGAAAGGAATGTGTCCGTCTGCTTCCATATCGTCAACATCTTGTCGATGTCGTATTTGGAAAGGTTCACTTCCTCCTTCTCATATTTCTCTTTCTTCAATGCAAGAGCTTTGTTATATACGTACCTTGCCGAACCGCATGCTCTCCGTATGTGGCTGCGCTGTTCGGCGGTAGGTTTTAATTCATATATGATGCTCTTTAGCATTGTTGTGGGAGTTTTATTTAATGCTGCAAATATATAAAAAATAATTCAGCTATGCAATTTTTTTCGTGTCCAATTCATCCCATGTCTGAAGACATGGGCTTTCTTGGACGATTTCGTAAGAAGACTCCCTACGGAAATGGTTGTAGTCGCGATAGTAGCCCCTGCCGTCCTTGTGACGGTTGGGCTTTCTGGCGTTGTGGTACTCGTTTTTGCAGCATTCGCAGCAAAAAGCCTGCGAGTACTGTATCTTGACGAATTCCTTGCCGCATACGGGGCACTGGATTGTGTCCTTCATCTTGGCTTTTTTGTTGGTTTTGTACGCGGCTTTCATTGCCCTGCCTTCGGGCGTTTTATCAAGTTTGTCCATTGTTTTTGTTTTGAATGAATTTTGCTTAGGACTTTTGCATTTTTTCAAAAGCCCTGTCCCATATGGCTTGCGCGTCCTCTTCGGGCAGTCCCTCTGGCCTCCAAAAGAGCATCCAAGTGTCGCGACTCAAATGGAACCTGATGTGTGTGCAGGCGCTTTCGAAAGCCTCCTGCTTTATCGGGTCTGCATAGGCTTTTGGCTGTTCCGTTTTCATTCTTGTTCAGCCATGAAAGTCCACGCATTGTGCCACACTTTGTTGGATTCGTCTTCGGGCAGTTCCTGGTTATGCTTCATCCTTTTCCAGTAGCCCCTATTGTATCCGTAATAGATGTCCCAACAAGCGTTTTCATAGGCGGCCTGTTTGATGCTGTCGCCTGGGTATCTGTTGTCTATCTTGAACATGTTCGTTTTTTTTGAAATGAATTTTTATTATGCCTTCAGTGCGTCCTTGACGAACTTGACGGCTTTGTCATAGTCTGTTATGACAAAGCCGTCGTGTCCTACCGGACGCATGGAGTACTCGCCAAGCATGCTTATGACTTTATCAAGCAGCTCGACATCGCCTCGCCATCCCTTGTCAGGGAAGAATCCGAGCACGAGTTCTGAGTCTGGGTTATGGCAGTTCCATTCAGGCTCTATGCGCATGTTGGCATAGTTCCTGGATGTGATGTCGTGATACAAGTCCTTGCACGTCTCGTGGACTTGTTTTTCAAAGTCTTGAACTTCATACAACAGGGCGGTGTCCCTGTCGCAATCGTCGGCATCCATCAAGCCCTGCACGTATTCTTCGTCGTGAGAGAATACGTCGTGATGCGCGAGTGTCAGGATGCCCTTCTCCTCGCGTTCGATGGTGTCGAGCATTTTGCTGCACGTATGGAAGTTCTCCCTCACGAGCCAGACATCCTTAAGCTCGTCGAACTCGTCGTATGTCATTTTGTCACGCCATTCGGCGTACCATTTTTTGACGACGGGACGTACCATTGCGTCCCTTTTGTCTTGGTTGGCTTTGTTCCACTTGCTCGCAGGCAGTGCTGCGACATAGGAGACCAGCGCGTTGAACGCTTCTTGTAAATTTACCATTTTTTTTGTATTTTTTGAAATGAATTTATGTCAGTCGGGGATTGTCTCAACCAACCCTATTTTTCGGCCAGCCTTGATGATGGCTTTGAATGCGTCGTGCCAATCTTTGTTTTTGATTGTTGTCTTAGAAGTGATACGCTTCAAAGTCATTATGTCGTCCCCGAATGTTATAATGCCTATGTCCGTCTGGACTAAAACAACCAAATCGGGGTGTTTGGCCTTCGCCGCACGATAGCCGTGCCTTGCCCACGCGTATTTCACATGGTTGTGATGGCAGTCGTCGGCGATGCCTATAGCCTCTGACAGGGCAGATGCCTTGTCGTCATGGACATATACATAACCTACTTCAGTGCAACCTTGACCTCGCGGGTCAGGCTGCCTCTCATATATATAATAGATTGTGGTTGGTTTTGGGTATCCGAAGGTAACATAACGGACGCCATTGTCATATACAATCATTTTTTATTTTTGCTAAAATGAATTGCTATTATTGGACCATCTCTTTGAGGTACGAGATTGGCCAATACCAATAGTCCCAGGAGTCATGATACGGTTTGCCTTGTGCCAACCATTTATAGCCATTGTGGCACATAAACCGCCATCCATCGCAGAATGACTCGGTATGTTGTTTGAACTCTTGCGTATCCATGGGAAATGGCTCGTCGGATTCATATCGTCCGTACTGGTTCAGAGTGCCTTTCACAATGTCACCGTCGGCATGCTGGGCGAGGTAGTCTTGCCATAACTTGCGGAATTGGTAGCTGTGTGTTTTGTACACAAGGCAGACTCTCGTCCAGTCCGATGTCTCATATACAACTACGCCATCAGGCTCCATTCCTTTCACTGAGTTAATGTCGAAGTGTATGGTGTATCCCGACCATACACAGGCCAGATGCGAGTAGTATGCATATTCGAAATACGGCTCGAAGTCCTTCGTTTTGATAAATTCCAGCACCTTTGCGAAAAAATGCTTGGATGCTTGGATATTCTCTGGGTCTTTCAAATCGAAGCTACCGTTTGACTCCCACTTTTCCAATGAGCCGTCTATAAGCGGCTTCCAATGGCCAAGCACAACCATCTGCATATAGAACAAATCTTTGTCGTTGTCATATGTGATGGGCACTTCCCAATCGTAGAAATCGGGGTGCTCGAATGGTAACGGGAACTTCTTCTCTTCGTCTTCCATATTGTTTTATTTTAAAATGAATTTTATTTACAATGCCGCAAACACGGTAACAAGTCCGTGTTCGTTTTGGATGTTAGCATTGGCAAACCCTTGTCCTGTCATGAATTTTGTTATGACCTCTTTGTATGGGATGCCGGCTACAAAGAAGACCCCGTCTTCTTCGTTGCGCAATTCTACTGCCGAGAACAATTTCATGTCCCATCGCACTTCCACGATAGGGCGTTCTTCGCGGGGCAATGTTTTCAGGTAGTCCTGTAATAGGGCGCTGAAAGTGGGCAAGGCGTGTTTGTGCTTGAACTCAAGCGTTCCTAATAACATTTTTTTGTTTTTTTAAATGAATTCTTTTCAGCCTTCGGCAACGAGTACCTTCGACATTCCTGTGACAATTTTATTGCTACAGGCTGTCAACGATTTGTTCCATCTCGTACAAGCTGAGGTCGCGAAGGTAGTCTTGATGGACTCTCCCCATAAACCTATATTCGTACAAGAGTTCGTCGTCTTCAATAAAAAGACGTATTGGTTCAATGTATTGAACCTCATCGTCCACAATATTGTGGTACGGTTGGTTGCCTAAAGGACAAGAACCACCTGCTTCCTCTACGTAGTCCTTGATGGTGCGCAATACTCTTCCACGCACATCGTCAAACATGTCTTTGAATTGTTTTTTCATTGTTTTTTGTGTTTGAAATGAATTTTTAGATACTAAAAGTTGACTTCGGCAACCCAGGGCATCGAGGGGTCAACCCTGACAGAGACTCCCGTGTAGGTAGTCATTGTCTTAATTTCCCCTTCCAGAATGACTGAGAACACTTCGGGGTCGTAGAAGTTCGGGAAGCGCTCCAATGCATCTTTGGCATCTGCGAGTTTTGCTTCCTCTCTGTCGTACTCCTCTAATATATGGAACTCGACGCGCTCCGAAAGCTGGCAGTCCAATATCAATGACATACCTTTGCCGTCTTTAGTGTAGTTTACATAGGTCGCCAACGTACACTCCCTGTTCTCTTCGTCGTATGTCGTTGCATACGTCTGCAAGCCGGGGCGTTCCTCGCCGTTGATTGTGACGACACCTTCGGTGGAAACCTCGATGTCGCCCTCTTCGCAGTTTACAAGACCACTGTCTACGAGGTATTGTTTGATTTCGTCTGCCATTGCCGACGCCTCATTCTCGAGGCAAAAATCGCAGGCCCCTTCGTGGCCTAATAAGCCGTTGGACGTCCACTGCGCCCCCATTGAGTAGGTGTCGCACAAATTGCCTTCCTTTATGTCGTCCGTGTTGACGACAATGAACTTTGGGAGGAGATTGACCTCGTGCTTTTCGTTGACCAGAATGGTTACTTTTGATATGTCCATTTTTGTTTGTTTTTGAAAATGAAATCAGTTTATGCGTACAGAGAGAAATCGTACGGCTTGTTATATGTCCGCACGAAGGCCTTCGCTGCCTCTTCAATCCATGGGGACGCCTCATCCTTGCCAAGAAAATATGTCTTGCAGGCGTCGCCGTCGTTGTTGTCAAAATCGCCATATTCCAGACGAACAAGATTCACACCGAGACTGGGGTCGACGTCAATGTACACACAGGGATATATTTTTTCGTCCCCTGAGTACACATCCTTTCCGTCCACGCCATATCCCATGAACTCCACCCAAAACTCAGGAACGACGTCGACACGGAATTCGACAAAACCGTCCGAGTCCGTGGAGTCGGAAATGATATTGGCAGTGGAGATGTACTCCATTATGTTTTTTGCCATTTTGTTTGTTTTTGAAAAATGAAATGTCTCATTACAAATATTTATACATGTCATCTGATATGGCTCTACAATCAGGCAGCCCTTGTTCAAGGGAGTGATGCACATAATGCATCTTATTGACGATAGAAATCCCTTCCTTGTTACAGAATGATTTCAAATCGTCAAGGTTCAAGAATTTCTTCGACTTCCATCCTTGATTAGGGAAATGTGAATATTTGTTTGTCTCGGGGCTAAACCATGCCTCGCCGCCATATTCCAATATGTATTCCCTGGTAAGGCCCAGATATGAAACCTCACCAAAGTTGCCTGTGATTTTTTCGTACATTTTGTTTGCTTTAAATGAATTTTGCCCTACATAAGGTTGTCCAACCTGGACAAAAAGATTGTCCTGTTGACCTCGAATGTTTGAGGTGATACGGTGGGTACGACATCGCAACTCATGACCCAGCCCTTAATGGCCGAGATGACACTGGCATCGTCGAGCCCATCGACGTCTTTTTCGTAGATGATGTCCTCCCCACTATCATCAGTTTTCGTGATTTGGAGATAGCCATCGTTGATTGACGCCTTGTATGTCGGGTTGCACCCGAACACTTGGCTCATCTCGTTAGAAATGATGTAGAGTTTGTCTTCTAATTCCATTTTTTTGTTTTTTTAAATGAATTGGCATGTCTTCATGCGAGCGCCGACAACATGGCGACGAGAGCAGGGTCGGAATCCTCGTCATCCTCTATTATGATTTGGACGCATGCCTTGCCGTCCATATTATAATCTTCGGCTTTTACGGCGACAAAAATATTGCCGTTGCAAAATAGCATTATCTCATTCTGACGTATATTGTCATGGAGACAAAAGCCTTTCGGAATAAGTATACTGGCAACCCTGTCGCATATGCATGTTGGGTCGGTCCAACCTATGCTGATTATAGGCCAGACGTAGCTCCATGTTCTTCTTTTCATGATGCTTGATGTTTAAAATGAATTCCGTGTAACATCTACACTATTATCGCCTCCTTGTAGTGGGGAGGCGGCGGCGTCAGCTCGACATCGTTGTACCACTTAACAAAGATAGTGGTCGCCATAGCGATGGCAGCGACAAGAGTCCTGATGTTTTTGGGAAAACCTCTTATCTTTACAATGGTCATATTCGCGATGATATGCACCATTGCGAACATTACCGCAAACGCAGTTATCCCCGCAGTCAGGGAGGTTAATACATATATAAATTCCATGCTTTTTTATGAAAAATGAATGCTTATTATTTTTTACTCCAATGGATAAATTTTGCCATGACATTGATTCTGTCATGCATCGGAATTCACCTTCATTATTTTTATTCACCCATTTTTTGTAGATGGATATTTTATCCCAATAAGATGTGGAGTTCCACATCTTGTCGGTTTCAACGCATTTGTTTACGAACGCGTCGATTTTGTCAAAAATCATATGGTAGACATCGCATTTTTTTATGGCATTGTCAGCCACTTCTTCGGGAGTGTCCCCCTCCACTTGGCAATCAAATTCTTGGGTGAATTTCAAGATGAAATTCTTCCAAATAGTTGCAAACATGGAGTTCTTTTTTCGCGTAGTTGCGAACTCCTTTTCGAGCGCGTCTTTGTAATGGTGCCAATCCTCGTCCTGCCGCCATTCCTCTATGACGTCATCTATCATTTCGCGCACTCTGCGCTGGGCGTATGCCCATTCGAGATAAGTTGACATTGTTGTTTTTTTAAAAATGAATGTCCTCTATTGTATGTCCAATTCTATCCTTATCTCTTCGTCGGACATTTTGAAAAGTTTATCGACGGAGAGATACCCGGCGAACATTTCGTCGGGATAATTTCCCGACTTGCCGTCTATTGCGGCTTCCAATTCGTCGGTGCCGACCAAATGGGAGATTGGTTCAAACCCTATGCCTACGGGCTCTTCTACGGTGCGAACGGGATACTTCTTCCCCTCGTGCTCGTAAAATTCTGCATATCCCCAGCCCGGCACGAACATCAATCCGCAAAGTTCTGCGATTTGGTCGGAACTGTGTGTCGCAAAATATATGCTCCACTGTTCGTCCGTTGCATCCTTGCCGAGGGTGTCATTAAGTTTATCCCAAATGCGTTCAGACACGTTTGGACTTCTGTTGATAATGTTGGCCGCAATCTGGCCTAATATTGATAACATATTTATTTATTTTTAAAATGAATTTGGCATAATCAATTTTCGATTTCGATTATGTATTTGGTGCAGTAGTCCTTAAAAAAGGATTCGCTATTTATAGCGTCATTGAGTTTGCTTCTTACCTCAAACGAGGCGTCCTTAAGGTTCGCACCTGTGTCTTCAAGGGCTTGAAGTTTCATGGTGTTTGCAACCAAAGTTTCCAGGACTTGTTTCCTGATGAGGGTAGTTTCTGCAAGACGTTTCATTTCTTTTTTTGTTTTGTTTGTGATTTTGTATTTGTCCATGAATGGACTTACCGTGTCATGGACCACTTCAATTTTTTTGTGGGTCGTATTCGTGTGATTGATGCGGAATATTGTCTCCCTAATGTCAATCACATGGGTCTGAGGAAACACCCCTTGCGTAGTGAACACCGTCACTTGCTTAAGCTCGTCATTGTCATCCAACAACTCGCCGAAAGATACGTATGTTTTGCTCATTTGCTTTTTTTTAAAATGAATTTCGTTTAGAGCCTCATTGCGCAGGCGTACCCACACAATCTGGCGACCTCTTTGAGGTCGAGAGCTTTGTAGACCTGCTCGACCGTCCAATTGGACGGGTACTCGAACAGGACTTTAGGCTCGTCTTCCACGAACCTACGTCCGCAGTATCTGCGGTTGTACCAGCAGACAATGATGCCGGAATCCGTCTTTTCGATGCGGATGCCTGTATCATCGAAGAGGTTCTTTTTAAGACCATCTTCCGTGTCCGCTTCGTTGCAGACATACATAGAAGAAAGCCGGATACTAAAGAATTTTTTCATAGCAATTGTCCTCCTCGTTAAATACATACCCGGCCTCTTTAATGAGGTCTTCGGCGTGCATTTCCATCCAGTCTTCGGCGGCATTCAATGGTGAGAGTACGTCTATGTCTTGGTATGCCTTTTCGAAAGCTTCCTCCAACATATTCCATATCTCTGCCGAGTCGTCTGAATTGTCGACGTATTTTTTAACGTCGATTGCGACACCCCCTGCATATGGTTCCTCCATAGAGAGGATGCACTGCAATGACAAATCTACTTTCATTTGTTTTGTTTTTTTTAAAATGAATTTTCGTTTTATTATACCGACAATGCCGTCAGCGCAATCCCTATAAGCAGGATTATTGCTCCGACGGCACCCCAGTCCTTAGACTTGGTCGCAATGGCGACCGCTACAAACAGCATTGCGACCACCATCAAAAACGGTCCTGCCTGGGGACGGGAGTGGTAGCCCACCACCCTGCCGTTTTTTGCTGTCACGCTGACAAGCTCCCCGCACAGGGGCAACCGTACAGATACCGGCAGCAGTTCCACGCTGTGGTCAGTGTAAACGGTCACGGTAGTGTCGTTTACATCTATC
>Ga0310697_10002635_pt1 | contig 18798 bp, 21 predicted proteins | sample 172DNAGHGlowgp2_FD_203883 | JGI IMG/M metagenome (GOLD analysis project Ga0310697, IMG submission 203883) | Sheep rumen microbial communities from Palmerston North, Manawatu-Wanganui, New Zealand - 1728 DNA GHGlow gp2 (v2) (version 2) | ecosystem: Host-associated > Mammals > Digestive system >... | reverse complement strand
ATATAATTCATCATATAATTTTTTATCATAATAAGTTACAAACATTATAAATTGTTGATGATCATTATATTTGTCATATATGTAAAATTTAATGTTATCAGGAACAACGATAGAAATTTTTTCTTCGCCTCCATAAGTCATTCTATTAAAGTTATATGTTTTCATAATTTAATTCTTTACATAATTTTGCAGGTATTGAATTATAAATAAATATTGCTTCTTTTTCTTTCATTGCAGTATCTTTATAAACAGGAAAATTTGTATGATATAAATCAACTTTTATTATTCCTATATCTTTTAAAGATAGCTTATTATCTCCAAATAGTTTATGAATAAAATTCAATAATTCATTATTATTATCATTAATATCTTGTTTTTTATCGCTTGCCCATAAATATATTCTTTCAGGAAAATTTCTATATGTGCCTCTTTTTAATCGTAAACCATTTTTCAATATACTTTCTACATTTTTCTTATAAGTAAAATGGTATGCCTGTCTATGACATTTATCAAAATATTCTGATGCATCTTCTGAATATATAGGTTCTATATATAATGCATATTTTTTATCTACAAATTTCCAATTGCTATATTGATAATTAAAAAATCTAAGTATATTGAAAAACTTTTCGACTTCTTCAGTATTTTTAGAAACATTTTTTACTGATAATAAAGGATTATCAAAATCCATTGTTTCTAAATTATATTTAGGTTTTTGGTTCTTTAATATTATATAAAATGACTTTATTTTATCTGAACCATTATGGTCTTTAAATTCTTCAATATAATTTCCATATTCTTTTAATAATTGATTTTGTAATTTTTTATAATCGTGTGTTTTAAGATTTTCAGCTATATAATTAAATCCTAATTTATATAAAATATTATTTTCATATAATTCAATATATTCATTAGGTATTTCATCAAAAAAATCTTTTAATTGTTCATATATATATTCATTAGTAATTTTATATTGTGGCTGCCATTTATCAGCATTTAAATATTCTTTTATAGTTTTCATATAAATTAAATATATTTTTTATCTGTCTCATTAAATATAGGTTTAACATTCTTTATGTTCACCATTTGACAAAATTGACCAAATGTGTTATATAAAGATACTTTCGGTAAAAATTGATTAACAATTAAGCAATAATAAATCTTACCTTTATGTTTTACCATTTTGAACTCATTACCATTTTCATCTTGAAATGATATAGAATTTTCATTTGGTAATGTTTTTAATATTCTTGTTGATTCTTTAATATAATGAGATGGCAATAATGAAAGCATTGCGGTATGTTCATCTATACTCTTATTAGCTATAGCTCGTGCTTTATATTTTTTACCATTATGCTCCCATTCTTCATCAGTCTCATTAAATTGTTTATTAACTATCATACAAGCATTTTGATATGTCAATACTGTATAATCATCATTATTTATTTCAAAAACACGTCTATCTTCACCATTTTGCCATGGTGACATTTGTAATAAATATTCATCCATTACTTTATAAACTAATCCAGTATTTTGATTTTGTATATATTTATCTTCATTCATATGTTATAAGATATAAAATAGTTAATATATAATAAATATAGAAAATTGAATAAAAAAATACCATAACTTATGTTATGGTATTCTTTAAAAATATATAAATGTTAACATAATTTAACTATTATTTATCTGTGATTGCAATTGTGTAATTATTGCTTCTAAATCATTTATTCGTCTATTTAAATAATTTATTGAGCCTGCAGATACTTCCTCATTATCTATAATTGCTTTTTCTAATTTACCAAATGCTTCTTCATATGTATCTCCTTCTGCCAATAATAAATCATCATTTAAATCGGTTGATGTTTCATAACTAGATGATAATTCTGTTTGTATAGTTAAAGAATCTGGACCAAGGTTAATAGTATTACCATTTATATAATAAGCTGCATGCAATACTGATGGGCTTATTCTATATCCTGTAGTAACTGTGGCACCAACTAATTGTTCAGTAGTTACAGCAGTATATGTAGTATTTGAATTATAATCAAGAGTCATACATACCCAATTAGTACCATCATAGCCAAATAAATATGTTTGATTAGCTCTAAGTTCTCCTGCATTTTGTAAACTTGAAGGCGATGAGTTTGTATATATTTTTTTAATTGGTTTAGCACCAGTTCCATTTACATCTAGTGTCAAATTAGCAATTGCTCCAGTGTTTGTCTCACTAAATGTCACAAATATTAATGCACCCTGAACTAAATCTGTTGATATAAATTCTGAACAAGTAACAACCTTTGCTGCAGTTGCTCCAGCTGTTGAACAAGTACCTGCAAATATTTTTGCATTACCAGATTCACGTTTTGTATAATAATTATTTGGATTAAAAATGCTTGTTAATGGTATTTCTATTGGTGATTGACCTGCATCAGTATTAAATGATATAATTAAACAATCTGTATTTGCATTTGTACCTGTTGTAGGAGTATCTATAACAACTGAACTTACCATACCATCTTTAATAAAATCAGTTGTATCAATTTGTGCTAATGTTACATTATTATTCTTAAAATAAATTTTCTTATCATTGCTAACATATGATACATTATTTATATATGTTGCTAATTGTTCATAATTTAATTCTACCTTTTGTGACAAATCATTTATAGATGCTGCAAGTGTTTCCTCATCGTCGATAATAGCTTTTTCTAATTTACCAAATGCTTCATTAAATGTATCTCCACCTTCTAATGCTAAATTATTATTTCTTTCTGTTGACATTACATAATTATTAGGTAATTTCAAAACTATATTACCTGTCATACCATTAACAGATTTAACTGGAATACTTGGTATATGTATGCTATCAACTTTATTATCTAATTTATTAATTTTATCATCTAAATCTGTTACTGCTAAAGTAATTACTTTTTCATTATCTATAATATTTTTTTCCAATTTACTAAATGCCTGTTCATATGTATCTCCACCTTCTAATAATAAGTCATCATTTGATTCATCTGACATTTGATAAAAACTAGATAATCTATCTATATATTCCCAGTTAACATTTGAAAAATCAGTTGTACTACCAGTAATTGTTCTAATCATTATTGTACCAGCGTTTATTAACGTTTGGGCTATATATGCCATTCCAGATGATTCACCTTGATCAACAAATAATATACTATAGCTTTCTGTAGATGATGTCTCTTCCTTAACTTTATATAAACCAGGAGTAACAATAGAATCAATATTATTATAATTTACAATATCATCAAATGAAACAATATTATTTGGCATTTCATTTATTGCACTATTTAAATTGTTTAATGCGTGTGCTATAACTTCTTCATTATCTAATCTTGCTTTTTCTAATTTTCCAAATGCTTCATCATATGTATCACCAGCTCCTAATAATAAATCACTATTTGAATCTGAAGATGTTTCATAATTTGAAGATAACTCCATATCAATAGAAACAGCACCTGTCATTCCATTTACTGATGTAACAGGAATAGTAGGTATATGTATATTATCAACTTTATCATCTAATTCAATAATTCTACTATCTAAATCTGTTAATGCATTTGTAATAATTTCTTCATTATCTACAATGGATTTTTCTAATTTTCCAAATGCTTCTTCATAGGTATCTCCACCTTCTAAAAATAAATCATCATTTTCATCAGTAGACATTTCATAAGTATTTGATAATTCAGTAATTGGTACATCAATAGAAGTGGCACCTATTGTAATAGTATTGTCATTTATATTATAAGCTTGATTTAATATTTGGGCTGATAATAGACGGGCTGCTGTCGCGGCTCCAGCTTGTAATTCATTAAGTGCCATTGCTGAATATGTTGTATCAGTAAATTGTGCATTAGCTGGAATATATTGCATTCCTTGTGCCCATAATGAACCATCTTCTCCAAACACTATAGATGTCTTATTTGATGTTGCTTGTGTTTCAGTACTTTTATCAGTATATATAAATTTTACATTTCCTGTTGATCCATTCATTTTATAAAAATTAATAATATTTCTAATTAAAAATAATTTTTTATAAACAAAAAAGGATATTGTTTAGCAATATCCTTTTTCTTGTGGAGTCAGACGGATTCGAACCGTCGTCTTACTAACCATATTAAAATGAAACTTTATTACATGCTTCTTGAGAATTTCTATTCACAATATCATATTTTAATTCTTAAACATATGTAAAAATAGTTTTTCTAAATCAGTAGAAAATCATAGACTGTTTTTATAGGGCTTCTGTTCCTAAGACTCAAATTAGTTCCTATTGCTTGGGCTATAGCTTATATTTATAACTTATGAAAAAAATAGTATCCCTGAGGGATTAAGCAGCCATACGATATTCAAATTCATCGCCATTTATTGTTGTTGCTAAATTAAGGATTCAGCTATCCTACATGATTTCATTAACACAATTAATAATCAAATACCAAAAAATGACCCCTTTTATACTTTTAATAATATTTTATCTATTTCTATTTCTAATCCTTCTATTGATAATGCTTTTAATTCTTCTATTGGAAATTCTTCAGTATATTCAGCATTTTTTATTTCCTCCAATAATTTGCGTAATTCGATTTCTCTTCTAAAATTATCTAAATTTATCTTATCTTCCTTTGTCATATTTTTAAATCTTTTACTTTTATAAAATTACCTTCATTATCAATACACCATGCTTGTCTTGAATCTAGCATTGCAATATTTTTACCGCTTGGTTTAATAACTGCAGCATCAACATCTCCACCGCCTATTAATGTATGACCAAATACTTGAAATATTCCTTCTATTTCTGCATTAGAATAATTCCATTCATTTAAATCTGCCCATATACAACTACCGCAATCATATTCACCACCACGTTCATAACTTGCCATCCATAAATTAGATTGTCCTTGAAAATTATTCAATAATTGATTTAATTGATCTGCAGTTGGAATCATATTAGCAAGTAATTGACAAAATGGCAATCGTTCATCAGGCAATTTTTTTACTTTATTTCCGTGTCTATCAATTCTATATTCTTTATTATTATCAATACCAATTTTGCCCATTAATTGTAAATGCTTTAACCAAAATGAAGTAACTCCTGCATGTGTATATAAGTATGTTATACCATTAATAATATTTTCAAAAGCAACATTAAACATATTCATATGATCTTCAAACATTGCTTTAATATCGTTATAATGTTTATAATCAACACGTGACTTATATGGAGCATTATAAAAATAATGCATATCATGATTTCCAATTAACAAATGAATACGCTCATCATTTTTGGCAGTCATTAAAATATCTTCAAAATTTATAATTGCATCTTCTCGTGATATATATTCAAAATCATAAGGATCTACATAATCACCTAAAAATACAATATGTAAATTTTCATATTCATTTTTAGGAAATAATTTTATAGCATCTTTCCAAAATGTTCTTCCATGTATATCTGGTATTACCAATGTATTGATTGTATTCATATAAACTATTTAAATGAAATTAATTTATTTTTATATAATAATATGATCCTTATTTAATATAGATATGAATGCAAGAAATATACAAATAAATGCTAAAAAAATATCTGAATTGGAAGATCTTTCTATAATGGAAAAAATTATCAATTCATATATAGTTGTTAGCTATACTGAAAATGGTGCAAAAGAAAACTATAAAATAAAATTACAATATTTGATTGATCAATTTGTAAATTTAAAAGAATATGCTTTAAATATTATTACAAATGGTGCAAAATTAACCAATCAAATAAATGGGTCATATCGTAAAGATGATATTATATCATTAACATTTATTCCATTATCATCTGATTATCAATTAACTGATGATTCATATTTTACAACTAATTGTGTAGTTGAAAATGCAAGTATGTTAGATGGTAAATTAAATTTAAATATTAAAGTAACAGGTGTAGGAAATCCTATTATTTGCATAAGTGCAGAATCATTAATTACATATATGCTTAATTATTCTGGTTTAACAAATATGCAAGTAGAATTACCAAAATCATCATTTAAAAAGAATGAAATATTTGAACTTACATTAACTGCAGATAAGGGATATAAATTACCTGAATCTATAAATGATTTTATATTAACAGGTGGTCAATTGATGGATTATAATAAATTAACAGGAAAATTAAAAATAAAAGTTAATGAAAATATGGTTCTTTCAGGTAATGCTATTGAATTACCAAAATTTAACGTAAATGTAAATATTGAAAATGCTTCATATATAATTAATTCATCTTCATCAATATTTTATAAAGATGATATATTTACTATAACAATAAATCCAATAAAAGGGTATTATGTTCCACAACAATTAAATGTTACTAATGGCACAATTATTTCATATGATAATAATATAGTAACAATTAAAATTAATGGCACAGGTGATGTAAATGTTAATGGCGCAGCAAATTATAAAGAAATACCTTTATCAATTGAATGTTCAAATTTAACATATGAATTAATACAAGATCAATTAACATATCATATTAATGATGTTATAAAAATAATAATGACACCTGATGATGGTTATGTAAGTCCAAATATAGATAATATCATATCACGTGGTTGTGAAATTATTTCATATGAAAATAATGAATTATTTATTAAGATAATTGATGATAACAATGTATATATAAAACTTAATGCAGAAATACCATATAAAGAAAATTTATATTACTTTGGTATGACATATTCTGGAGAGGGATACTTTAAAGAAAAAATAATTACTGCATCAACTGGAGAAACATTACATATATTTGATAATGAAGATACTTTAATAAATATTAATTCTCCATATATTAGTTCATCAATTAATTCATCACCCATACCATATAATGATTTTAATATAACAAATAATTATACAAATGTGGCACATATTGAAAAATACACATTTATAGCATTAGTAATACCTAAGAAATATGTATTAAAAAATGGAAATGGATATTTATTCTTAGATGATGACAATAATAAATATAAAATTCAACAATTTGGTAGAGACATCTCTAATTTTGAACAATTGAAATGGATTTATGAGGATGATATAATTGATTGGGAAGTAGAATTCTATATAGATAACATACCGCATTACTTATTATATTTCAAAGATGAGGATACTGCAGGTGAATATAAATTTATAAAAATATCATAAGTTAAACTAAATAAACATGGCTAAGAAATCATATAAATTAAATGATAATGATGTAAATTTTTATGTAAAACCAGAAATTACATTTTCTATAGGAAATAAAGTAATATATTCTGATTATGTTGTTAATGAAAGTGGAGATATTACATGGCATAAACCTGTAATTAATGCTATAGATATTGATTGGCAAAATGCTGTAACTGATGAAATTACTGATGCTATTAATACATCAGGAAAATTAATAAGTATTATTTCAGATAATAAAAAATCAATAAGATTAACAAATGAAGCTATTGATAGTATTATAGAACAAATTACAGCCATAGAAAATGCTTTAGATATAATAAATGATTTATTTGTAAATATTGAGGATTTACTTGCATTATCTGAATTAAGAGAATCATTACAATCATTATCAACTGAAATTAATAATATTAAAAATGGACATGCATCAGATATAAGAAACATACAAAATTCAATTACATCGATAAATAATAGAATAAATAATTTATCTATTCCAAGATATGTAAATGATTTAGAAGATGGTGCAGATGTATTGCGACAATCACAATTTGAAAATATTAAAGATCAATTAAAAGGTGATCCTGGTGAATCTGCTTATGATATTGCAAAAAGAATAGCCCAACAAAATGATACACCATTTCCATACGCTAATGAAAGAGAATGGATAGAATCATTAAAAGGTAAAGATGGTGAATCTGCTTATGATATTGCTAAAAGAACTGCACAGACACTTGATAGAGAATTTCCATACGAAAATGAAGTAGAATGGATGACTACTATTATTAATGGTAATGAAACAAAATCATATACAGATCAAAAAATAAATGAATTAAGAACTGAGATTGATAGTAATAAATTAATAGCAGGCAATGGAATAAATATTGAAAATAATGTTATAAGTGCAGGTGCAAATACATGGATAAAAATATAATAAATATATATGAACACAAGAAATATTAATGATATAAATACTCTTATTAATGATGTGACACAATATAAAGGAGAAATATTTGTTAATATTAGTAATAGTGAAACATTTGATAGTGTAAAAAGTTTTTTAGATTCTAATAATCTTATAGCTTTTATACCATCGGATAATACTATATATGCACAACAACATAAATATATAGGGCTTACTGATGAACAAATTGCTTCTTTCTCCGCATTTGCTTCAAATATAACTGAATTACAAAACAAGTTACATATCGTAGATTCCGAAAACCCTACTGACCACGATAACCAATCAATTATTGGAACATTAACTTATGGAGAAGGAAATGATAAAATATCTGCATCTAATATAACACAATTTGTAATTAGTGTATTAGAACGTATAGAGGCTGGCGATTCTGCTATAGCAACAGATCTTGCTGCAATTAACGAAAAATTAGCGGGAATTAATGGAACAGTAAAAGATTATGTAGATAATAGTATTTCTGATTTAGCTAATCTAATTGCTTCAGTTAATGCTATGGTCGCAAGAGGTGATTATGCTACACGTGTAACTGTTGAAAATAATGACCCATTTATTGAAGTTGAATTAACTGCTACTTCAGAAGTAAATGATGGTGTTACTTCAATGGTTCCTCCTTATACTTATAAGGTAAAATCAAAAAATACCATTGCATCTAAAACTGACTTACAACAATTAGAAGCTACTTTACAAAGTAAAATAGCTGAAGAAGTTGGAAAAATTTTAGGTGAAGGAAATATTGATGAAACACTTGATACTATTAAAGAAATTTCTGATTGGATATTAAATCATCCTGATGCTACACAAATCATAAACGATATTGATCTTCTTAAAGAAAAAGTTAATGAAATCTTAGGTGAGATTACTGAAGAAGTAGAAGATCCTGATACACACGGAACAGTAATACGACCTAAGAAATTTAACACAGGTCCATTAAGCGGACAAAATTATGCCCAATCTATTGAAGAAATGAATTTATTATTAAATAACACGATTAATTCAATTAAAACTGAAATGGATAATAAATTAACTTGGCTAATCATATAATAATATAAAAAAATTACAAAAATATAAAAAAATACTTATAAACAATGAAACTAAAATTTATACTTTTAAATTCTGGAAATGCTACTATTACAGGTGCATCACAAGTTACTGCTGAAGTTGTAAATACCGCCATTAGTGGTAGATATGATACAACTACAGAAATGCCTATTGTATATATTGAAGATATTCAAAAGATTTATGTTGATGGTGTATTTTATGGAACAAGTGCATCAGACATAACTGATTTAAATAATGCTATAGCAGCTAATGCTACTGCAATTGCAAATAATGCTTCTGCAATTGCTGATAATGCTTCTGCAATTGCTGCTAATGTTACCGCAATTGCTGATAATGCTTCAGCTATCGCAACAAATGCTACTGCTATAAATACTATCAATACAACTATTGGTACATCTGCTGATACTGCTGATGCTGATGGTTCTATATATGCAAGAATTGCACAATTAGTCAGTGATTTAAATGCTGAAGTCGCAAATAGAGCTACTGCTGTCGCTGATTTAGAAACTGCAGCTCGTGCATTTACTGTAAATGGTGAAGCATTTGGTGAAACTGGTGCTGTTGTTATTGATGCTAATGAAATTAAGATTGGCACAACTGTTCCTGCTATCGATACTATTACTGCAACAAGTACTGTTACTGATGCATTATCAAAATTACAAGACGGCATTAATGGTGTTTCTGCTGCTATTGTAGAAGCTTCTGATGGCGCAGCTGCTAAAGCTGCTACTGCTTTGGCTGAAGCTTTATTACATACACAAGTTACTGCAGGCACAGGTATATCTGTAACACATACAGATAAAACTGATTCAACACCTAATATTTATACTGTAGCAGTTGATGATACAATTGCTACAAAGACATATGTAGATACTGCTGCTACTGCTGCATATACAAATGCAGTTACAGATTTAACTGGTGAATCTACTGATGCTACAACTGCACTTACTATTTATGGTGCTCGTAATTATGCTGATTCTATTGTTAATGCATTAGCAACATCTATAGCAAACATGGATGCAGATCATTTAGCAGTACTTGAGCAAATCAAAAACGAAATGATGGATCCATCAACAGGTCAAACAAGTATCGCTGGTACATTCCTTGATAAATTATTGGCAGTTGGTGCTGGATTTAATGATATTGATGGTGGTACTGAAGGTGCTTCTGGAACTATTAAGAATTATATTGATACTAATGTCGCAGGATTATCTGCTGCTATTGCTGCTGCTGCAACAAGTGCAAATACTTCTATAAAGAGTGTCAATGGTTTAACTGGTGATGCAAATGGCGCAGTTGTTGTTGGTGCTACAAACATATTAATGACTGATTATGCTGCCGCAACTGGTCCTGTTGCTGCTACTGATTCAGTATTAACTGCTGTCGCTAAAGTTGAACAACATGCTATTGATGGCGTAAGCGCTGCTGCTGCCGCTCAAACTACTGCTAATACTGCAGTTACTGCTGCTGCAACTGCTCAAGCAACCGCTGATGCTGCAATGGATTTATTAACATGGGTAATCGTTTAATAAAATAATATAAAATTAAAACATAAAATAGGGTGCTAATGTTTGTTAGTGCCCTATTTTTATAAAATTATGATTTAATAAATGATATGAAATACATAAAATTATTCAATAATCATAATGAATATTTAAATGACAATAATACACTATTACCTAATGTAAGCTATTGTAAAAATGAAAATGAGTTTCATTACAAAATTGAGCATGACCCAGATAGATTTATAGCAATAATAAATGTAATAAGTACAACAGAAACAACTAATTTATTTGGTAATCATACATTATTATCAGAAATAGAAATTGATGATGTAACATATACTGGAAACGATATACAAACAGTTAGTCATAATCATATATTTAACAAACTTGGACCACATATTATTAAATATACATTAAATGATAATATAACTAGTATTGATGGTGGTACATTTTCAGGCCATCCAACTGTACGTACATCTGTAGGTAATTATATTATGTCAATATCAATACCTGATAATATAAATACTATTACTAGCGGGGCTTTTAGCTATAATTCTAATCTTTCAAATGTTATTTTTGGAAATAACATAACAACTATTGGTCCTGGTAGTTTTTCTTCTTGCAAGAATTTAAAAAACATTATTATACCAAATACTGTTACTTCTATTGGTGATGGTGCTTTTGGTGGATGTTTAAATCTTACAAGTATAACGTCATTAGCAACAAGTGCTCCATCAATATATAACACTACATTTCGCGATATTAAAGAAGGTGGAACATTATATGTACCAACTGGAAGTACAGGATATGATACATGGATTGGAACAGGTAATTATTACTTAGGTAAATATAATTGGACTAAAGTAGAACAATGATAAAAATAGGGTACTTTAAGGTACCCTATTTATTTTTTATTATTGTGTATTATTTTCCTCTTCATCTTTATCAAGAATTTGCTCAATTTTATTAGATATAAATTTTTTTACTTTATCATTATACATTCCGCAAAAATAACCTATTACAAAAATTATAATACCTTCAAACATAATTACATTTATTTTTTATTTTTATAATTCTTTGATTTGTACTACCTCTAAATGGTGTATGTGCAATATCTCTTTTTTCTTCAATATATGGACCATCTACAACTACATCTACCATATTGCATATATCTTCTCTTATACCATCAATATTTTCATAAATATAACCTGTATATAGCCATATATTTTTTGTTGGATAATTACGTCTAACCCATTTGATTATCATTATTAATTCTGCTAATCCGTCTTTATCTTGACATAATGGATCTCCACCAGATATTGTTAATCCTTCAACATAATCTCTTGATAGCCAATCTGATAATTTATTTAATATATCGTCTTGTTCCTCAATAAATTTTTGTCCTTGATTAAAATCCCATGTCCATTGATTATGACAACCTTTACAATGATGGCTGCATCCTGCTACCCATAATGTAACTCTAATTCCATTGCCATTATTAATATCAGGTGCAGTTATATCTAATATTCTTAACATATACCTCTATATATTTCTTTTATAATAAAATAGTAATTTTATTAAAATAGTTTTATGATGGCATTTCTACTGCTGCTTTTACAATTTCACCATCCTTAAGCTTATTAAGGGCAGATCCTTCTTTATCAGGCATTGATGATCTAACATCATTAGGATCTGGTCCACCTTTGTCAGTTTGAGGCATATCACCTCTATTTGGTGCACCTGGAATAGGAACATTGATTCTCTTAAGACGCATTAAATTATTTGCTACATATTCAGCAACTTTATCCATATCATCTAATTCTTTATGATATTTCTTTAATGTATCAATAACTGATGAAACTGCAGTTTTCTTTACATATTCAATAATGGCTTCCTTATCCCATTGTTTATCATATAAATTTTGGCCATCAACTTTTTCAGATGGCAATTTACCATCATTCTTATTTGTTTCATCTGCTTTAACCGCAGCAATAGCACCTTGTACAGCACGTAACATTTCTCCTGAAGCAATATCACCATCATAATTAAAACAAACCATTTCAGCTTCAGGATTAAATGCATATACTTGTGACCATCTATGATGTCCATCAATTACAAAGTTACGACGGAAAGTAATTAATGGCATTCCAACAATCATTACATCATTAGGACCTGTTGAATAATAATTATCAATATTTTCAGGTTTCTTTAATGGAAAATTAATTGATTTAGTTACATCAATTTCAGATTGTGTAGGATCTAAATTTCTAACCTTAAGTTTTATTTTTTCAAATGTTAATTTTGTATCGCCTAATTTACCTCCAAAACCATCAATTAATAATGCTTTAGCTTTTGGATCATCTAACATTTTGTTAAGTGTATCAACATAGTCTTTATAATCTTTATCTCTTAACATACTCTCCAATTGCTTCTTTCTATCTGCATTATTTTTTGTTTCTACTGATGAAGATTCATTGATTGAATCATAGTTTTCTAATATATATTCATTAAATGATTTCATAATTAGTAAATATATTTATGTATGTATTTTATTAAAAATAATTAAAAAGAAAATTAGTTTATCCATTTTTTTAATTCATTTATATTCCAAAACTCAATATAATTTAAATTATTTTCTTTTGCTATTTTTCGTTTGTTTACATCTCGTATTGTCCATGTTTCTATTACTGCATCATATCTTGATTTTTTTACATTATTCTTGTTATGTATATATTCTGCTTTTTCTTTTAATAATTGTACATCTTTTATATCTTCTTCTGTACATAAATATGGACGTCCATGATGAAATTGACCATATTGACATTCAATAAATAAATCTAAGCTTGGTATGTAAAAATCACAATTAAAAGGATATCTATTATCTTTATAATGATGAATAATATCAGGATATTTAGCCTTTAATAAATCATATGATTCATTCTCAAGTTTAGAAGAATTTAATGTTCCATTTTTCTTTTTTGTTTCATTACATTTATTTATAGCTTCAATTGAATGTGCTTTTTTAATATTTTCTTGTGTTTTCCAATAATTATTTACACCATATTTTTTAAAACAAGTTTGTTTTCGTTTTTCTTTATTAATTGGTAGTTGTGCAAATTGAACTCCTTTATCATGAATTTCTTTAATTTGATATGGGTTTTCTACTCCATATTTTTTTAAACAAGTTTGTTTTACTTTATTTTTTATAGTTTCTGAAAACATTGGGCTGTTACCCCCATATTTTTTTATACATGTTTGTTTAGTTTTTTCTTTAACTTCTTTTCTTTGAGAATGATGAGCAACCCCATAATTTAATAAATTATTTTCTTTAACTTTATTTTTAAAGTATTGGGTTTTAAACATAATATCTCCAAATTTTTGTTTTATTGTATCGTTTGCTTTATTTCTATTAGTAAAATTTTCATCTCCATATTTTTCTAATTTTGTTTTTCTTGTTTTTTTATGAATTTCACTATTTAATAATGGAGATGATACTCCATATTTTTGAATACATGTATTTTTAAATTTTTCCTTTATAATATTTGATTGAGATGCATATTCACATCCATATCTTTTTAAATTTGTTTGTTTTATTTTTTGTTGAATTGCTACATCTTTAGTTGAACATGAAAGTGAACAATGTTTTCTATATTTATTTTTTCCTAAATATTTAACCTTATTACCACAAGTTGGACAAACTGGTCTGTTTTCTATTTGATAATAAATTCTATAAATTGTTTCAGTAAAAGATTCTGAATCTTTATATCTATTTAATAAATAATTTTCAATATCTTGTGAATATTTATGTTTATTTAATTTTACTATATTATTTGTTTCAATTGTGCCTGATTTTCTTATAAATAAATTTATAATATATTCATCATTAATTTCTGCCATAATTAAACTATTTAAAATTTAATTTTTTATATGTTTAACTCTATCATAAAATTCTTTCTTTTTTCCATTATTAAAATGATCAACTGTCGTTGAAAGATATCCAGTTATTCTTCCTAATCTTATTACTTCATCAGATCCACATTTAGGGCAACATTCTAATTCTGAATCATATATAGGTTCATTACATTTAGCACATCGATTTAAAGGAAAATTTATAGCAAAATAAGGTACATCTTTATCCATAGCATAATCAACAATTTTTTCTATAGCATCAATATTATTAAAAGATATACTTGGTAATTCTACATAAGTAATTACACCAGCATTTGAATATCCTGTTAATTGACTTTCTATATCTATTTTCTCAAATGGATCACATTCATGATATACTGGAACATGCATAGAATTTGTAAAATATTTTTTATATTCCTTTTCATTATTTTCATTAATAAAATAAGTTACATTCTCTAAATCAAACTCAGGATATTTTTTTACAAATTTATTAAATGCAGTATAACAAAGATTTTCACTTGGAGTATAGTAAACTCCAAAATTCAATTTATATTCCTTTTTAAATTCTGATGTTCTATCTAAAAATAACTGTTCAATACATTTAGCATATCGCATACCTGGTTTAGTTGTATGATCAAAACCAAACATTATATATAAAGCTTCAGAAAGACCTAATTGCCCAATAACTATAGTACCATGTTTTAATGCAGATATAATGCCTTCTTCTTTATGAAAGCCACACATAGTATGATTTTCCCACATAAATTTAGCAGACTTAGGAGACTGTGAACAAATATGATTGAATCTTTCAAGTAACATATCTTTTGCCTCATGAATTTTCTTATCCAATAATCTAATAAATTCATTCCATATCATTTCTTTGTGTTCATCAGATCTTGGATTTTCATCACCAAATTTATTAGTAATTTTCTTAACTGACATAGCTGCTAATGTTGGCAATATGATTGTAGTTGGGCATACATTACCACGACCATCTTTTTGAGCACCTGAAAATACATCATCAATCTTATCAAATTCTTTATTTAATACATGATTTATATTTTCTTTAAAATTATCTATTGCATTTATATCCAAGCCATTAATCGTTCTGCACATATTAATCTAATGTTACCATTAGTACTGACTATATGTTCTACTTTATAAGTAGCCTCCCGTTTGGAATTAGTGCTTATCTCTAATTCTACTCGCTTACACTCATCAGCGATAGTCGATACACCTTATTCATATTAAATATGAACCTTAGCACGGATCTCATCCTATATCAATTAGGACCTAACCGTTAGCCAGAATAATTCTGACACCCATTAAGCATGGTTAGAGAGGTTTTAGATGGGCTGCATTTTCACTTACCCATCGTTGAATAATATTCAATAGGTCTTTCTTTTAAACTTACTCTTATTTTCTTCATATAAATATTTTTTATTTATTTTTTATAATCATTTATATATTTTTCTGCCATTTTTGCGCATTGTATAAACGATATATCATCATCAGGTTTTGCACTCCAATCACCATCAAAACCAACTAAATAATTTTTCTTTATTGATTTATCATATATAAATATAGTAAAGTCGCCTGAATTTGTTGTTTTATTTCTAAACTTAATTTCAAGTCCTTTGATACTTCCCATATCTTTTAAATAATTTATAATATCTGATGGATTTTTAGTTTCATCAATTTTACTTTTAAAAACTTGTAATTTTGATTGATTGTTTAATACTAATTTTTCATCTAAATATTCATCAATTGTTTTCATAATCAATATAATATTTTTTATTTATTTTTCTAATTTTCATTATACTTAAACTGTCGTACCCAATTTGCATAATATTTATCATTATTGAACAAATCAATTGCGAATTTTAAACTTTTATCGTAATCTTTTTTATTTATATATGCATTAACAAATTCACAAAGTAACATTTTTTCTCTTAATGTAAAGTCATAAAATTCTTTTCCTTTCCATGGATCGTTATATTCAATATACGATATTATACCGAGAGGATCTTCGCCAAGCATTGCTTCTACTTCGTCTAAATCTATCATATCTGCACCATCTTTAAATATATCAGATAAAAATTTACAAAATTCAATAATTTTATCTTTATTTCCATTAAATGATGGCTTAAGTTTTGATTGGTTATTTAGTGTTAACTTTTCGTTTATATATTGTTGTAATGACATTTTTTCATCGTTGGGATGATAAAATATTAAATGTTCATTTACATTATAATTATTTAAGTTTATAAAATAAGTTATGTCATGTTCTTGTAAATTATCAAATTTCCATTTAGGATTACCTAATACAATATCATTTAATTCATTTTCAACATATTTATCTATTTCATTTTTTGTAGCAGATTTAGAAATAGACAATTTATCAGGAACTTTATATAATTTAAAATCAGTACAATGTTTGCTTAAAAAACTTAAATTTGGAAAGAAATCTTTAAATTCATTAACATTAATTAAATATACATCAAGTATTACATCTTGTTTTTCTGAATATGTAAAAATTATTCTTTTAGGAAACATATAATTAAAAGCATTCACAATTGAACTATTATACTTAATATGAATTAGCATCCAATACTTATCATTAGATTTAAGTTTAGAATTATTAGATAACTTTAATTTTTCGTTAATTAAATTTAATTGCTTCATGTGTTTATTTATTATTTTTTAATTTAATGATTTTAAAATGTCTTGAGATATTTTCAATATTTCATTTTTATATTTGTCATTATAATTATCATAAAACTCTTTAAGATCGTCATAATTAACAAATAATATAAATAAAGTTCTTTGGCTTTCATTTAAAAAAATTAAATAATTTAATGATGCATTGTTAACATTATAATTATAATAATATAAAGAAAATTCAAATAAATTATCTGAACCCTTACCATCACTACTCCAATAAACCTTCATTTTATATGTATTGTTAAACGATTTTCAGGCTTTTCACATATTAGATAATATTTTAAATCTTCTTCACAACTTTGCATTTCTACTGTATTATCAAATGATATTGTACAGCATCTAAAAACTTGATAATTTGCAATTTTTGTTATATCTATTTTTTTAATTGCTAATTTTGATTGGCTATTCAATTTTAATTTTTCATTTATAATATCACTAATAGTTTTCATGATTGACTATCTATTATTTTTTGGAATTCATCACATAATTTCTTTATTTCATTTTGATAACTTGTATTGTTTTCATATTCTTTTTGAAATTTTTCTGCATCTTTAAGATTTTCAAATAATACAAATACACAACTTACTTTTTTAATTGCTAACATAAAAAGAACCAAAAACTTAGATTTTAAACTTGGATCACTATTAAGTCTAAATGCCCTTTCTAGTTTTATTCTATTCTGTTCCCAATGTACAACAGTAGTATATATATCTGAATCTTTAAATGGTTTTTTATCACATATTAATTCATATGATAAATCATTAAAATTAAATTTACTTACATTATTATAATAAATCGTAAAACATTTATATGGAGTATTTAATTTTATATCGTTCATATTAGTTAATACATTAAGTTTGGAGCTATTATTAAGCTTCAATTTTTCATTTACTAATTTACTAAATTGTTTCATATTAATTCTAACCCTAATTTATCAGCAATTTCAGGATATTCTTCCAATATATTTATTAATTGATTATATTGATCTTCAGTTAATGAATCTATATATTCTTGTTTTTGTTTTCTATCTTGTTTAATCCAATTAATATTGTTTTTGCAATCACCATTTCCATAATTTGGGTATATTCTTTTTGTTGTTGATTCTATTGCTAATCTTTTCAAATCATAATTAGGTGTACCTGGTTCTTTATTTATTCCACTTTTAACTGTAAATATACCACACGGAAATATACTAGTAACTCCATTATTCCCTAATCCTTCAATCAATACTTCTAATAATGCTTTCGTTATCATTCGACCTTCATCTAATGTACAAGTTCCATAATTCAAACTCGTAAAAGGTAATTGATTTCCACTTCTTGCAATTTGTTTTCGTTAAGCTTTTTATCTTAACTTCTTAGTCAATTTCTTACTAAGTTCGGC
>Ga0310697_10002634_pt1 | contig 18808 bp, 12 predicted proteins | sample 172DNAGHGlowgp2_FD_203883 | JGI IMG/M metagenome (GOLD analysis project Ga0310697, IMG submission 203883) | Sheep rumen microbial communities from Palmerston North, Manawatu-Wanganui, New Zealand - 1728 DNA GHGlow gp2 (v2) (version 2) | ecosystem: Host-associated > Mammals > Digestive system >... | reverse complement strand
ATATGATAAGTGGGTTTATGATATCAAAGCTCCTTACTTTGTAGGTGCAGAATCAGAATTGCCTGTAACTGATGCAGCAATTGAAAAAATCCAGCTTTACGATAACCTTTGTATTTTGAAGGATGGAAACTCCGTTACATTGTGGAAATACTCAGATGTAGAAGAAACATATGTAAATGATGATGGGGATGAGGATACAAGAACAGTTCAGAAATGGTTGAACGTATCTGAGGATTACCAAACAACAAAGATTCTCGCATTCGAACCACTCCTAAGTGGAAAGACAGATGCAGACATTCACCACTCAATTTACTTCTGTGAAGAAAGTGGACTTGTTGAAATGACAGAGGATAGTGTTGAAGAGGATTACAAACTCAGAGAAAATATTCTTTATAATTCTTACCACTCTAAAACTACAGAAGAGGATAACGGTGGAGAACTTCACGTATCAGGAAACTTTGTAGGTTCTTTGGATGAGTTCGGTGTAGATGAAAACAATGGTGATAACTATTGGGAAGAATTGATTCCTCCTGGAGAATCCGTAGTATATGCAGAAGTTTATGTTGTAAGAACTTTCGATGATGATTTGGATGACAAGGGTATTTACACAGGTACTCGTATTGATTCAGTAGAGAAGAAAGTAAATGGACAGAGATTTGTAGACTATGTAGTTGATATGAATATCAAAAACGGAAATACAGGTGGTAACTGTACAGATGCTACTGAACAGGTTAAAAAGAAGTTCTACCAGATTATGAAAGAGGGTATGATTGAAGCTGCCAAACCAAAATACGCAGATGTTTCATTGTTCTTTGAATGCACAGGTTTGGAAGATCTTAAGACATATTGGACAGGTATTAGAACAACTCACTATTGTTCAACAAATATTTCTCCAATCAATATCAATCAGCAATTGTTTGAGAATGTAAAAAAGATCAGAGTAAAGAATGCTCAGAGGGGTTCTGCACAGTATTGTCAGGAAATCCAGTATAAGGATAAAGTCCTTAGAAAGAAGTATTACGCTTGTCCTATTGGTGCTATGGCAGCAATGTTGATGAGGATTATGGAGGACCACTTAGGTGGTGTTGCCCCTGCCTGGTTAAATGACAAAGGAGTTGGTGGACAGCTTGAAGGAATGATGCTAAGAACTCCCGTTAAAGCAAGATGGGACTTCGAAGACCTTGATACAAAGGTAATGGATGAAAAGGGTATTAACCCAATCTTGATGGATGTAGATGATGGTGTTATGGCAGTATCCCAGAGAACAACAGAACAGAACGCTGGTGACTGGTCTTACTTGGGACACTCTATGGCCTTTGACTTATGTAAAAGAGAGATTCGTGACAATGTTATGAAACCTCAGTTGATGAAAAAGATTTCTCCTTATTGGATGGAGAAGAGACAGGAATCACTGGACAAGATTCTTAAAAAGAGAACAACAGGTTCAGATCCTATTTGGTCACAGGCAGAAGGTGATATTGCTGGTGTAAATGATGAGTACACAAAAGCACAGAGAATTTTCAATATTGCTGTTAATGTAACAGTTTATCCTTTCTCTGAGAAAGTAAGACTTACATTTACCAATAACGCCCAAATCACTACAGTTTCAGACTAGGATTTAATTTAGCAAAATAAAACCCTCTCTTTATTGAGAGGGTTATTTTTTGGATCAAATTACTTTAACAGTTATCGTTACCAGTTTCAAATGAACCATCACCAAAAATCCAATCGAGTACTTCCTCATAACTTTGAGCAGCTAAAGCCTCACAATCTGAATCCTCTGCTGGACCTGACTGGTGATCGATGTAGCCACCAAAATCAATCCAATCAGAAATGTTAGGGTGGGCTTTCCATTCATTTTCAGGGGCATCCTTCAAATTCTCCAAAGAGTCAAGAAAACAACGTTCACCATATTCACCTTCAGCCTTCCAGGCCGAATCCCTATCATCCCCAATGAATTTGTGTTCCTCATCCATGTAGTTAAAGTAATCGAAAGTACAACCTTTTTCTTTAAGGAAATCAAAAAGACCTCTTACCCTAGTATAAGCAAGATTGCGGATGTAATTGATATTCTCTTTGTCAATTTCCTTGTAATTCTTAATCCAATACTCATCATTCTTTTCTTTTGCTCTTGCAATCTCTGTTAAAGATCCAAAGGAGAATGGATAGTAATTATCCCAACTTCTTTCCAAGTTGTGGCGTTTACCATATTCCCTTCTCTGCATCAAAGTAAGCCAGTTACTTAATGCAACCAAGTAGTAAGAGAATTTCGACTGGGGGTCACAATAGCTTTCAAACTCCCAACCATACTCATCACCTTTCCAATTCAATCTTCCATTTCTACCTACACCACTTCCAGGAGAAGCAAATGTAAGAGAATGGGCCGAACTGGAATTAGTTTCAAATGTGTTTACACGAATTGATTTCAAATTAGATCACCTCGTAAGATTCAAGTACAAAATCAATAGGATCGTTTTCGTCCTCTGATCTGTTCATATTTAAGGAGTCCACCTTTGTTTTTGCCTTATTTTTGTCTCTGTAAACCCCGTAAATATTAGAGGATCCAGTGTCCAGATTCTTCTCAAGAATGATATAAACCTTCAGATCGTCCATACCTACCTCCTATGTTTGTTGTTAATAATATAGGTTAGTTTTGATACCAATCTGCCACTTTATTTATGTAATAAGCAACTTTTCTTAGGTCCTGGACTGCTTTGTCATCCTTTGTTTTAGCTTTTTCATCTCCAAACTTTCTTCCACATCTAAGAATATATTTAAGGGCGTCTCCCATTGCCCAGGAAGCCCTTGGATTAAGTTTTAGGTAATCTAGGATAGATGTAATAATTTCCCAGGCCTCAAGTTCAACTACATTTCCGTTTCTATCTTTTAGAGGAATATTTTGATAATGAGGGGCTTTTTGGACTATCTCCCCACCATCCTCCATGTTTTCTTTTACTTCAGCCATTTTGAGAACAGCATTTACTTCCTCCTGCTTAAGGAAGGGTTCGTTTGCCAAATCCTCAGGGCTTTCGCCATTCTCTATGCTGTTTTTTATTTTTGAATCAGCATCAGCCAAATCAATTTCATTCTGCAGAAGGGCCATAACTTCAGCCTGTAAATGAGGTTCTGTAATACACTCTTTATAATAATTTGGAATGCCTTCTCCTTCGTTCTGAAGTTTTACTCCTCCGTACTGCTTTACATAAATTTTAACCTGATCAGGAAAATAGGATGCTTCAATATTTTTAACTTCGTAATTTTCAGCATCCTCATTTTCATAATGTTTTGTAACTACTTTGAAATACTCATCATTATCCTTAAAAGTACCTACAATTTCCCTCACAGAGCTTTCATCTAAAAGAACAGAAAGTTCTTTGTTTTCTTTTCCTTTTTCTCCAGTAAATATAATCATTTTTTAACCTCTTACCAAAATAACTTTCTTTTTTGCTCTAGTAACACAAGTGTATAACCATTTTTTATGTTCTTCCCCTGTTGGAAAGTTTTCCTCAAATACAATTACATTATCCCATTCACTACCTTGAGCCTTATGGCCTGTAATTGCATATGCATATGTAAATTCCTTTGGAAGATCACTTTTACCTTTTGCTTTCATTTTTTGGGCAATAGTTAAACTACTTTCTTCTGATTCCAAAAACTTTTGATCCAATTTTACATATTTCTTTAGACCTGTTTCAGAAATGAAATCCCCCTGAATCACAGCAACTTTTGGAAGTTTTGGCATAGACACATAATTGGACATATGATTTTTCAAAACGCCAACTGTTCCGTTTGTTAAGGATTTTTCAATCCCTGTGTGTTCCCAATAGTTGTTTGTACAAATAATTTTTTCATCATTGTCAATAAGGCCTTTTTTACCCAAAAGACTTCTCATTGCTTTGTTCATTGTTTTTCTCATATTATTTGTACCAACCAAAATCATATCTGCATTTCTCAATTCTTCCAAAGGAAGATCTTTTTTGCGAATGACCTTAGCTTCCTCAAAATTAAAATCATCTATAGGCTCCCCATTTCTAATTTTCATAGAAAGCCTAATGATTGGACTGTCCAAGGCCTGTCTTAAAACTTCTGTAAGAAATACATCAGGATGATCAAGTAAGTGGTTGTCAAAATCTTTTTGAATAGGTGGAAGCTGTCCTGGGTCTCCTAAATAAACAATAGGAATTCCAAACTCCTCCAAATCCGCAACCATATCTGAAGGTGGCATAGAACATTCATCCACAATAATCAATTTGTATGGAAGACTTTCCTTTAATTCAAAAACAATGTCCCCATATCTATCTGTGTGACAATCATACATTAGTTTGTGAAGTGTGAGTGCAGGACAACCTTTATTAGTTAATACCTGGCTTGCTTTTCCTGTAAAAGCCGCATATGTAATATCTGAATCTTTGAGCCCATAATAATCCACAATTTTCCTAATAAGAAATTTTACCAAAGTGGATTTACCAGTACCTGCATAACCAGCAATTACAGTATTCTTACCTTCTCCATAATGCTCAAAAGCAATGTTTATTGCATTTTTCTGAGCTTCTGTCAAATCACTTTCTTTTACCATTCTACTCGTTCTCACTTAACATTTTTTTAAGTTCTTTAACTTTTCTTCTAAGAAGTTCAAACTCTCTCAAATCTCTGTTGTAAATGGATTTCCTTTCCATATATTTGAAAAGTCTCTCTGCTCTTACTTTTTCAGGGAATTTTTTAACACATGTTTCCAAATAAGAATTCTTGGCTTTTATATAATGGTCGAACGCATTATATAAACTATAGGAACATCCTCTACCTGCCTTGGCCTGTTGAATCTTAACATAAAGATCATTAAGCCCATGTTCCTTTATAGCCTTTTCATGGTCTATACAATCCTGCCTTCTTTCAAATGTGCTTCCGTCGAAAGCTACGTAAATGGTTGCTTCTTTCAATTTTTACTCCTATGTAAAATAAAATATAGCTTATATTTCAAAAGGACTCTCTGAATCTTCGAATTCGTCCTCAAAATCTTTTATATTGTTTTCAAAAGAATTTTCATCTTTTAGGGATTCCTTTAACTTATCTAATGCAGACTGATTAAAAAGGGTTTCAGTAGAATATTCTGACGGCCCTTTTATTAAAAGTAAGGTTGCACAATATTCCCCTTTGGAGACTCCCTTATTTCTAAAATCCTCATCTATTTCTCTTGGTGAAAATTCAAAAGGAACAACTCCTGGGAAAAACAACACTGAGGAGGATTTACCACTCATAAATTTGGCTATCTCACATTTATACAAATAATCATTTTTTATAGATTTGATAGTTAACCCTGTTTCTTTTTTCAAATCATTAAAAGTTAAATTATATCCTTCTTTTATAACAGAGTTTTTTATTTCTTCCTGTAAACCCTGTTTTTCCTCAGTAGTAGCCTCGAACCATTCCATATATAAAATATAGACGCAATATCAAAAAGTACTAATTTTATTATGAATTATTTGAAAAATCCCATGGGTGATAATTTACAATTGGCCCATGACTTTGCTAAAAGAAAACATGGGGATACCGGGGCAATCAGAAAAAGTTCTGGGGATCCTTATTTTGTACACCCACAAATGGTGGCGGATTTAGCCTTAGCCTATGGGGGAACAGATGCAGAAGTTGAAGCAGCTTATTTACATGATACACTAGAAGATACAGAAACCACGGCTGAGGAATTAGAAGCCGTATTTGGACCAGAAGTTGCACAAATAGTTGAAGAAGTTACAAATTATGCACCTGATGTAGAGTATTACGGAAAAGAGGAATATATCAATCATGAATTGCTGGAGCTTTCTGATTCTGCATTATTTGTAAAATTGTGTGACATGTTAGCTAATACATTGGATTATCCAAAACCAAGTCAAGCAGAAAGAATGGAAAGAAATATCCAATTCTTGATAAATAATTCTGATGTTCTTCCTGATAAATGTAGAAGGTTGCTAAAATCTTTCCCATCCATGGAAGAATACGATTTGGATGTAGATGAATTCGAAGATGAGTATTTGGATGATGTAGAAGGTTACCAAACAATAGTGGCCTCCAAAAATAAACCTTTAAAAGGAAAACTTGACGAGAAAACTTTGGATTGGTTCTTATCAGCAGGTACGTCTCATCTTACACAAAAACATTATGACATTCGTATGAAGGAAAATTACTACTACACTTTGAGAAAGATCCTATCTGTTCAGGATAAATCCTTAAGATTTTATTTTGACGTAAGCCCAACATTTAGCAAAGGTAGTAGGAGTAGCCGTGTAGGTCACTTAAAACCTACAAAGGTATATAATGTTCAAATCCAATTTGATAAGGCCTTTAAGTATCTTCCTGAATTTATAAGTGACGATGTTAAAAAAGAAAATGGAGAAGAAATTAGGTTGAGGGATTTATATTTATTGGATAGACCCTCTGTAGAAAAATTCTGGCAAAAGGTTCAAGATAAATGTGACATGAGATTTTATTCTGATGACCCGTCTTTTTATTGGCAAGGTTGTTGGGAAGATTTATCTAACCAAAGAGCTGCCATTAAACCATTTAAAGGAAAACACGGAGACGGTACTTGGAGGGCAAGACACGCAGCTTCAGGAGGATTAGTTAATCCAAAAATAAGGGTTACGAAACATATAACACAAATAATCTGGGATCTGGATGACTATAGAAAAAAGATCATTGATTATTTTATGAAAGGTGAATTAGGTTACACTAAGGGTGTAGGTGAAAAATAATTTCAAATAATTTTTACAAAAACAAAATAAAAGGAACACTTTTTAGAGTGTTCCTTTTTTAATGGCTAAACTATTTTAGGATTACTCCTCTGATTTTTCTTTTTTATCTTCAACTTTTTCTTCTTTCTTGGAGGCTTTGAAAGAAATCTTTGTTGAAGGTTTTTCAGTTTTACTGATTGAAATCCAAAGACATCCATTTTTAAACCAATGTTTCAAAGTGTTGATATCGTATTTCTTAGGATCAATAAAGACGTTCTTGTAGTATTCACCACTTACATCTTTCATTCCTTTTACGAATACAGCTTGTTTGAATTCCTCTTCTGACTCTTCTTTTGGATCAATATGAACAAAAAGGTAGTCATCATCGAAATCAATTGATACACGGTCCTCATCTACATCAGTCAATCCGAACTTGAGAAGCAAGCTTCCGTCCTCCCCACCCATCATATCCATCCAAGGGAACTCAGTACCTGATACCAATTCTGCAGGAAGCTTGTTGTTGCAACCTTCTGGAAGGAATACATTTGGCCTTACATTAAGTGCAGGAGCATTTTTCAACTGAGACATTACTTTTTCAGGGATGTCTGACTCTTTTACTGACTTGCCGTTGTGATAAAGATTAGTCTTTTCACCTTTCTTGATCACTGTGTAAGTGTCACCGTTGTTGGAGATTGTTTTCTTTTGATAAGAATAATTCTCTGCGGAAGGGATTGTGAATATTTCCTCGAATGGGAAACCGAAAAGATTGAAGATAGTATCATCAAAGATACTTGAAATAGATCTGAAACCACTCATAGTGCGTTTCCTCCTTAAAAATGTAATTTTGTATTTTGAAAGATTCATCCTTAGAACCCTGTTCCTGGCGTCCTAATTATTTCTCTTTCTCTATACAGAATATAGTTAGTGGAAATTATTTTTTCAAAAACAGGCATTGACTAATTTTAATATGGATTACAAGCGTTATCTTATACAATGTATAGAAAATATGGACAAGGAAGAACTTTCACTGTCCTATGCCTTTTTAGGTAGAAAAGTATGTGACAATGAAACAATGGCTTATATTGAGGGTTCCGTTTATCAAATTTCAAATGAGGATTGCCCTTTTAATGGTCAAATTTTTTATTGTGATGAAAATTATTTTGGTAAAATTGATTGGGCCAAAATTAAAACTTTGGATGAAGCCCAGCAAACCACATTAAAGAGAGGTTTAACTGCAACCTGCTTTACCTTCTTAAATACTAAAATAGATAATTTGGCCATTGACACATACCTAAGAACTATACCTGAAGGGTATGTACCTTTTTCAAAGTATGCTACAATTTCCACTTTGGACAATATTTTAATTGATGATGATCAATACTATCAGATAATGCAAGTAATAGGCCAACCATTTATTAAGGATAGAGAGTTGGAATACAATAGACAGGCCATTTTGAAATTGGCGGTTGAGCCTGCCTTGAGAATGTATTACACATACTTCCCTTTAATTCAGGAGGAAGTTTTACCAAACCAGGCAACAGGGGATTATTTAATTCCTTATCCAACAGAACCATATCCTGCCTACAAAGCAATTGCTTGGGTTACAACTGCAGGTGCAAATGGTAAATCATTAAATGGTATTTCTCCTTTAGCTGCATTGGGAACAGATGTTTCCCTTTATACAAGGACAGCTCAAGGATCAAGGTTTAATACAGGTCTTAGATATAATAAACCAGTTCCGGGTTGGAATGGTGAATCCTCAGCAGGCGGAAGTGCTTACAGTGAAATGGCGGCTCAGTGGCCAATTGCAAATACAATGAAAAATATGATGAGAAGAGAAAAACTTTCTAAAATTCATATTCCAGGAAAAGGTTTATTTGCAAAAGGTTACTCTACAATGTCAGGATTCTTAAATATAAAATGGCTTTGTTGGTCTAGAGATTTCGATGATGTAGAGTTTGAGGATTGGCCTAAAGTAATTCAATTATGTCAGGCCCATGTAAAATTCTCCATTGGTGCTATTAGGGATTTATTAAGATCGGATAGCAATGTTCCAATCCGTGAAGGAATACAAAAAGAAGGGGAAGAAGCCATTGCCAAAATAGAAAATGAATGGAAGGAGAATCCTATTAGATTGATACATACACCTGCCAGGGGTGGATTAGTAGGTTAAGAGGTAAAAAAATGGCAGCAGGACAGAATGGAGTTACAGTACAAAATAGTGTTATAAACTATGATAACATCCAGGATAGGATGGATTATTTAAGCGACTTAAACTGGTTTAACCCAAATGCCTTTTACCCAACAGCCTTAGTTTTCTCCACTTCAGAAGAACATCAGGGATCCGTTAGAGACTTTTTTAATGAGTTACAATTTGATCAGACGGGTTCTTTAGACCCCAAAGACCCAAAGCAGGAAGAACAAATTATTCCTTCCAACAGGCCTAGCTCCGTTACATCAGGTAAATCAGTTTTAGATATGGTATGGGGTAGCTCTGGAAAGGAACCACCAGGAAAAAGTGTCCTTTGTGAATACAATATAAAAACAGGTAACAATGTTATAGGATCCTGTGCTCAATTAAATGAAAAAGCATTGGCCCAAATAGTTGGTATAGAGGGTTTAAGTTTTCCTAAACTACCTTTCAAAAAAGTTAATGGAATGCTAGTAAATGAAAAAAGGGTGGAAGGGGAATCCAACGAAATAAAAATAAAAATTTTAGCTACAGATTATTTGGAAATACTCAGCTTTGTTGAAAGATGGCAATCGGAGTGGTGGGCATACAATGGGCAGAAAAAAGTTTTAAGATCCAAGGTGGATAAAAATGGTAACCAAATATTCTTTGGGGAAGGCTACTTTGGAATGGATTATGTACATATTTTTCCAAACGGAGAAATTGATAGGATAGGCCATTTATTTATGAATGGAATGGTCCCAGTTCATATAGACTTGGAAGGTCTAAATTCTTTGGGACCTATGGTGAGTGGAAAAACAGAAATTCCAATGGTTGTAGTTACTTGTTTGTACTCCCAGGCCATTTTAGGCGTAGGAGCCTCTGGAAGTAAAGCAGACAAGAGAGCCAGGTGGTATTACTTCAAGTAAGCCTTTAGGTCAGATATATTTCTCTGCTAACTAATTAAGGTATGGCTAAATCAGATAACTTAAGTAACAAAACAGTTTCTAACAATACAAACGCAATAAATAAAAACACAAAGGCATCCTCTAGTTTAGAAGGGAACATTTCCGACTTAAATGAATCCATTGGTTCCCTTAATGATGCTATAACTGATTTAGGTGAAGGTTTAAAACTAACAGAGAAAAAAGAAACCAAAAAAGATGATTCCAGAGAAAATAAAGAGGACCCAACAGAAAAAGGTGTTAAAAATATTATTGAGCTCCTTAAGGAGTCCGGTAGTATGTTGGGTGGTCTTTTAGAAAATCAACGTAAAATTACAGAAGCAGAAGAAAACCCAGGGGGAGTGGTTGATTTAGGTGAAAATGAAGAAGTAGACGAATTTGATGAATTTTTTACAACTCCTTTAGATAAAATAGACTTAGACGAATCCGGTACAGAAGTTTCTGGTTTGTCTAAAGCTTCCAATCTTCCAAGTTTAGTTGCATCCGGATTTGGAGTAACAACAAACAAATTAAGTGGAATATTAAAGGACATTCTAAAAACTCTTTCTGATAAAGGTGCAGGTAACCCAGCAGGTGGTCAGGCAGAAATTTCTGCTGGAGAAATAAAGAAAGAAACAAAGGATGAAGAGGACAGTGGTTCTCCTGGAAAAACATTTACACAATACTTAAACGAATTGGCAGGTCCTTTGGAATCCATTGCAACAGGTGTTGTATTGTTATCCGTTGCGGTAGGTATTCTTTCTCTTATTCAACCTACAGCTGCAGCATTAGCCTCAGTAACGTTCCTTGTTGGTCTCATGGGTGCACTTATATTTGGTTTAACCAAAATAGAAAGCATGTATAATGCAAACCCTCCAAAAAGCTTAAAAGTTGATGAAAATGGACAATTAGTGGAGGAAGAGGGCTCCGTAGTAGGAATGATAAAGGCCTTTAGTCAATTATTTATGACTATGGCAATAACTTTTATGGTTATGTCTGTCTTCCATGAAATTATTTGGGATGGATTTGGAAAATCTATTGGTTTACTTACATCAGTTGTATTGATCACCGTAGCCACAATTTTCCTTTTAGAGTTGAGTTCTGCTGCTGTAAATAAAATATTAGGAGAGGGTGGAAAAAATAGTAACATTGTACAAATGGTAAAAGGTGTAACCAATCTTATAGCCACAATAGTTATTCTTTCTCTAGTATGTTATTTCTTTGGAGATGAAATAGACGCAGGCCTCAAGAGTGCTATGATGATTGCAAGGGCAACTATGGCTATGATTGTTGTATTTACAGCAGTTATATCCCGGACAATTAAAAATCTTAAACCTGAGGCCCTGGATGCCTTTGCCAATATTGTAAAACAAATTACTGTTTTAGTGGCAGTTGTAGCTATCCTAACAATTGTTTTAGGAATTATACCACAAGAAATTATAAGTCAAGGTTTAATGAATATGGCATTAATAGCAGGTTTAATTACAGGAATGCTATTTATGTTAACCAAATGCATTAAGGATTTGTCTAAAGTTCCCGAAAAACAATTACACGATTTGGTAGGTTTAATGATTGTTGTAACAGTTTTGATTCTGTTAACTTCTATAGTTGTAATTGTTCTTGCTCAACAGGATCCAGCAGCTTTGATGATGGCCTTATTTACAATGAGTTTAATAATCTCAATTCCAATTATAGCCATTAAAGTTTTGAGCAAATTAGATACTGCAAAAGTACCACAAGCACTTTTAGCCACCATACTGGCCTCTTTGTTAATTGTAGCAATTGCAGGTGTAATGTGGGTAACCTCCTTGATACTTGGACCTGCCATTGCTAATTTTGGTGGTGTGGACAATATGATTGGGGCAGCCATTGCTGTTGCGATATTCACCCTAGTTATAATATCTGTTGCCTTTGCAGGTATGGCATTAGGTACTCTTGCAAATGGTGCTTCATTGACCTTGATGGGTTTGGCCCTTTTAACTTTGGGGATTGCCTCATTGTTAGTTGTAGCAATTGCAGGTGTAATGCTACTAGTTTCCTATATATTGAAACCAGCCATTGCTAATTTTGGTGGAGCAGAAGAAATGTTACTTGCTGTTAAGGCATTAGGCCTTATGGTTATATTAATAGTAACTGTTGCGGTAACTTCCATTGTCCTAGCTGGATTGTTTATTCCTTTGATGTTCAGTGTAAGTTTAGCAATTGCATCCATTTCATTAGTTGTGGTATTTATAGAGGCCTTGGCAGGTGTTATGGGTAATCTTTCTGCCTCATTAGAATCCATGAGTGATATAGATTCTGAAGGAATTCAAGAGTTTACAAAATTTATGATAGAGTTTACTTCCTCTATGATTCTTTTGGTTACTCCTTTGATTTCCTTTAATTTGGTTTCCTGGACATTAGCAGGTTTATTATTTACAGCATCCATTGGTTTATGGGCAATGGTAGGTTCTGTTTGGTTAACTACAAGAGGATTAAAGGCATTAAACAATGCATCTAAGGGAGCAACTACTCCAAACCTGGAACCATTAAGTAAGGCCATAAAGAGTTTGAATGAATTCTCTAAATCAGTAAACTCATTCAAGGGTCCAAAATTTGGAAAGATGTGGTCTGTAATGAGTGCTATGAACTTTGCTGAAACATTTGCAAAGAGATTAGGAAAAATTACGGATGATGGTTCCGCAAAGAAAATAGAAACCCTAGCAAACAGTCTTTCTAAATTAGCTGATACTTCAGGCGGATTAAAACAGGTTGCAAATGCCCTAAGGGATATTCAAAAGGCCACATCTGAACTTAATGCTGAAAATCTTAGTGCTTTGGAAAAAATAAGTGGACCAAATGCAAACGCTAATGTAAACGGAAATTCTATAGAGGAGGCCATTAAAGCTTCCGAAAGCAAGAAGGAAGAAAGAAAAGTAGATCATACACCTGAAATGTTATCATTGTTAAAAGACATTTTGAGTTCTCTACAGGAAATGAAAAATTCTATGGACAAAACAGCATCGCAGGCAGTTTCAGATTCTATAACTTCTAACTTTGGAAAACTCGATTCCTAAAAATCTCCGAAGTAAACTAAATTAAATATGTACAGAATAGACAACATTTTGCAAGTTTCTGCCCTTCAAAGGGAAGGTTTGAATAACTTTTCAAAAACCACAAAATACAGAAAGGACTCCTCAGGAAGAAGAGTAGTAATTCCTGAGTATGAAATTTTAACAGAAATTCCAAAATCTTTTGCAGAGGCAGCCAAATTAGGTTATGTTTCTAGACAGCAGGCCAAAGGGGACGATGGAGGCGCTTCTGATTTAGCCTCCACATTAATGACTCCTCCAAACGAACTCTATTCTGACATAATTCCGGAGGAAGGATACGAAGTTGCCAACCAGATAGATGGTATGGTTACTAAACAATTTATTCAGAGATTTTATGAAACTTATATGGTTCCTGTTGGTTCTAAGGATGTATACAACCGCTTGGGAACTATATCAGGAAACATTAATGATATCCATTTATTATTTCCTTCAGGTTTACAGGGTATAATTGGAAAAGACTTAAGGGGTTCTTGGAGAACAAACATAAACTATCAATTTGAAGTCGATGAGGGCTTAGGAACTGAACCATATGTTTACACTTCTTTGGCTTTCCCTCCTTATATTTCTCATAAAGTTGTAGACGTAAACGAAGGTTATTCCGAGAAAACTTTAACAGGTAGTGATGAAGAAGAACAGAAGAAAAACTTAATTGATTCTTCCTTTGATATGCAAAATATTTTGTACAAAAGAAATGTAGGTTCTTTTAGATTCCCTGCCTTTAAACAAGTAAATGATAATATTAAAACGCTTCAGTTATTTTTGAATAGGTGTTTTGGTATAGAATCCACATATATGAATGAATGGGATCTTTCTATGTATATGCAGGAAGGTCTTATGTCATATACAGAACTTTTGGGTGACGATGGAGTTTTACAAGTTCCACAATATGTAACTACACTTACATATGGTTTAATGGATGATGCCCCTGTTAAGGAATTAAAGGACATGGCAGAAAAGGGAGACAGTGCATTAAACGTAGATTTGGCTCAAGTAGAATCCTATGCATCCTTAAATATGGCCGTGTCCACAAGATACGGTGTTGACAATGAGGCCTTGGGTACACCTGCAAATGAGCAGATGTATGAAATAAACAAATTCCCACTCTCTACATATTGGTATCCCTTTGATGATGGGAATATCAAAGAGGATATGAATGTTTCCACATTCTATGACGAAATGTTCTCCTACAGAGAAAACGGGTTGGCCTTTAATGAAGATAACCCAACAGGAAGACCATACACAAATAAATTATTCCACGGAGGGGATTTATCAAATTCTAAACAGAGATTCCTAAAAATTCTTAATTATTATGATAACAGAAGGGCAGTTATGTCTAACTGGAACTCTGTTGATGAAAATGGAACCAAATTCTTTAGGGATTCTGATTTTACAAATAAATCAATAAAGTCTAATGCATTCTCTCACACGCCTTTCTGGAAACAATTATTCTCAAATCCAGATGATGGTATGAGTGATTTGGATTTGTACATGCAAGAAATTGCAGCTACAAATGGCAAGGATGTTAGTATTCTAAATTCTGGCTATCAAATAATGGCCAAAAACAGTAACTCCGAATTCCAGGATTTCTGTGAAGAAAGGGCCAAAGAGGATGCTGAAAGAAAGATGGGAAGGAAGTTTGGGGAAGATGAACCTTTTAATATGGTTATCCCTAAACAATATGGGGATGACAATTATTCAGATATGTCATTCTCATTATTTAAGTGTAAATTAAAGATTCCTGGCTCAAAGCTTTTGAATATGTTCTTGAACAAGGGCAAATCAAAAAGCAAAGCAATGTCTCAGGTAAATGCTGTTTCTGTATCAGTTAATGCCCCAGATGGAAGCAATGCTAATAAGAGCAAATCTAAAAAGAATCCAGGTGGAGCATTAAGCGGAGCCACACCTACAGTAAAATCTGATGAAACAAAAATAGTTTATGTAGATGGAAAACCTCAGGAAGTTCAAGAGTATACACCTGAGGAAGATAGTGATTTTGCATCCAAGAAAACCGTTGGTGATGGAGTAGTTGAAAATTCACCATTCCTCTATGGAGGACCTCACGGAAAATTCTATTCTCCTTTAACAGTAGAGGGTTACTGTCAAATAAATAATGAAAACTTGGCCACAGTTCCTACAATGGATAGTTACTCATTGTATTACGGTTCTAACTTTAATGGAATAAGGGGTTTTGAACATTCAAAGAACTTCAAGAATAGTGGTACATATGCGGATATGATTACTGCCATTACTCCTAATGAAAGAAATGCAGTAGTAACAAATGACCCAGCATTCGGTCTAAAAATAAATGCCAACACTGAAAGATATGTAACCTATAGATCAGATACTTACTATCCAAAATATGTATATCAAAGAAATAGGTATACTTGGTATTATGGATATGGTTACTTATGTTATTGGATTGACTGGAGATACTATAAATGCTTTAAATACACAAATGGAAGATTGAGTAGATGGATTTGGTGGTCTACAGAATTCCTAGAAAGCTATTATGGTACTTTCCAATATCAAACAAGAAAAGAGGATAACATTCCTTATCAACCTGACTATACAGAAACTGACTTTAGATTAATTCCTGTTCTTGATCACTTCAATCAATCATATACAAATTCTGAGGGAGAAATTTCTTGGCATATGGATCATGATGATTGGAAGTATGCTGCTGCTGATCACAAACAGAATAATTGGAAGCATCCTTGTGTAAAATACATGATTGTTCCTTCTTATATGAGTGCTAACTTAACTTGTGGACAGGCTTGGCTTCCAAATTATGAAAGATATGATTCCTATAAACATTATGCTTCCTATTATGAGGCAGGTAGGGCCTGGAGTAACCAAATAAAAGCCATGTATCAAAATGGTGTAAGAAATGTTTGGGTTACTTTACCTATCAGTAATAAGGCTTCTAGTGAAATTCTTTCTTTGGTTTGTGGTGTTGCAAGAATTGAACAAAGTTATGCTTTAGGGTGGGGTTGGGCATTAAAACCTCACTGGGGATGGGGTTGGCATAGTAGAAGACACTGGTGTCACTGGCACTGTTATTGGTTTAGATATAAATATTATACTTGGGAATGGACATTATTGTATCAGCCAACTTACAATATTTATTTCTACCCAAGCATGATTAAATATAACTTGCCAACAAACAACCTTATTCAAAAGGAATGGAAGGATAATGAATCAGCCAGAAATAAAAAATCCTCTAACATCATTGAAAGATATACATTAAATGACAACAACAGATTTGACCATATCAATGATTTGTGGGATTATAAATCACCTACTTTGTTCCCTTTTACAAAAAGGTTTATGAACAAATACGGTAGAAAAGAATCCATTATAATTCCTGGTTGGAATTACTCCGGCCACTACAATTTCCATAGTTATCCTATTTTGCACAGTAGAGGATTCCTATGGGGTAATATTGCTGAAGAATTTGCTACAACGGGTATAGTAAAAAAGACAACGGCAGTAACACCTCTCATTAATACTTTCCCTGGAAAGGCAAGTTATATGGATGAAGTAATAGCTGGCCGTAGTACAGATGGAAGTGGTTGGTGGAACTGGTTCTGGAGTTTGTGGCCTAACGGCTATACAGAATTAAAAACAAAAACAATAAACATAACATTCTATTCAGTGAGTCCATTCTACAAAAGGACTAGCTGGGTAAATGCAACCAAATTGACAAACTTGCTAAAAACTTGTCAAAGATGGCCAGCTATTCAAAGGTATCAGGATAGTCAAGGGGCACACTCTGTTTGGTATGACCCAATTGATCAATATGATGTATTCTATGATACTATTACTCAACAAATTAAATGGCTTGAGCAGTTCAAACAATATGCAGCTGCGTATTTGAAGGATTATTTAATTTATGATGTTTATAAAAAATCTGTAGACAACCACATTCAGGAAGTTATAGAAAAAGAATATAACAATGCCCAATACACCAGTGGTTGGACAGATTCCTATACTGAGGATATTGCTTATGATGATGCTTTGGCAATTGTAAGAAGAGTTTTCAAAACAGAGGATTTGGAACAAAATACATTGGAAGAGTTAACAGGAATTCGTATAAAATATTTGAACTCAATTAAATCAGCTGTATATAATTTAAGAAATCAATTTAAGTCTGGTGATTGTGCAGCAGCCACCACAAAGTTTATGAGACTTGTTACAAATATAAATGCAGTCCTCCAGGGTGCTACTACTAATGGTGTTCCTGCAGAAACTGCACTCTTTGATACAAATTATAATTACAATGTGGATTATCCAACAGAATTCCCTATAAATGATTCTTCCACATATGATATTTTGAAAAACCCAGCAGCTATACTTTGGGCCTACTTGAACGTTTTGTACCACGTAAGAAAGTATTGGGTTAACTTAAGGTTTAATAAGAGGTCAGGTTCCTATTGGAATTTAAGAGGTCTTGAAAGAGTAATTACATTCCTTAGAGCTGATGCTGCTGCAAGTGATAGTGTTAATTCTCCTGTTAAAAATATTCCAACAGGAGAAAAAATATCATTAAAGAAAAAGAAGATACAATTCGTACAGCCTAGAAATTCCTTTAGTGATAGGGTTAACAGTTTGAATGAACCAAAAACAGGTTTACAAATGACAAATGCTGTATATATTAAGGTTGATTATTTGTCAAATCCAAACCCTCACTCTTCTAAGAAATGGAATAATGATACTAAACTGTATGATGGATTGGAAATCAGATATGTAGAGGAAGTTTATAAATGGGCTTACAAACCTCAGAATGGTTTGTACTACGTAATGAGTAGAACAATTTTAAACAGAATTTCTAATTATATAGATTCTTTGAAGGAAGTTGCAACAGAAATTGGCACCAAAATGTATGTGCCTACAAATAATGATATTGCAGCCTTAAAAGTACTAACAGGAAAAGACTACTCTGTATTTGATATTGACGAAGTACAAACTTTGGATGAATATTATGCAACAGCCAAAATAAATAATGTTGATACTTCAAAACCTGGGGTAGCCTTATTTACAGAATTCCAAAATGCCTTAATGGTACAAAAGAGGGATTACTACAATGCAAAAATAAAAGAAATTCTGTTCCCTGTTTATATTAAATGGGAACCTGAACACGTTTGGACAGGTCTTGATGAACAAGACAAGAGTGATAGTGGTTGGTGGATTGATGAAAACCAAAAATTGATCACTAAGGGTATTGAAAGAGAAGTAGAGGACCTTTACGGTCTTAAACACAAAAAGGATAATGCAATTTCTGCAGGTATTACTTTCAATGTTGCAGCCAGCATAAATCCTGAAGTATTACTTTCTGATCCGGATGCTCTAAAGAGAAGTTCTCTTATGGAAATTCTTTGTTCTACAGTAAACAATATGGATTTATGGAGAATCCAAATCCCAAAGACTTTGGATATTCCTATAAGTTTATTGAAGGATGAGCCTACATTGATTCCTGCATACCAAATTGATATGGCTGTACAGCCATTTGCAAACAAAGCTCCTGCTGCTAGTATAAAATCAGTATTAGCAGGAATGGAAAGTGGTATAAGCCCTATTCAGGAAGCAGGAAAGGAAATGCTTACAATTAATACAATGTCAGCATTGGGTCAATTGGATACAGTATCAGAGATAAATATTCCAAATGCGTAAAAGTAAAATGTTTGGTGAAAAGTCTAAGTAGCTAAACATTTTAAAATTTAAAATAAAAAAATTTATTTTAAAATGTTTATGTCATCGTACTTGTTGTACATTTAAATTTTCTTTCTAGATTTTTGTTTTTCTTCTATATTCTTTTCAAAGGAAAAAATATGGATTTAACAACACCAGCTATTATTGGAGACATTGTAGGAAGCTATT
>Ga0310697_10002633_pt1 | contig 18830 bp, 14 predicted proteins | sample 172DNAGHGlowgp2_FD_203883 | JGI IMG/M metagenome (GOLD analysis project Ga0310697, IMG submission 203883) | Sheep rumen microbial communities from Palmerston North, Manawatu-Wanganui, New Zealand - 1728 DNA GHGlow gp2 (v2) (version 2) | ecosystem: Host-associated > Mammals > Digestive system >... | reverse complement strand
GAAATGACCGCAGCCGTGGGAAAAGCAACGGTTTTGCCGTCTGCAAGCGGTTACGTTCTCCCTCTTCCGTCAGCCGCCTCGCGGGGGATCGGCGGCTGCCACCTTCCCCCGCTGGGAGAAGGAATGGGGGCGCGCACAGCCTTGTAGGGGGCGGCGTCCCGACGCCCCGGCAGCAGCGGCGATATTTTAATAAACGTTCGGCGAATCCGCAACAATTCCGTGTAGGGCGCGCCGACCCCGGCGCGCCGCGCAGCAGCGGCAAAAACAAGCCGCCGCCTCCGGCGAATCCGCCCTCTCCCGGTCCCTCCCCCGGCGGGGGAAGGAAAACGTGTCAGCGAGAACGGTCCCCATTGACACTATCGCGCCAGCTCCGCCAAAACGAACAGCCTTCCCTTCCGGCTTTGCCCATCGCCCACCTTTGTGATCTGCCCCTTGCCCTTGCCGCGGAGGCTGATCACGTCCCCGCTGCGGATCTGCGCGTCGGGCTTCAGGCACTCCTGATAATTCAGCTGCACCAGACCCTGGGCCACCGCCTGGGCCGCCGTGGCGCGGGAGAGGCGGAACAGTCCGGCGCAGACTGCGTCCAGCCGGGGGGTCGAGACGGAAAAGCGCAGCTGCTCCGTCTCCCGCTTCGGGACCGGCACCTCCGACAGGGGCAGTTCCCGGACCCGGACGCCCCAGCGGCCCACTTTTGTCAGGCTCAGCAGCAGATGCTCCTTCACCGAGGGCAGGCAATAGAGCCAGGCCCGCTCCCCGTCGATGAGGATGTCCCCCAGCCACTCCCGCTCCACGCCCAGGGCCAGGGCCGCGCCCAGCACGTCCCTGTGGCCCGGCGCGCCGAAGCGGGCGTGGAGCTCCAGGGCGCAGAGGAAGTCCGCCGGGTCCAGGGCCTCCGGCTCCATCCAGTCGGGCAGGAAGCAGGCGATCTGCCGCTCCGCCCCCGGATAGCCGCCGAGAAAGACCACCGGGCCCTCCGCGCCCTGCGCCCACCGGCGCAGTTCGTGGACCTCCGCCGGGGTCAGGAACTTCGTGTGGGTGGCTCCGCCGCTGCGACTGGCCCGGCGGGACAGGTCCTCCGCTCTGCGTCTCAGGTCTTCCTCCATGCCCTAGTCCTCCTTCTTTTCCCCGCCGGGGCGCGCATCGGCCAGGCGGGTCATATGGCTGCCCCGGGCCGTGCGCTGCACAAGCTCCGCGATCTGCCCCATGGCCCAGTCCACCTCGCTGCCGAACTCCCTGGCCCCGGTCCGGCGGATGCCGCTGCCCAGGGCGGACAGGCGGATCAGATTGTCGCTGGTGACCACGCGCACAGCGGCGTTTTTTCCGATGTCGTGCAGCAGCCGCTCGATGTACTGATCGGCGGTCTCGTTCTCCTTCGTATACACCACCCGGACCCCGGGCAGCAGCTCCTTCTCCCCCGGGTTTCCCGCCTTGGCGTAGCCGTCGAAGACCAGTATCAGTTCGCTGCCGGTGAAGCCGTGATAGCTGATTAAAATTTCCGTCAGGCGGCTGCGGGCGCTGTCCAGGCTCCCTTCCGCCAGGGCCCGCAGCTCGTCCCAGGAGAAGATCAGGTTGTAGCCGTCCACCACCAGCGTCTCCCGCCGCGTGCGCAGCGTGACGCCGGTCTCCTCCGTCCGCTGCGCGGCGGGGCGGGTGTACATGGGGCGGCGGATGGGGCCGAACTCCCGCTCCATGATGGCCTCCAGCTCCGCCTCGTCGATGCTCGCCGGGCGCATCCGCAGCCGGGGAGCCGGGGGCGCGCTCCGGTCCCGGCCATAGCCGGTGTCCAGATGCATCCAGGCGTCGGCCTTGTCCCACTTCACCAGCGTGGCCGCCCCGTGGGCGCAGAAGACGCTGTCCGGGCTGTTGTCCAGGTCGGCCTCCGGGTCGTAGCCCAGGGCCGCCACCACCTTTGCAGTATCATGGCAGGGCTGATAGCCGCTGACCTGGCAGGAAAAGCGCCCCCGCCCGCCGGTGTAGGCCGCCACCTGGGCGGCGTAGGCGCGCATGGTGTCCACGGGGCAGATGCCCCGCAGCAGCGCGCCGTGCTCCCCGTTCTCGCAGTCAAAGCGGGCGTGCATGGTCCGCAGGTCGCTGATGGCCCGGCCGGTCTGGGCCGGGGGCACCTCCAGCGTGAAGCGGTAGACCGGCTCCAGCAGCACGCTTTGGGCCTTCATCAGCCCCTGCCGCACGGCCCGGTAGGTGGCCTGTCGGAAGTCGCCCCCCTCCGTGTGCTTCTCGTGGGCCCGGCCCGCCAGCAGGGAGATGCGCAGGTCCGTGATGGGGGAGCCGGTCAGGACCCCCAGGTGCCGCTTCTCCGCCAGGTGGGTCAAAATCAGGCGCTGCCAGTTCAGCTCCAGCGCGTCCGTGGGGCAGCGGGTGTCCAGCTCGACGCCGCTGCCGGGGGGCAGCGGCTCCAGCAGCAGATGCACCTCCGCATAGTGGCGCAGCGGCTCGTAGTGGCCGCAGCCCTCCACCGGGGCGGCGATGGTCTCCCGGTAGAGGATCTGCCCCGCGTCCACCTGCACCTCCCAGCCGAAGCGCTCGGCGATGAGGCTTTTCAAAACCTCGATCTGCACCCGGCCCATGAGCTGCACGGACAGTTCCCGGCTCCGGGCGCTCCAGGAAACGCGCAGCAGCGGCTCCTCCTCCTCCAGCTGGCGCAGCAGCGGGAGGGCCTGGGCCGCGTCCACGCCCTCCGGCAAGCTCAGGCGGTAGCGCAGGGCCGGGGCCAGCAGGGGCAGCGGGGCGTCCGCCTCCGTGCCCAGGCCCTGCCCGGCCCAGCTGCGGCTCAGGCCCAGCACCACCCCCACGTCCCCGGGAGACAGTTCCTCCGCCGGGCGCAGCTTCGCCCCCTGGCTCAGCAGCAGGCCCGTCAGCTTTTCCTCCAGCTCCGCCCCGTCCCGGTCGGCGTAGCGCAGGGGCTGGCGGACGCGCAGCGTGCCCCCGGTCAGCCGCAGGTGGGTCAGCCGCCGCCCTCCCGCGTCCCGGCTGATCTTGAAGACCCTGGCCCCGAAGGCTTCCCCAAGGTCCGGCGCGGGGGCATAGCGCAGCGCGCCGTCCAGAAAGTCGTCGATCCCCTCCAGCCGCAGCCCGGAGCCGAACCAGCAGGGATAAAGCCGCCGCCGGGCCACGGCGGCGCGCAGGGCCGATTCCGTCAGCGTCCCCTCCGCCAGATAGCGGTCCAGCAGCGCCTCGTCGCACATGGCCAGCTCCTCCGCCGGGGGCGGACCGGTGAAGTCCATGACGCGCTCATCCAGGCGCTCGCGCAGCTGGCCCAGCACCGCCTCCCGCTCCGCGCCGGGCAGGTCCATTTTTGTCACAAACAGGAAGACCGGCAGCCGGTAGGCCCGCAGCAGCTCCCAGAGGGTCTCCGTGTGGGCCTGAACCCCGTCCGTCCCGCTGATGACCAAAATGGCGCAGTCCAGCACCGCCAGAGTCCGCTCCATCTCCCCGGAGAAGTCCACATGGCCGGGGGTGTCCAGCAGCGTGACCCGCCGCCCGGCGCGGGAGAAGGCCGCCTGGGCGGAGAAGATCGTGATGCCCCGCCGCCGCTCCAGCGCGTGGGTGTCCAGGGCCGTGTCCCCGTGGTCCACCCGCCCCGGCGTGTTCAGCACCCCGGCCCGGTGGAGCAGGGCCTCGCAGAGGGTGGTCTTCCCCGCGTCCACATGGGCCAGCACCCCCAGGCAGAGGGGCCTCTCCGCCGGTCCTGCTTCACGTCCGTCCATCGTCCTCGCCTCCGTCCCTTTCGTTTTCCGTCAGTATAGCACGCCGCGCCGCCGCCGTCGAGGGCCGGGGCGCCGGATTTCTCCGAAAAGGACTTTCTTTGTTCATAATTGCGTGTTATAATCTGGAAGCATTCTGTAAAACGAACATTCCCCCCGGCCCTTTGGCCGGGGGCTGCGGGAAAGGGAACGACAGGCTATGGGTTTGCTGGACAAGATCTTCGGTTCCTACTCCGACCGGGAGCTGAAAAAAATCCGTCCCATCGTGGACAAGATACTGGCGCTGGAGCCGGAATACGCCGCCCTCAGCGACGCGGAGCTGAAGGGCAAGACGCCGGAATTCCAGGCGCGGCTGGCCGCCGGGGAGACGCTGGACGCCCTGCTGCCGGAGGCCTTCGCCGCGGCGCGGGAGGCGGCCTGGCGGGTGCTGGGGATGAAGCCCTTCCCCGTCCAGCTCATCGGCGGCGTGGTGCTCCACCAGGGGCGCATCGCCGAGATGAAGACCGGCGAGGGCAAGACCCTGGTGGCGGTGCTGCCCTGCTATCTCAACGCCCTGGACGGCGGCGGCGTCCACGTCGTCACGGTCAACGACTACCTGGCCCGGCGCGACAGCGAGTGGATGGGCAAGGTCCACCGCTTCCTGGGCCTGAACGTGGGCCTGATCGTCCACGGCCTGACCGGGGACGAGCGGCGGGCGGCCTATGCTGCGGACATCACCTACGGCACCAACAACGAGATGGGCTTCGACTATCTGCGGGACAACATGGCCATTTATAAAAAGGACATGGTCCAGCGGGGGCACCACTTCGCCATTGTGGACGAGGTGGACTCCATCCTGATCGACGAGGCCCGGACCCCCCTCATCATCTCCGGCCAGAGCGAGGACAGCACCGACCTGTACCGCCGAGTGGACGACTTCGTCTGCACCCTGCGCCGGGTGGTCTACGCCAGCGTGGACGAGAAGGCGGAGGAGGATGAGAGCCTGGACGCGGACTACATCGTGGACGAGAAGGCCCGCTCCGCCAGCCTCACCGCCCGGGGCATCGAGAAGGCCGAGCGCTGGTTCGGCCTGGAAAACCTCAGCGACCTGGAGAACGCCACCCTGAGCCACCACATCAACCAGGCCCTGCGCGCCCACGGCGTCATGAAGCGGGACATCGACTATGTGGTGAAGGACGGCGAGGTCATCATCGTGGACGAGTTCACGGGCCGATTGATGCTGGGCCGCCGCTACAGCGAGGGCCTGCACCAGGCCATCGAGGCCAAGGAACACGTGGACGTGGCCGGGGAAAACCGCACGCTGGCCACCATCACCTTCCAGAACTACTTCCGCATGTACGACAAGCTCTCCGGCATGACCGGCACCGCCGTCACCGAGCAGGAGGAGTTCGTCAGCATCTACGGGCTGGACATCATCGAGGTGCCCACCAACAAGCCCGTGGCTCGGGCCGACCACCCGGACGTGGTCTACAAGAACGAAAACGGCAAGAACCGGGCCATCATCCGGCAGATCCAGGACTGCCACGCCAAGGGCCAGCCGGTCCTGGTGGGCACCGTCAGCATTGAAAAGAGCGAGTACATCTCCAAGCTGCTCCAGCGCACCGGCATCCGCCACAACGTCCTGAACGCCAAGAACCACGAGCGGGAGGCGGAGATCGTCGCCCAGGCGGGCAAGTTCGGGGCCGTCACCATCGCCACCAACATGGCCGGGCGCGGCACGGACATCATGCTGGGCGGCAACGCGGAATATCTGGCAAAAAACGACCTGAAAAAAGCCGGCTACGACGACGCGGTGATCGCCGAGGCCACCGGCTACGCGGACACGGAGAATGCGGACATCCTGGCCGCCCGTGCGCTTTTCGCCGAGCGCATGGCCGCCCACAAGGCCGTGACGGCGGAGGAGGCCGGGCGCGTCAAGGCCGCCGGGGGCCTCTTCATCCTGGGCACCGAGCGCCACGAGTCGAGGCGCATCGACAACCAGCTCCGGGGCCGCGCCGGGCGTCAGGGCGACCCGGGCGAGAGCCGCTTCTTCCTCTCCATGACCGACGACATCATGCGCCTGTTCGGCTCCGAGCGGGTCATGGGCATGATGGAGGCCCTGGGCCTGGACGAGGACACGCCCCTGGACAACAAGATGCTGTCCAACGCCATTGAGCAGGCCCAGCGCACGGTGGAGAGCCGCAACTTCCAGACCCGCAAGGCCACGCTGGAGTACGACGACGTGATGAACGCCCAGCGCAAGCTGATCTACGCCCAGCGCTACCAGGTCCTGAACGGCGAGGACGTGCAGGGCAGCATCCGCGGGATGCTGACGGAGTTCATCTCCGACAACGTGGGCAATGTGCCGCCGGAGAACGCCGAGGCGCTGGAGGAGACCCTCAGCGTCTTCTATCCCCTGTTCCTGCCCCGGGGCCAGATCGCCTACCGGGACGGCATGAAGCCCGAGGAGCTGCGGGAGGCGGTGCAGACCGTGGCCGACGCCGCCTACGCGAAAAAGGAGGCCGAGCTGGGCCTCCTGGACGACGGCACGCCGCTGATGCGCGAGCTGGAGCGGGTGGTGCTGCTGCGGGTGGTGGACGAGTACTGGATGGACCACATCGACGCCATGGCCGAACTGCGCCGGGGCATCGGCCTGCGGGGCTACGGCAACGTGAAGCCCGTGGACGCCTACCGCCAGGAGGGCTTCGAGATGTTCGAAAACATGGTCTCCGGCATCCGCCAGGAGGTGGTCCGCCGCATGTTCCTGGCCCGCGTCCGCAGCAACCAGGGCGTGGCAAGAAAGAGCGTCGTGAAAAACCCCGCCGCCAACGTGGGCGGGGACGCCAGTGTGAAAAAGCAGCCGGTGAAGCGGGCGAAAAAGCCGGGGCGGAATGATCCGTGCCCGTGCGGGAAGCTGCGGCCCAATGGGCTGCCGATGAAGTATAAGGATTGCTGCGGGAGGAACGGGTGAAAAGGAATAGAACTGGCTCTGCGCAACTGTTACCCGCGAGGCAGAACACAAACGCAGAAATCCTGTTCGACAGAGTTCTCTATGGCAACACCGCACAGAAAAAAGTTGCACGACGCGCCAAGATGTGATACAATCATGATATGAACAAACAAATGAGCCTGTCCGCGTTCAACGATGAGTTGAGCCAGGTGCGGACAAAGAAAAAGAGTTTCTGGCGAAGATCGAGCGCCTGATTCCGTGGGGAGAGTGGCTGTCACTCATCCGTCCGTGCTACTACAAAGGAGAGCGCGGAAACAAGCCCTACGATCTGGAACTGATGCTGCGCATCTATCTGCTGCAAAACCTCTATGACCTGTCGGACGAGAAGACGGTTGCAGAGGTGATTGATTCACGCGCCTTTTCGGAGTTCTGCGGGGTTGATTCCAGCAATCAGGTCCCGGATGGCGATACTTTGGGGCGGTTTCGCAATCTTCTGATCCGAAACGGTCTGCAAGAGCGCCTGTTTGGTCAGGTTGTGACGATGCTGATCAAAAAGGGTTTGATCCTGAAAAAAGGTACGATCGTGGACTCTACGATCATTGAAGCGCCGTCTTCCACAAAGAACCGGGAAAAGAAACGGGACGCGGATGCCCATCAGACGAAGAAGGGGAACACCTGGCACTTTGGATACAAGGCGCACATCGGGGTAGACCGGGACAGCGGTTTGGTTCACACTGTGGAGGCTACAGCAGCCAATGTGTCAGACATCTCGGAAACGGCAAATCTGTTGCATGGAGAAGAAGACACGGTATATGCCGACGCCGGTTACATCGGTGCGGAGAAGCGGAAAGAAGCGGTACGCAGGAACAAACGTGGCAAGAAAATCAAGTATGAGATCATGCGCCGCCCCAGTCAAATCAAAAAACTCAGCAAAAGCGGCCAGTACAAGGCAAAGAAACGGGAGCACAAAAAATCGTCCATTCGGGTCAAGGTGGAGCACGTCTTCGGCGTTGTCAAAGGTCAACTGAAATTCAGGAAGACCCGATACTGAGGGCTACAGAAGCAAGCAGCAAAATTCAACATCATGTTCGCGCTGGCGAATCTGATTCTGGCTGACAGGCCCTGCCTGGCAGTCTGAGTCAGTGTGCCAATGTGAGAAGAATCGAGGAGTTTTCCACAGCGTTTTCGGTTCGATGGCAACGCGCTGTTTGTCTTTTTGATTTGTGCGGTGTTGCCCTATGATTTTCCATGTATGTGTTCTATTATAGTAAAAAAACTCGAGAAACGGAAGTGTTGAGAAAAACAGGAGGCTTTTTCAGATGAAAACCAAAGTACTCATCGGTGTGCTTGCTGTAGCAGCAATCTTACTTGCTGTGGTTCTGCTTGCTCCACAGCTATTCCATCGAGATGCCATGGACTTTCAGAAATCTGGCTCATTTTACAATAACATCCAGGATTTTGCAATTGACGCAACGGATCAGCCGGACGAGCTGACCCGATCTTTTCTTGAAAGCATCCAGTACAGGATTACAGATATCGACGAGCAAAATATGACGGCTACGCTTGAAATCAGCATTCCAGATTTGTCTGCTTCGTTTCCGGATCTTCTGGATCGTGTGCTTGCAGAACACAGCGAAAAAGACTACGAAACGATCAAACAGATTGCAAAGCAGGAGTTATCAGACTTGCTCCAATCTGAACAAACCGCAACCGATACAACCATCCTGTCCCTCCCGATTGAAAAAAACAACGGCTCCTATCAAATGATTCCTACGGAAGAATGGAACAAGGCGGTCACAGAAAATCTCGAAACCCTGTATCACAGTTATATGATATCTTTCCTTGGAGGACTAGCTGATGAAATACCTGAATAAATATTTGGTATGGTTGCTGTGTTTCCTGATGGTGTTTGGCACGCAGAATCATTTGAATCCTCTCAAGGCTGATGCAAGCGAGAAAACGTTTCGGACATATTCTGTTCCGGTCATCAGTCCCGATTACCCGGACGGCTCTATTGTGATTTACGAAACGGACGGAAAGTATTTTCTCTCCTTCGACGATATCGCAATGCTCACACGGTTTCAACTGCGCGAGACAGAAACCGAAATAGTTCTGACCCAAGGGGTGCGGAGAGTTTGCATTGACAAATCTTCTGGCCAGCTGATGGATTTTGAGAAGGTGAATCAAGGCCAAATTCTCCTGGAACAATACCGCGGGGCGTATTTTTGCGAGGGTATCCCCATGCTGCGGTTTTTGGGAGCGGCCTGTACAATCCAGGAAGACCAGGCTCTGGAGGTGATGATGCCCAACTATACCATTTGGGAAGCAATCAAACCGAATTATCCAGAATACAATATTAGCTATATGGAGATACACGGCGGCGAAACGGCGGCGAAAATCGCACTTACACTGGATATCCTGTCAGATATGATGAACTCGATTTGCGGACACGGCTTGAATTTAAAGGAAGAGAACTTGATTCAGGATTCGTTAAATGATATCCTGGCGGTCGATATGATGAAATACAATTCCGTACGAGAATTGGCTAGTGATTTGAATCAGAAATGTAATCGTTATTTGGAGCATTACGCTGAAAAGATTTTTTTCAATTTCTCTACTTCGGCTGCTGGCTTCAGTACAGAAAGGGTTTGCTTGTATGCCAATCGTGTTCTGAATTCCAGCGGGAGAAAAGCTTCCAGAACTGCTCTGGGAAAGGACGAGAGCCTCATTGACCTTTGCTTTAAAAGCGAACTTGAAAGCTTAGAAAAGTCTATACGTTCAGACGTGAGCACGTCAAAGTCTCTCAAATCATTTATTGAAATGGGCATGGTTGCGCTGGATACAGCAATCACCTGTGAAAACCTGCTTCAATATGACAGCGACACGCGAACACTGTTCACCCGCACCATAAACGATGAAATCTTACTTGACGCCGGATACCCGGACATCTACTGGAGGAAGGTTTCAGATCAAATCTCGGAAAACCTCAAAAGTAAACAATCCATCGTTCAGTCTACGGTAGTCGATAAAATTTCGGGATTTGTGGGAGAGAAAATACGTGAGGAAGGCATAACGCTTCTTTTGTCGCAGTTTACATCCGCCGCCAGTCTTTATACTGCTGCGATTCAACTGGGAAGTGCCATTGGCTCTTTGCTCACATTCCGTTCAAGTATGGCTTTTTCTGCTGACCTCCATGCTGGAATATTGAATGATGTCCAACATGATGTCTCGAGGATTGCAACAGAGCTCCTGTCAAAAACCATTGACGAAAACCGACTTGGCGATGGTGCATCGCTTTTAAAACTGAGGGATATGTTCCTCTTATATTATCGGACGACCATAGCGTATGCTGACAACCTGTCGAAATCGGTTGCGGAATTCGGGTACGGTGCAAAAAACCGCGCAAAGTTGACACAGCATTTTGGCGGCGTATCGGGGGACTCCATTTGCAACACAATTGCTGGATACCTGTACATGATGACAAACTGCACCATCGTTCCGATCGAACCATATTCTACCTTGTCCGACAATGTGCTTACCTCGGACTGGATTCAAGCGTATCAAACGGTGGATACCGTTCCAATCTATATGAGTTTTATGGAGACTGAGGGATACAAGCCATATGTTGCGGATTGGTTCTATGGATTTCCCACCGAGTACGCCATTCTTGATGTGGACGGAGACGGGTTGGAAGAACTAATCGTGACAGGCGGAAACAGTTCTGGGTTCTATAACTACGCCGTGTTCGGATACAACAGGTCCTCTGAGACAGTCTATGCCCAAGCAATTCACGGGAGTGACAAATTCGGAGAAAACGGACAGACTGTTGCTCAATACTATAATTGGATGATGTATTCTCCCGGCCATCATGCGCTGGTATATCGAGAATACAACAATGGAAGTATGTTCGACAGTTGCGGCTTCCATGTTATAAACGAAGACAAACTCATTTTAGATTTCGCTCTATGGTTTGAAACAGACTTCTCAACAAACCATATTAATTATGGCATCTCGACCGCAGACGGTCGAGAAATTATCAGTAAGGCAGATTATGATTCCACGCTGCAAGAATGTGTCCCTGTTGAGTGGAAAACCATTCCAGCCTCCACATTGATGCGCGCCAGCACAAAAACCGATCTGAGTTTCTGGTTCCAAACAGAGCTTATGCCTTTCGTGGAATACATTGGGGATATGCAGGATGCGAGAGCCAGTTCCGGTATCGAATACAGCAACGATTCCATCACGGTTTGTACGGACGATGGCTCGGAGATCATTAGTTATATTGCGCTCTATGGAGACTGTGACTACTCCATTTTTGGAATTGAATACAGAATGCCCCTAGAGACAGCGGCAAAGCTTGCGAATGCGTTCTGTGTTTCTGTCTTGGAAAGCTGGTCACAGAACATGCGCTTTGTCACCGAAGAAGGATATCTGTTTTCACTCCATATAGACGGAAATAAGAATGTTGATAGCATCTCACTCTCCATGCGTTGAACGGTCGGCGCTACGTTTTTCTGGATCTGTTCTGCGTCGCCGCTGTTTTCAATTCCTGTTGACTCTTCCTGCAATTTAGTGTATATTAGCATAAATTTACCGTCTGCGGTGCGCCGTCGGCGGATTATGAGGAATGGAGAACACCACATGAAGAACTATTTTGACCTCACCGGCCAGGTGGCCGTTGTCACCGGCTGCTCCGGCGGACTGGGTGTGCAGATGGCCAAGGCGCTGGCCAATCAGGGGGCTGGCATTGTGGCCGTGGCCCGGCGGCAGGACAAGATCGAGGCTGTGGCCGCTGAGATCGCCGCCGAATACGGCGTGCCCACGCTGGCCGTCCGCTGCGACATCACCGATACCGAGGCCGTCAACGCCATGGTGGATACGGTGCTGGAGAAGCTGGGCCGCATCGACATCCTGATCAACAACGCCGGGACCGGCGCCGTCGCCCCGGCGGAGGACATCACCGACGCGCAGTTCGCCAACGAGATGGACATCGACCTCTTCGGCACCTTCCGGGTGTCCCGGGCCGTGGCGAAGAAGGCCATGATCCCCGCGAAATACGGCCGCGTCATCAACATCGCCTCCATGTACGGCCTGGTGGGCAACAAGATCGCCGGGAGCGCGCCCTACCACGCGGCCAAGGGCGGCGTCGTCAACCTCACCCGCGCCCTGGCCGCCGAGTGGGGCAAGTACGGCATCACCGTCAACGCCATCTGCCCCGGCTACTTCTACACCGACCTGACCCGCGCCACCCTGGACAGCGACTTCTTCCAGGCCAACGCCCGGACCATGATCCCCGAGGAGCGCTACGGCAACGAAGGCGAGCTGGACACCGCCGCCATCTTCCTGGCCTCCCCCGCCTCCAGCTACGTCACCGGCGTCCCCGTCCCCGTGGACGGCGGTTACACCTGCATGTGACATCATACTGTGATAAAGCAAAACCTCTCCGCCGTGGCGGAGAGGTTTTGCTTTATCAAACGGTTCATCCGGCCCGAAAGGGGCAGCGCGCGCCGATGCACTGATTGTTCTGCGCCGAGCGGGTGCAAACGATGTCCGTCTGCTCCAGCGGGATGCCCAGTTCCTCCCGGAGAAAGGCCGTGGCCTCCCGCAAGGTGAGCCAGGCATTGCGCTTGCAGCAGCGCGGTCCGCCCACCGCGCCGATGGCCGCCAGCGCCCGGGCCGTCATGCGGTTGGCAAGGCCGTAGTTCTCCCCGGACAGGGGCGTGGCGCGGCTGAGGATGGAAACGCACATCCCGGCGCTGACGCCCGCGCCGCAGGCGCCCCAGAAGCCGCAGGCCCCGCCGGGGACCTTCCTGCCCCGGTCCAGCATCTCCGACAGCGCCGCCGGGAGCTCCAACTCCGCCCCGGCATTCCGACAGGCGGTCAGCAGCGCCGCGCCCACCAGGACGTGGTGCTCCGGCCCGTGCATGTGGCAGAAGGGCAGATCCATCAATCGGTCCAGGATCTCCGCCGGGTCGCGGCTGCGCTGGGCCAGACACAGGCCCGCAACGGCGTCCAGCCCCGCGCTGTGGCAGCCGTCGCAGACATAGTGGCCGCGGACGCAGCGGGTCCTGCTCCGCTCCCGCCTGTGGCAGACGGCGCACTCCAGTTCCTCGTCCGCCTCCAGATAGCAAAGCGGCGCGCCGCAAATCAGACACTCCTCGTTCATTCTTTCTCTCCCATTTTCCCGGTGCCTCCCATTTTCGGCAGCCACGCCGCCGCGCTCTGGCCGCAGCTTTGCAGGAGCTGCGTCGCCAGCTTCCACAGCTCCTGGCGCTTCTCTTTGGGCAGCCAGGCCATGGAGGCGGCCACGGCCTCGGCGCTTTTCCACTTCTGCTCGCTCATGGCGTGGAAGCTGTCCTGCCCTGTGGCCTCCAGCAGGGAGAAGACCGTGTCGGTCAGCGACTCCCGCGTCTCGTCGTCCATGTTCTCCAGCCAGTTCCCCAGGGCCTGCTCCAGCAGCAGTCCCAGCTCGGTGGGAGGGGCTTCCACGAAACGGTTCCGGCGCAGGACCCAGGTGAAGCCGTCGTGCTGCTGGACGCCGGAGGCGCTGCTTTTCACCACCTTTGGCACGCTGGCACTGGACAGCAGCCGCCCAATCACGGAGGTGTCCGGCACGATGCTGGAAATTTTCGGCAGCATCCGCCGATAGCCATCCGCCTCCAGCACCTCCGCCCGGAAGCCCGGTCCGTCGAAAGACCAGACCGCTTCGATGCGCGCTTGCAGGGCGCTGTCGCAGAAGGAGGCGGCGTAGACCGCGAAGTTGCCACCCTTGGAGTGGCCGCCCACCCGCAGCGGGCAGTCCAGCGCCGCGCCCACCGCATCCAGATAGGCCGCCGCCCGGCGCTGGCCCTCCGTCTGGGGCAGACAGGCCAGGTGAAAGTCCTCCTTCCAGCCCACCAGCGTGCTGTCCGTGCCCCGGAAGGCGACGAACGCCGTGCCATCGGGCAGCAGGGCCGTCACGGCGGCGAACTGGGTCTCCCGCGCCCGGTCGATCAAGCTGACATAGCGGCAAAGCCGCGTATCGCCAAAGCGCGCCCCGGCGCACATCTCCTCCAACTGCAGGGCCGCCCTGGCCCCGGAGCTGCCGCGCTGGGCCAGGTCTGCGCGGCTGTGGGTCTCGAAAAAGCCAGCGCAGACCGCCCGGATCGGGACCGCCCCCTCCGCCGGGACCAGTCCCGCCAGGTCCACATAGGCCAGCTCCGCCAGCAGCAGGGCGTCCACCTCCCCGAAGGGGTCCAGGGAGAGGGGCACGTCCCCGCGCCAGCTCAGATAATCAGACAGATTTCCCATGGTCTCAATTGTTCCAGGGCTCGGTGCCCGGCCAGTAGCTCCAGGTCCCGCCGAAGGTGCGGTAGAGGTAGGAGACCACCGCGCTCCGGGGACAGCGGACCCCGGGCAGGATGGCCAGGCCCACGCCCGCGCCCAGGTTGGGCCAGCCGTTGCCCCACTCCGCCGCCACCTGATACCAGCCGTCGTTGCCCTTTTGCACTTCATCCTGGTTCATGGTGCGGTAGAGGAAGGTGACGATGTGGGCGGTGGAGCAGATCTGGTTGGGGCTGAAGTGCGCATCGTCCGTGCCCACGGTGATGCCGTTCTCGTTGGCCCAGAGCACGGCCTTGTAAGAATAGTCGCCCTCCCGCACGTCCGCGAAGGGGTTCGCGGTGGTCCTGGGCTCCGGGCAGTGGACCGCCCGCCAGAGAAAGGTGACGGCCTGGCCCCGGGTCACGGTGCTGTTGGGGCCGAAGTGGCTCGCGTCGATGCCCCGGACGATGGGCGGCTCGGAAAGCCAGGCCCAGGCCACGGCCTCATAACAGGCGTCCGTCTCCGCCACATCCACGAAGGGGAAGACGGGGGCGGCGCGCAGCAGGAAAACCAGGCGCTCCGCGTAGGTACTGGCCCGCATGGCCCGCAGGGCTTCCAGCTCCGCCGCGCCCAGGCTCAGGCTGACCGTGTCCGGCAGGGCGCTCTCCGCCTGGAAGCGCAGGACGCCCTGGCCCGCGCCGTCGTCGTGCAGACAGAGGTCGTATACCCCGTCCCGGTCCAGGTCGTACCAGATGTTGGCCCCCACAGCGGAGCGGGCCACGCGCCCGGTCCCGGCGAAGGCCTCCAGGGTGTAGAACATGGGGTCGAAGAAGCGCTGCTCCCGGGTCAGAGGGCCGTCGCGCAGATCCAGCACCAGTTCCGTCCGCGCCGTGGGCTCCCAGCGCAGGGGCGGCAGCAGAAAGGTAAGGCTGTCATAGAAGTCCCCCTCCCCCTGCTCCGACAGGCGCGTCAGCGCGCTTTTGTCCAGCGTCAGGGTGAAACGGTCTCCCACGCTGATGGCACTGTCGCAGGAGAGGCTCAGGGCGTAGAGGCTGGGCACATAGTCGATGTCCGGGCTGCCGTCCCGGTCCAGGTCCAGGCGCACCGGGTCGCCGGGCAGCACGTCCACGGCGCAGTCCGCGGCGCTCAGCGTGCGCATCAGCGGCCCGGCCCGCTCCACGCCGCTATACTCCGCTTCGCCGCTGCGCAGATCCACGGTCAGCCCGCCCAGATTGCGCCCCGGCGTCCGGTCCGCCAGCGCCGCCGTCGGCGCGGCGCACAGCAGCAGCGCCAGCAGCAGGGAAAGGATGCGTTTTGCTTGCATGGGATTTCCTCCTTCCATTCAGTGCAAACCCGCGTCATCGGATGCTTCCGCCTGTTCCAGCGCGGCCAGCGCCCGGTCCAGCTCCCCGGCCTTCACGAAAATGTAATCGGTGTTGTAGGTGGAGACGGCGAAGAGGGGGATGCCCTGGGCCGCCAGCACGCCGGAGAGCCGGGCCAGCACGCCCGTCAGGGAGAAATCCAGCGTCCCGCGCACCCGGAAGCCCCGCCAGCCGTCCTCCCGCCGGAGGGTATGGGCGGGCGTCCGCGCCGTCTCGCACAGCAGCGACAGCTCCCCGTCCGTCTTGCCCACAAAGCAATAGCGCTGCCCCAGGTCGATCTCGCGTGCGTCCGCCACCTGGCAGACCGTGAACGCCCCGTCCAGCGTCTCCAGCCGCAGCATACGCGCTTCCCCCTTTTTCGGTCTGTACTGCCGCCATTGTAGCACAGCCCGCCCCCGCGCACAAGTCCCCCCCCTTTCCCACCAAATCCGCCATTTGCTGTTGCGCGGCGGGCTGCGGGGTGGTATAGTGAAGACATTCTTGCCAAGGACGGTATTGCCAATGACAGCCGAGGAAGCCAAACAGTATCTTTTATACGGCCCCTGGCCGGGGCACCCCCACTCCCTGGCCCCCATCCGGGCGCTGATGGCGGCGCTGGGGGACCCCCAGAACGCGCTGCGCTGCGTCCACATCGTGGGCACCAACGGGAAGGGCAGCGCCAGCGCCATGCTGGAGCGCGTGCTCCGGGCGGCGGGGTACAAAACGGGGCTGTTCACCTCCCCGCATCTGCAGGACTTTTCCGAGCGCATCCGGGTGGACGGGGTGCCCGTCTCCGACGCTGCGCTCACGGCGGCGGCGAAGCGGGTGAAAGACGCCGCCGGGCGCATCGACCGGCCCCTGACCGCCTTTGACGCCATGACCGCCGCGGCCTTTCTGGTTTTCGCCGCCGCGGGCTGCAGCGCCGTGGTGCTGGAGGTGGGCTTGGGCGGGGCCTACGACGCCACCAACGTGATCCCCGCGCCGGACTGCGCCCTGATCATGAACATCGGTCTGGACCACACGGCGGTGCTGGGGGACACGGTGGAGCAGATCGCGGCGGAAAAGGCCGGGATCATCAAGCCGGGCGGGGCCGTGGCCCTGTATCAGCCGGAGTCCGAGGCGGTGGAAGATCTGATCGCCGCCCGCTGCCGGGAGGCGGGGGCCAGCCTCCGGGTGGCGGACTTTGACGAGCTGGAAACCTTGTCCGACAGCCGGGAGGGGCAGGTCTTCCGCTACTGCGACGGCCCGCCTCTGACCCTGCCCCTGCTGGGGGACCACCAGCAGCGCAACGCCGCCGTGGTGCTGGAGGCGGTGGAAGTCCTGCGGGAGCGGGGCTGGCGCATTCCCGACGAGGCGGTGGAGGCCGGTCTGGCCGCCACGGTCTGGCCGGGACGGCTGGAGCTGGCCGGGCGCGCCCCCTTCTTTGTCCTGGACGGGGGGCACAATCCCCAGTGTGCGGAAGCCCTGTCATCCAACTGGGACTACTATTTCCCCGGCGGGCGGAAGGTGCTGCTGCTGGGCATGATGGCGGACAAGGACGCGGCGGGTTTCCTGGCCCCCCTGGCCCCCCTGGCGGACGCGGTGGTCTGCACCGCCGTAGAGAGTGCGCGCGCCCTGGCCCCGGAGGCGCTGGGGGCGCTGCTGGAGCCGTATCACAAGCCGGTACTGCTCTGCCCCGACCTGCGGGACGCGGTGGAGACCGCGAAGAAGGTGGCGTCGCCGGAGGGCAGCGTGCTGGCCTGCGGCTCGCTGTACCTGGCCGGGGCGCTGCGAACGCTGCTGGGATTGGAGGGACTGACATGAGAGTGATGGCAATCGACTACGGCGACCAGCGCATCGGCCTGGCGGTGTCCGACGCCCTGCGGATGCTCTGCGGGGACGCCTTTACGCTGCACGAATGGGACATGGAGCGGGCCGCCGGGCGCATCGCGGAGGAAGTGCGCGCCCGGAACGTGGACACCCTGGTGCTGGGCCTGCCCCGGAACATGGACGGCAGCGAAGGCCCCCGGGCGGAGAAGACCCGCGTCTTCGCCGGGCTGCTTCGGGAGGCCACGGGGCTGGACCCGGTGCTCTGGGACGAGCGGCGCAGCAGCATCGAGGCCCACGCCATTCTGCACGCCAACGGGCGGAAGAGGAAGGACCACCGGAAAACCGTGGACGCGGTGGCGGCCACGCTGCTGCTGGAGGGCTATCTGGCGCGGGCGGGCGCGTGATCGCATCTTCGCAGCGCGCCTCCCATTTCACTGTCATTGCGAGCCAGTCCGCAGACTGGTGTGGCAATCCCCCGGCCAGTGGCTTTTGGCCCGACGTGCGGGGCGCTTGCACGGACCGGGGGGGATTGCCACGTCGGCTTCGCCTCCTCGCAATGACAGCGTCGGGGGAAGCGGCTGGGGGGATTCGGTCAGGACATGGCAAAACGCTTGCATCATACGGAAAGGACACGACGATGGATTTAACGGAACTGAAAACGCGGCTCGGCGGCCATGAGGCGGAGCTGATCCGCCCGCCCCGGACGCTGCTGGCCTCCGTGCTGGTGCCGCTGCTGGAGCGGGACGGGGCGCTGCACGTCCTCTTTGAGCAGCGGGACGCGCACATCATGCAGGGGGGCGAGATCTGCTTCCCCGGCGGCCATGTGGAGCCGGGGGAGAGCCCGGCGGAGGCGGCCCTGCGGGAGACGGCGGAGGAACTGCTGATGCCCATCGAGCAGGTGGAACTGGTGGCCCCGCTGCACATCATGGGCGGGCGCGGAACGCGGGAGATCCACTCCTTCCTGGGCGTACTCCACGACTATCGGGGCACCCGGGACCCCGGCGAGGTGGCCGGGACCTTCACCGTCCCCCTGGAGCGCCTGCTGCGCCAGCCGCCCCTGACCTGCGAGGGCCGCATCGTGGTGGACCCCGGAGAGGACTTCCCCTACGACAGCATCCCCGGTGGTCGGAACTACCCCTGGGTCGCCACGCCCCGGACCTTTTACTTTTACCCGGACCGGCATGGGATGATCTGGGGATTGACTGCGGAGCTGCTGACGTGTTTTTTGGATTTGATCAGAGGATGAGGAGGATAGGTTTGATTGACGCTTTTGCAGTTACCCGTCCAGTCAATTCCACCGTTCTTTCTGTGTGAGCCACTTCGACAATGCAGGGCGCGCCGACCTCGGCGCGCCCTACAACGTGGATAGATGCGAATTCGCCGAACGTGGTGCATGGAGTTGGCGGCTGCTGCGCGGAACGCCGGGGACGGCGTTCCCTACCGGGCGTGTGCGAATTCGCCGAAGGTGGAATCAAACCTTTCCCGTGTGCTGCGGGGGCCGTCGAGGACGCCGGCCCCTACAGTTGCGCGGCTACGAATGCACGCCACGACTTCCTTCCCCCAGCGGGGGAAGGTGGCATCCGCCGATCTCCCGCGAGGCGGATGACGGAAGAGGGAGAACGTGACCGCTTGCTGACGGTACAATCGTTCGCATATTCCCACAGCTGCGGTCATTTCCACGGCGCGGTCCCGCCACGTTCTCCCTCT
>Ga0310697_10002631_pt1 | contig 18833 bp, 19 predicted proteins | sample 172DNAGHGlowgp2_FD_203883 | JGI IMG/M metagenome (GOLD analysis project Ga0310697, IMG submission 203883) | Sheep rumen microbial communities from Palmerston North, Manawatu-Wanganui, New Zealand - 1728 DNA GHGlow gp2 (v2) (version 2) | ecosystem: Host-associated > Mammals > Digestive system >... | reverse complement strand
TGAGGATGTTGGTGCAGTCCTTCTCGGCCAGCATCTGGCAGAGGATGTCGGCGGCGCGGGCGGTGTCGCGGCTGGTGAAGCTCATGTGGCGCATGGCGTCGATAAGCTCGGTGCTGTCGTACTTCTTGATGTCAATGTGCTTGACGGTTTCTTTCAGGAGGTCTTTTTTTTCCATTTTTTGTTGATGTTTTAAATTGTTATTAAAGCTTCAGCGGGCACACACGTGGGAGACTCCCTGCCTGAAATTATCTTCTCTATAACGCGCATCGCGTCGGTTTATTGTGTCGGGGGGTGAAAATTTCACCCCAAATAACACCCCTCCAACCGGTACCCCATAGGGGTCGAAGAGGTACATAATTCGGCATTTCTTATATCGTTCTTATATCGTTCTCATATACTTCTCATATACTTCTTATATAGGTGATATAAGAAGTATATGTGAAGTATATAGGAACTATATGAGAAGGGCCGAATCGGGTAGGTGTCGGACCGGGTTTTGACCCCGGGTGGAGTCAGTTGTTGTCGCGATGGAGAACGACCGTGATGTCCTCGATTTTTGCCTCGCCGTCGTAGGTGCCGGTGCCGCCGGTGAAGGGCACTCCGCGGAAGGAGACCTTCACCGTGTCGGGGGCGTAGCGCTGGGAGCGGTCGGGGTTGATGTCGAGGAAGTCGACCTCGATGGTGTCGAGGTCGGGGGGATAGTGGTCGAAGAGGACGGAGAAGCGGCCCTCGGCGTCGGTGGTGTCGCGGAAGCGGAGGTCGGGCACGACGGTGCCGCCGCTCTCGGTGTTGAAGCGGCTGACGCCGATGCCCTCGATGGGCAGGCCGTAGGTGTCGACGACGTAGCCTTCCACGCGGTAGGAGGCTCCCGTGGGACCTTCGCCTTCCTTGCTGCAGGCCGCTGTGGCGACGAGGAGCAGGGCGGCGGCGAGGAGGACGGTGATATGGCGGTTTTTCATATTGGATTTGTTTTTTGGGGATTATTCCGAAACGATTTTCAGTCCGATGATGGAAGCCGTGAGGGTGGTGATGAAGAAGAGGCGCCAGAAGGTGGCGGGCTCGTGGAAGACGAAGATGCCGAGGATGACCGACCCCAGGGCGCCGATGCCGGTCCACACGGGGTAGGCCGTGCCGATGGGTAGAGTCTCCGTGGCCTTGGCCAGCAGCACGGCGCTGAGCACGTAGAAGAACGCAAAGGCCCCCATCCACTCCCAGTAGGGCAGCCCCTCGAGGCCTTTGGTCTTGCCGAGACAGAAGGAGAATCCCACCTCGCAAAGGCCTGCAATTATGAGTATTATCCAGTTCATACGGTTGATGTTAGTTGTGCAAAGATACAAAAAATATTCGTTATGGCGGAGAAATTGTCTCGCCCTCACCCCTCAGTCGCTTCGCGACAGCTCCCCTGGATTCAGGGGAGCAGCCCTTGCGCGTTTTATTTTTTTTCTGTTGAGGTACCCTCGCTGCTCCCCTGAGACAGGGGAGCTCCCCGAAGGGGTGAGGGGTGGATGGAATCTATTGTTTTTGGTGGATGGAACCAACCTTGTACAGATATTGTTTTTTTTTGTATTTTTGCAGCAGGAAACGATATCAAACTATGGCTACAAAAGGTTCTTACACATACGATTATCCCCGTCCGATGCTGACGGCCGACTGTGTGGTGGTGCGCTCGGGGAGCGAGGTGCTGCTGGTGCGGCGCGGCGGCGAGCCCTTCAGGGGCTGCTGGGCCCTGCCGGGCGGATTCATGGAGATGGACGAGACCATCGAGCATTGCGCCGTGCGTGAGCTGGAGGAGGAGACGGGCCTGCGCTTCGCCGAGCAGGACCTCCGCCTCATAGGCGTCTACAGCGCCCCCGGCCGCGACCCCCGCGGACGCACGGTGACGGCGGCGTTCAGAGTGGAAAGTGGAGAACGGAGAGTGGAGAGTGGAGAGACCCCTCAGTCCTGCGGACAGCTCCCCTTGGGAATGGGAGCAGTTGAACCCGTGGCCGGCGACGATGCCGCCGAGGTGCGCTGGTGGCCCCTCGCGGCCCTGCCCCCGCTGGCCTTCGACCACGCCGACATCGTGGCCGCCGCCTGGCGGATGGGGTAGCAAGGATGCTTTCTTGGACCACAAATACAACCTGCCATAAAAAAACGCAGGGGGTGTAGTTTTTCATCGTTTGGATGCGTTATTAGTAGTAGGAACTCTGATTTATTAACAACTAAAACTTAAACAAAGATGAAAAAAATGTTCAAAACCCTGATGATGGCTTTCGTGGCCATTGCAGCCATCGGTGTCACTGGCTGCAGCAAGGATGACGACACCTCGTCAACCTCCAACCCAACCCCCACGAACAACACCATAGACCTGAAAGGTACCTCGTGGGTGGGAGTCTACAACGATACCTATCAGAACTATCCCGCCGTGCTGACGTGGAGTCTCGACTTCACCAGCGACACCGAGGGCGAGCTGTTCTTCGAGCTGACGGTGGCCGGACAGCAGCAGGGCAACTACGATGTGCCGTTCACCTGGACTTTCGACGGCACCAACGGCACTATGAATGCCGGACAGATGGGTGCATCCCAGTTTACCCATGATGCTGCCACCAACACCATCAAGATGATGATGATGGTCGAGGTGGAGGGCGACGGGGCCCAGTTGGGCGGCATGACCACTTTCTATCCGCGCGGCTCGCAGCCCACACCTCCCGACAACCCCGACCAACCCACCTACAGCGACAGCACGAGCGTGCAGCCCGGCGAAGTCACCGACCTCTTCCCTGCCAATACCCAATGGGTGGCCACCGAGGAAACCGTCTACCCTGCCGGCGAGATGGGCGACCTGCCGATGACGCTCACCTACAACCTCGTCTTCCGCAACAACCACACTGGGTTCATCCAAATAGGTGTCACCGTGATGGGCCAGTCGTCCGACCCGCAGTATGTGTGGTACAACTGGGAGTTTGACAATGCCACCAACATGGGCAACTTCATTGTGCAGAACGCACCGCTCCCCTTCACTTACGATCCCTCGGCCAATACCATCACCACCGAGTTCAACTTCAACGTCAGCGGCTCCGGCCAGGGTGTCGGCGGCACACTTACCTTCACCCCGGTGGAAGCCGACAACGCTGTTTTGACCCATATGCCCCTCAAGGTCAAGCTGAAATAATAAAACAGAACAGGCAGCAAACAGCGGGAGGCTCTCATGAAGATGTGAGCCTCCCGCTATGTTTGTTTGATTTGTGGCTGCGGACGAGGTGGCGATGGGGTCAGGTCCGCCATGGGTTGCGGAGCACCTCGGGGTAGTGGATGTCGGCGAGGTATTCGTAGGCGCCTTCGGTGCGGAGGAGGTCCTCCGGGGCGTGGGCGTCGGTGCTGACGATGACGGGGATGCGCCATTGCTTCATGGCCTTGATGAGGCGGCGCGAAGGGTAGTAGTCGGGGTGGCGGCCTTTGTAGATGCCGCGGGTGTTGACCTCGACGATGATGTCCAGCTCATGGGCCAGCGCGAGGGTTTCCAGGGCCAGGTTTTCGTACCAAGGTTCGTCTTCCTTGAAGTAGCGGCTGCGGTTGTGCATGGCTATCTTGTCGGGGTGGCCGAGGATGGTGGGGCGGTTGCGCTCGAGCATGGCGTTCTGCTGGTGGAAGTAGGCGCGGACGCCGGCGCGGATGTCGCCGCCGAAGAGGCGGTTGAGGCCTTCGTCGTAGCGCTCGTAGTGTGGGCCGTCGATCATCCAGAGGTCGTTGCCGTCGCGTGGCGTGGTGCCGGGCACGGGTATGAGGTGCACGCTGCCGATGGTGTAGTCCAGCCCGCCTTGCTTTATCAGGGGTGTGAAGTCCTCGAGCATGCCGGGCACATAGTCGAACTCAAGGCCGAGGCTTATGGCGATGCGGTCCTGGTATTCCTCCTGCAGGGCGCGGACTTCGCGGCAGTAGCCGTCGTAGTCGGTGATGGAATAGGTGTTGTCGAAGGGCAGGGGAGAGTGGCCGCTGAAGCCGAGGGCCGTGAAGCCGTGGGCGACGGCGAAATCGACCATCTCGCGCGGCGAGGCCTTGCCGTCGCAGTAGGTGCTGTGGGTGTGGTAGTTGTTCATTTGTTGTAGCGCCGGCATCCTGCCGGCAGAAGGGTTAAAAAGAGTATACCATGCTTAACGACAGGCGCAGGTTGCCCACGGGTTCTTTGTACCCGGCGTGGGTGTATTCGGCTTCGGCGGTGAAGTCGAGGCCGGTGAGGGTCTTGTAGGTGAGTCGGGGCTGGATGCGCCAGAGGTATTCCATGTCGTGGCCGCGGCCGAAGCAATGGGCGAAGTCTGTATTGCCGTAGTCGAGGTTCTTGGCGTAGCCGAGGAAGAGGCCGGGGCGCCAGTGGCCGCGAGTGCGCTCGATGTCGACCCACACGGTGTTGAAGTGCCAGTCCTGGAACGTGCTGTCGGCCAACATGAGGTAGCCGCCCAGGGAGCAGCCCTCATAGAGGCTGTTGTTGAGGAGGGTCTGCGCCTTGATGGTCAGCAGCGGTTCGGAATCGCAGCGCTCAAAGATGTTCAGGCGTCCGAAGAGGCTCCAGGTGAGGGAGGTGTGCTTGGCCGTGGAGGGTTGCATCGCTGTTGCCGCAGACTGAACCTGCGGTTGGATGGTCTTGATGTTGACGGCGGCGCCGAGGAAGAGCATCGGGCTGTTCCAACGCAGTTGGAGGTTTAGTTCGGGGATGAGGCTGTGGCGGGCGAAGAGGGTGCTGCTGGCGGGAGCACCGTTGAGGAGGCCCTGGCTCATGTTGTCGAGCTGCCATGACGCCACTGCCACGGCCTCGATGCCGCGGATGCTGTACTCGTAGCGCACCTGCGGCTGGCGGGCATAGGGGTGGAACGGGGAGCCCATGTTGAGGGGGTTGGTCATGGGCATGATTTCGTGGATGACCATCGGGTACCAGTACTGGCCGGCCAGCAGGCGATGGTGCTCCCATCGGAGGTCGATGTAGGCGTGGCGGAGGCGGAGGTTGTTGATGGCGGCGTTGGTGGAGCCGGTGAAGTCGCCCTCAATGTAGGCGCTGGTTTTGGCGCCGAGCATGTCGGGACCTTTGACACGCAGGCCGAGACGGGCGGTGATGGCCAGCATGTCGGCCTGCCAGCCGTCGTTGATGTCGTTGCCGAGGCTGTCGAGCACTATGGGCTTGGGGTAGAAGAGCATCATATCCTCGCGGCCACCCACCACGGCGCGGCTGTCGGCGTAGTAGTGGGGGTTGACGAAGCCGTGCCACTCGAGGCTAAAGGGGCTTTGGGCTTTCATAGTTCCTATAGTCGCTATAGTCACTATAGTTCCTATGGCCACTATTTTTCCTATCCGTTTCATTTCTTGATGGCAAGGATGAGCCCGAGAGCCACACCGAGCAGGGCGGCGAAGAGCACCTGGAGGTTGGCGGGCAGGATGAAGGTGATGGTGTGGGCCGGGAACCAGAAGAGGGGTATGGTCTTCTTGATGACGAAGTTCCACTGCATGTCCCAGTTGACTTTGTGGGCGAAGATTTCGCGCATCTTCATGGGGCGGAGCAGGCCACGGACGGTGCCGCCGTTGTCGGTGATGTGGATGTCGGTGCACTTGTGGAAGGTCATCATCACCGGGGCGAAGATGGAGTTCATCAGGACGCTGACGGCGAAGGCCACGCCGAGTTTGCCCCAGGAGAACTCAGCGGCGCCGAACAGCGTTGCCGCGTCGTGCCAGCCGAGGCTGCCGAGGAAGGCCGGCACGCCGACCTTGAAGATGACCATGGCCATGGCGATGCACATGCCGAGGAAGCCCCAAACCATCATGCGGGGCAGGACGCCGAAGCCCTTCTTGTTGTAGACGCCTTCGCGGATGCGGAGGGCCAGCATCTCGCCCAGGGTGGCGAGGATGGCGAACTTGAAGAAGGCCATGATGTAGGGGTGGTGGGCCGTGGCCCAGTTGAAACCTTCGGCGCAGTGGGTCTGCGGAATGGCGAAGAGTGCCGCCACCACGGCGACACAAAGAATGAGTATCCAGTCTGCTTTTTTCATGCTGTTTTATGTGTCTGTTTGTTTGTTATTCTACAGTGTTGAACCATGTCAGGATGTACTTGCCGCCGGAGTTGGGGTAGTTTTTTATCCGGACGGAAACGGAGAGGGCGTGACTCTCGTAGGCCACGGTGCCCGAGATGTCGGCATCGTATTCGTGGCCGGAGGTGGTGGTCAGGGTGCCGGTGCTGCCGAAGCTGGCTTCGTAGTTGTAGTCGGAGCACGAGGCGCTCTCGGCCACGGCGTCGCCCCATTTCTTGGAAGTGGCTTTGACGGAGACGGTGTTGTCGTCGACTTTGGTGATAAGTACCGAGTTATTGTTGCGCGATACGTATACGGTGTCGCGCCACTGGCCGCCCTTCTGGTAGCGGGTGTAGAGGCGTACCTCGCAGTTGTAGGAGCCTTTTATCTGGTCGGCCGGGGGCTCTTTGGAGCAGGAGGCCAGCAGCAGGACCAAAGCTATGAGTGGCAGTATTCTTTTCATGGCCGTAGGGGGGTTAGAATGAGTATGTGGCTCCGTCCTTGCCGTCCTTGACGGTGACGCCGGCCTCCTTGAGGGCATCGCGGATCTTGTCGCTGGTGGCCCAGTCCTTGTTGGCCTTGGCGGTGGCGCGGATGTCGAGGATGATGTGCATCAGACCGTCGATGAGGGCTGTGTTGTCGCTGGCGGCTTCGTCCTTCATGCCGAGGATGTCGAAGAGGAAGGTGTCGAAGATGCCGCGCAGCTCGTCGATGTCGGCCTGGCAGAGTTTGAGTTTGCCGTCGGCGGCGGAGTTGATGATGCGGGCGCCCTCGAAGAGGTGGCTGATGACGATGGGGGTGGAGAAGTCGTCGTTCATGGCGTCGTAGCACTTCTGGCGGAGGCCGGAGACTCCGGAGTTTCCAGATTCTCCGGAATTTCCGGACAGGCGCGACAGGGCCTTGTAGGCTTCCATGAGCTTGGAGAACCCTTTCTCAGCGGCCTGCAGGGCTTCGTTGCTGAAGTCGACGGTGCTGCGGTAGTGGGCCTGCAGGATGAAGAAGCGGATGGTCATGGGGCTGTAGGCCTGCTCCAGCATCTCCTTGCCGTCCTTGTCCTTGTGGCTGCCGGTGAAGAACTCGTCGAGGGTGATGAAGTTGCCCAGGCTCTTGCCCATTTTCTGTCCGTTGATGGTGATCATGTTGTTGTGCATCCAGTAGCGGCAGGGGGCGTGGCCGGTGGAGGCTACACACTGCGCTATCTCGCTCTCGTGGTGGGGGAAGACGAGGTCCATGCCGCCGCCGTGGATGTCGAAGGGCGAGCCGAGGTACTTGGCGCCCATGGCGGTGCACTCGGCATGCCAGCCGGGGAAACCGTCGCTCCAGGGCGAGGGCCAGCGCATGATGTGCTCCGGCGAGGCCTTCTTCCACAGGGCGAAGTCGCCGCTGAAGTGCTTCTCGTCCTGGCCGTCGAGTTCGCGCGTGGTGGCGAGCATCTCCTCGATGACGCGGCCGCTGAGCTGGCCGTATTTGTGGGTGTTCTCCTGATATTTGCGCACGTCGAAGTATACACTTCCGTTCGACACATAGGCCAATCCGGCATCGAGGATGCTCTGCACGAGGGCTATCTGCTCCATGATGTGGCCGCTGGCGTGGGGCTCGATGCTGGGGGGCAGCACGTTGAGCTTGTCCATGGCGGCATGGTAGCGGTTGGTGTAGTACTGCGCCACCTCCATGGGCTCCAGTTGCTCCAGGCGGGCTTTCTTGGCAATCTTGTCCTCGCCTTCGTCGGCATCGTGCTCCAAGTGTCCCACGTCGGTGATGTTGCGCACGTAGCGCACCTTGTAGCCCAAGTGGGTCAGGTAGCGGAAGACGACATCGAAGGTGATGGCGGGACGGGCATGGCCCAGATGGCCGTCGCCGTAGACGGTGGGTCCGCACACATACATGCCCACGCGACCTTCGGTCAGCGGGCGGAAGAGTTCCTTGTTTCTGGTCAAGGTATTGTAAATCAACAATTGTTGTTCCATAATGCAATTATATTAAAATGCAAAAATACAAAAAAAATATCATTTTCTCCCCTTGTATAGGAAAAAAATAGTAATTTTGCAGTCCAAATATCAAAAAAACAAGGTGCGATACAACGCTTATAGTGACTATTTTCGCCGGCGTTTCGGGACGCGGGTGCAGAAGCTGTCCATTGACGCCGGCTTCTCCTGCCCCAACCGCGACGGCCGGGTAGCCACCGGCGGCTGCACCTTCTGCACCAACGAGGCCTTCAGTCCCTCCTACCTGCGGTGGGTGCCCACCATCACCGCGCAGCTCGACGAGGGCATCGCTTTCCACCGCCGCCGCTACCGTTCGGCCGCGGTCTACCTGGCCTACTTCCAAGCCTACAGCAACACCTACGCCCCCGTGGAGGTGCTGCGCGAGCGCTACGACGAGGCCCTGCGCCACCCCGGGGTGGTGGGCCTGGTGGTGGGCACGCGCCCCGATTGCGTTGACGGACCCGTACTCGACCTCCTGGCGGACTATGCCAAGGAGCACTATGTGGCTGTGGAGTACGGCATCGAGAGCTGCCACGACCGCACCCTCCGCCTCGTCAACCGCGGTCACGACTTCGCCTGCACCGAGGCGGCCATCCGCGCCACCGCCCGGCTCGGCCTGCCCGTGGGCGGACACCTCATCCTCGGCCTCCCCGGCGAGAGCCGCGAAGACCTCCTGGCCGAGGCCGCCATCCTCAACCGCCTGCCCCTCACCACCGTCAAGTTCCACCAGCTGCAAATACTTAAAGGCACCGCCATGGAACGCCAGTACCGCGACGAGGCTTTCCGCCGCTCGCTGCTGCAGTTCTCGCTCGAAGAGTACATCAGCCTGCTGTGCGACCTGCTGGAACGCCTGCGGCCCGACCTGGTGGTCGAACGACTGGCCGGCGAGGTGCCGCCGCGCTTCCAGGCCTGCTCCGAACGTTCCTTCCGCCGCGCGGACGGACGCCTGCTGCGCAACGAGGAGATACCGGCCCTCGTCGAGGCTGAGCTCGAACGCCGCGACTCCCGCCAGGGGTCGCTATACAAACCCGAATCACAAACCCTAGAAACAACAATATGAGCATCACATTCATCGCAGCCCTGCTGCCCGTCATCCTGCTGCTGTTCTTCATCTACCGGAAAGACAAATACCAACCCGAACCCCTCGGCAAGCTCCTCTGGACCTTCTTCGTGGGCTGCCTGAGCGTTATTCCCGCTTCGGTCATGGAGCTGGTGCTCTCCATCTTCACGCCCACCGAGCCGGTGCTGGGGGCCTTCTTCACGGGCTATGTCGTGGCAGGCTTCAGCGAGGAGCTGTGCAAATTCGCCCTCCTGATGTGGGTCGTCTGGCGCAGTCCCCACTTCGACGAGTATTTCGACGGCATCGTCTACGCCGTCTACCTCTCCCTGGGCTTTGCCTGCGTGGAGAATGTGATGTATGTCGTCGGCAGCACCGACGCCATGGCCATAGCCCTCTCGCGCGGCCTGCTGGCGGTGCCGGCGCACTTCCTCTTCGCCGTCATCATGGGCTACCATCTCTCGCTGGCCCGTTTCGACTTCCCCAACAAGCGCCGCCACCTCGGCCACGCCCTGCTCTACCCCATGCTCCTCCACGGCACCTACGACGCCCTCCTCATGGTCAGCAGCGCCCTCTCCGCAGGCAGCGACGACGAGGTGACCGTCGGCGTGGCTGTGGCAGGTGTGCTGATGGTGCTCTTCCTGGTGTTCGACGTCATGATGTGGCGATGGGGAATGAAGCGCATCAAACGTCTCCAAGAACGCTCAAAAGAGCAGGATTTCGACCGCCAGCACCCCTTCCAAGGGTTCAATTGGGACATCTATTGATAAAAAATCACCATTGTAAATCAGCGATTTGAAAAAAAAATTTAAAAAATATTTGGCCATGTTGAAAAAAAGTTGTACTTTTGCACCCGATTTCATGAGAGTCACATGGGGTATTAGCTCAGTAGGCTAGAGCGCTTGCATGGCATGCAAGAGGTCATCGGTTCGACTCCGATATACTCCACAGAAAGAGGGTCGCACAAACGACCCTTTTTTGATAGAAAGCGGGGTAGTAGCTCATCTGGTAGAGCATTTGGTTCGCAATCAAAAGGTAGTGGGTTCGAGTCCCATCTACTCCACAACGGGAAAGCCCTCGGAAGCACAGCGCTTCCGAGGGCTTTTTGTTTTTCCCTGTTCCTGGACTGGCAACTACCACTTGTTGTAGTGCACGCGGGCGGGGTCCCATTTGTCCTTGGGCTGGGTTGTGCCGTCGTGGTAGCCGATGGGAACCACGGCGTAGGGCACCACGGTCGGAGGCAGCTGCAGGGCCTTCTTGACGGGGTCCATGCGGTCGGGATAGGGGTAGCAGGCCGTCCAGCAGGCACCCAGGCCGTAGGCTTCGGCGGCCAGCAGCAGGTTCTCCGTGACGGCACCCAGGTCGTCGCGCCACATCTGGTTGACCTGCACAACGGCGGGGCCGTCGGGGTTGTCGCGCGTGGGGGCGGTGAAGGTGGTGTCGGCGCAGAGGATAATGACGGCGCCGCTCTCCATGAACTTCTGCATGTTATGGTTGCCCTCAAAAACGGTCTCGTACTGGCTCTTGTCGGTCATGACCACCATCTGCCAGGGGCGGCGGTCCACGGCGCTCGGCGCGGCCTGGGCGGCGCGCAGCAGGTTCTCCATCACCGAGTCGGGGATGGCCTCGCCGTTGTAGGAGCGCACGCTCTTGCGGCTGAGGATGTTCTGCATCACCACGTTGGCGGTGTTGACCTCGGCGGCGGGTTCCTGTTTCTCGTTGCAGCAGGCGGTGAACATCATCGCGGCAGCTGCCATCATAATAATGCTTTTCTTCATTTTATTGATATATTAAATACTTTTTGCGTATCTTTTTGAAGCGCTCCAGCCCGGGCTGCCAGGTGGCCTTTATCTCCTCTTCGCTCAGCCCCTGCTCCAGCTGGCGGCGCAGGTCGCCGGTGCCGATAAGCTTTTCGAAGAAGTTGCTCTTGAGGAAGAACTTGCCCTTGGGCACGCGGCGGTACATCTCCATCAGCGGCCAGAGGTCGATCTCCTCCCGCAGGTCATACTGCCGCAGGTCGAGGGTGTCGGTGCCGAAGGAGACAATCTCGAATGGCGAGGCGGTGCCTCGCCCTACGCCGCAATGGGTCCCCTCGAAATAGCATAGGCTGGGGTATAGCGCCACGGCATGGGCCGTGCGCAGGTTGGGCGACGGCGGCACAGGCAACACATAGCCCACGCTGTCGCGACGGTAGCCCTTCATTTGCACCACCGTGAGGTCGCATCGGACCGCCGGCATCTTGCCGGCATCCAGCCACCCCTCGCCGTTGATCATCTGCGCATACTCCCCGATGGTCATGCCGTAGACCACCGGCACGGGATGCATGCCCACAAAGGAACGGTAGCGGGCGGTGTCCAGCATCGGACCGTCGATGAAGTGCCCGTTGGGATTGGGACGGTCCAGCACGATGAGGGGTATGCCGCGCTCGGTGCAGGCCTCCATCACGTAGTGCAACGTGCTGATATAGGTATAGAACCGGCACCCCACGTCCTGCAGGTCGAAGACGACGTAGTCCACGTCCGCCATCTGCTCCGGCGAAGGCTTCTTGTTCTTGCCGTATAATGAAATGATGGGCAGGCCCGTCTTGGGGTCGGTGCTGTTGTCTATGTGTGCCCCCGCTGCCGCCGTGCCGCGGAAGCCGTGCTCGGGGCAGAAAATCTTGGTCACGTTGATGCCGCAGGCCAGCAGGGTGTCCACCAGGTGGGTGGTTCCCACAATGGAGGTCTGGTTGCCCACCACGGCCACGCCGCCGCCGTTGGGGTTGCGCAGGTCCTGCACCATGTCGGCGGTGCCCTCGGCGGGATGGTTGATTATCTCCATCAGCCGCTCGGCGCCCGTGCGCAGCTGGTCCGGCCGCGCCTCCCCGGGCAGCGGTGCGGGCCTTCTCTCCTGTGCATGGCATCCCGTCAGCGACAGTATGGCTATCAGTATAATCAAAAAATGTTTCATCTCAACCCCTTATAACGGCAACCTTCCCTTTTTATTGTGTCCAACCCCCACCCAACCCCTACCAAATTCGGCATTTCCCATATTGTTCCCATATACTTCTCATATAGTTCTTATATTACCTATATAAGAAGTATATGAGAAGTATATGAGAACGATATAAGAACGATATAAGAAATGCCGAATTTGACCCCTCTTTGACCCCTCTTTGGTGGCTGTCCGGTACGGTCAGTTTTTGCCCGTGTGTCCGAAGCCGCCGGTGCCGCGTTCGGTGTCGGTTAGTTCTTGTACCTCAATGATTTCGGCTTGCTCGCATCGGGCGATGACCATCTGGGCGATGCGCTCGCCGTCGGCGATGACGAAATCCTCGTGGCTGAGGTTGATGAGGATGACGCAGAGTTCGCCGCGGTAGTCGGCGTCGATGGTGCCGGGGCTGTTGAGGACTGTAATGCCCTTCTTCAGTGCCAGGCCGCTGCGGGGGCGCACCTGCGCTTCGTAGCCCGCCGGAAGCTCCATGAAGAGGCCCGTCTTGACGAGCGTGCGTTCCAGGGGTTTCAGCGTAATCGGCCCTTCGGGCAAATAAGCCCTCAAATCCATCCCCGCCGACTGCGCCGTCTCATACTTCGGCAGTGCGTGGTGGCTCTTATTGACTATCTTTATCTGCATATATTTTCTTTATATTTCAAGATGCAAAAATACACATTTTCCGCAACATGATGAAAATATTTTACCGATTGATTATTGCAGTCTAATCAAATAGTGTTCGTAGGTCGGCGGTTAGGAAGTCTGTAGCGGGGTAGCCTTCATAGCCAACTACAAAAGCGGCATGAGGCTTGAATTGTTCACGGAACAGTGTCAATCCATGGGTGTATTTCTCATGGCTCGACTTTACTTCCATTCCGACAATCTTACTACCTGATTTTAGGACAAAGTCCACTTCATTGTCACCATCACGCCAATAGTAAGGTTGCATACGATAAGAATAGGCAACATTAACGATATGGCAGCCAACGGCTGATTCGAACAAACGCCCCCAAAGTTTTCTGTTGTCCAAGGCTTCTTTGAACGATGCTTCACAGAAAATGCTCTTCAAGGCATTGTTGTACACTTGGTATTTGGGGATTGATGCGCGGCGACGGCTATTGTCGACAGCGTATTTTTGAAGGCCACACACTAGACCGCTGTCATCGAGCAGGCGCAGATAGGAGGACAAAGTGGTGGTGTTACCGGCATCTTGCAGCCGACCAATCATCTTTGTAAGCGACAATATCTCTCCCGAATAGGCGGCTGCCAACTCAAAGGTCTGCCTCAGCAGGGCAGGTTTGTTGACCACAGCGTCCACAAGCACGTCTTTGTTAATGGTGGCGTCGATGATGGAGGACCGGATATATTCTGCCCACCTGTCTTCATTCGCAATCAATTCAGCTACAGCTGGGTAACCTCCAAAATAAACAAACTGCTCCAGAGTAAACCCAAAAGCCTTGTGCATCTCGTCATAAGTCCAGTGTGGCACACGGATAGTCTCGAACCGCCCGGCCAGCGAGTCGGCCAATCCACGCTCGAGCAACACTCTGGACGAGCCAAGCAAAAGAACCTTTATAGGTGTGTCATGGAAGGAGTCCTCGTCCCACATTTTTTTCACCACTTCGCTCCATCCAGCAATCTTCTGCACCTCGTCTATCACAAGCACGATACTCTCAAAAGGATTTGAGCGGAGTTTCATACGGGCATTCTCCCAACAATCTGAGATCCACTCGCGCTGCGATGTCGGAACATCGTCGGCAGAAAACATCAACCATGGAGTTTTCTGTGACGACAGCACTTGTTTCACCATTGTTGTCTTACCCACTTGGCGGGGTCCAGTGACAATTTGGATGAACTTCCTTGGCTCTTCCAAGCGTTCCTTAATCACCTTACAATAAACGCGTTCGAACATATTTACATTCTTTATTAAATCAATTGAGTATTTTTACTCAATGCACTGAGTAATCTTACTCAACCATGTTGCAAAAGTACATATTTTTGTGAAACTGGCAAAATATTTTTTGCCGGATGGAATATTATTCGTACTTTTGCACTTGCTTTCGAGAGCGAAAGCTGTAAGCAAGAAAAGCATTGCGATATTGTCCTTTGATAGAAATTTTGGCAGATTTTACATGAAGGAGGATCGAGCATTTATGCTTTCGCTTGATTGTGTATGCTATATCCCTGTAGCATATCTTCAGGCGTGAGATATGTTCCATTAGACCCCGTTCCTTCAAAGGTTTGCCAAAGCCTCTATCAAGACGGACATGAGCACATAACCTCATGCCTTTTCTTATTGTGATAGATTAACATTCCGTTGGAGGGTCGGGAACAAGAAAAGAGTAAGTATGCCTTTGCCACAAACATTAAACGGTTTTATTCCATCTGTGGAATTAGCTAGAGAGTACCGGAAGGAATGGGAGAACCCTTCCAATCCTGATTATCAACGTTATCAAAAGATAACGAGATTGTTTACAAGGTCAAACTCAGCTCTGATTGACCGTTGCGACATTATCTACACGGCTTACGACCATTTCCACAGACAGCGAGCCGCTGCTGCTGTTTCTTGTATTGCAGGAATTAAGGACTTCACTCAGCGCGTCCAAAATGGAGACTTGTCACTTATTGGAGAAATGCGCTCATATTGTGGCAACGTGTTCTCGGTAATGTTCTGTCATCATTCATGCACGGAGAAGTATTTCGGATTCACGAATCCTGTACGTGAAATGCTTGTCAGGCTGAACAACAGAGACCATTTCTACAACAATGCCTTCCCCACAGTGGAATTGCAAGATTATCCCACATTCCATGTTGTGATGCAGCAATTGATATCTCACTACCATCTAAATAATGTTTCCAATCTTGAGTTAGATATCATGCTTCGACAAGCCAATATGCTTAATTAAAACATCAAATTATGAAACGTATATTATTTTTTACAGCACTTTTTGCTGCTACAATGTACAATGCCAGCGCATACGATTTCTCGGCGATGGCTCCGTCAGGACAAACTCTGTACTATAATATTGTCGATGGACATGCCGAAATTGTGCGACCTAGCAATAATAACTACATTTCCGGAAACCTAATAATACCTTCCACTGTTAGTAACAATGGGGTGAACTACACCGTATCAGCAATTGGCGCATATTCTTTCCAATACACAAGCATAACCTCAATAACTCTTCCCAATACAATCACATCTGTTGGCTATCTGGCGTTTTATGGATGTAATAATCTGACTAAAACAAACTACACTGGTACAATTACAGATTGGTGCAACATCAGTTTTTCTACAAGTTCTATAGAAGCAAATCCTTGTTGTTTGTCTCATAACTTATATATAAATGATACGTTAGTGACAGATTTAATCATACCAGAAGGAGTAACTGAACTAAAATTTGCATGTTTTTATAATTGCAGCAACATTACGTCAATATCACTTCCATCTACGCTTACTTCAATTGGTAGTGCGGCATTTGAGGGGTGTAGTGGATTATCCTCTATTATTATTCCAAATAGTGTTAACTCAATAGAAGATTTTGCTTTCAAAAACTGCACAGGTTTAGTGCATGTTGAAATACCATCTTCAGTTCATTCTATTAGCAATGATGTGTTTTATGGATGCTGCGGCCTTATTTCTGTTGTATTGCCGAGTACAATATCCTCTTTTGGGGTACATGTGTTTTGCTATTGCAATAGTTTAACAGAAATAATACTTAAGGCACCAACACCACCTTCGATTGTTAGTACGACATTTGTGAATATGCCTTCTGGGGTGGTTTTTAAAATTCCATGCGAATCCATTCAGTCATATACAAATAGTTGGGGAAATACTTACATCTTTCAATGTTTCTACACTCTCAATTATAACCTAACAATTAATTCCAACGACAGTATATGGGGCACTGGCAGCTATACTGCACTTGGAGATTCCACAGCTGAAGTTGTAGCTACTGCCAACTATGGCTACCACTTTGATCATTGGAGTTATGGCAGCACTGCCAACCCTGACACGTTGCTGCTGTCGAGTGATGTTACCATCACCGCCATCTTCGCCAAGAATCAGTATTCTGTGACTGGTACAGCCAACGATAATACTAAAGGTACAGTCACCGGTAGTGCAACTGTGGACTACCTTGACAGCGTCACGCTGACGGCTACTGCCAATTACGGCTACCATTTCCTGCGTTGGAGCGACTACCATTCCGAGAACCCGCGCAAGGTGGCCGCAACGGGCAATATTGACTTGACCGCAATCTTTGACTTCAATCAGTACACAATCACCCTCTCTGCAGATAATTCAATACACGGCACAACGAGCGGAGCGGGAGAATACAACTACCTCTCGGAGCGCACTATCCGTGCCAATGCTAACTACGGATACCATTTCACGCAATGGAACGATGGCGACACCGACAACCCACGTACCATCACTTTGACACAAGATACTTCGTTTATGGCTCTATTCGCCAAGAACACCTACACGCTGACAGTATCTTCCAATGATACCACATTAGGTAGTGTTGTCGGTAGTGGCACCTATGAGTATCTTGACACAATAGCCATTTCGGCCACCGCCATAGAACATTGCCATTTTGTCCGTTGGGACGATGGAAACACGCTCAATCCACGCAATGTAATAATGACAAGCGACATCAGTCGCTCGGCCATCTTCGCTATAGACACACATTCCGTTACAATTCAAGTAGGAAATATTGCACATGGAACTTACAGCGGCAACGGACAATACCAGTATGGCTCAGCAGCGACAGTGGAAGCATTACCCTACAGCGGCTATCAGTTCACTCATTGGAGCAATGGATCTACATACAACCCCTACACCTTTGCTGTATTGCAGGATTCATCATTGACAGCCTTCTTTGTTGCCGACGGCGAACCTTGGCAAGATACTGTGGTGCTATATGACACAATTAATGTTGATGTACACGATACCACCTACATAGATGTACACGACACCACCTATATAGACGTGCCGTATCCGGTACATGATACAACTATTGTACACGATACCACATTTGTAGACATACCTTATCCCGTGCATGACACCACATACATTGATGTGCCATACCCCGTACATGATACCATGGTGGTCGCCGACACCATCTGGCTCACGCTGTATGACACTGTGTGGCTGCACGACACCATCGTCGTACATGACACCATCTACATCACCCAGGAGGGTGTGGACGGTGCCGAGGCTGTGAATGCCAAGGTGTATGCAAGCCAGGGACAGATAGTGGTCGAGGGGGCTGAGAGCAACACAGTGACGCTTTACGATGTAAGAGGACGTATTCTCGCCACCAAACGAGACGACAGCACATCGCTACGGTTTGATGCACCGGCATCGGGCACATACATGATAAAGATAGGCAGCCACGCCGCCCGCAAGGTAGTGGTGATAAGGTAACACCTATACCCTCTACCATAAAAAAAACCATGCACTCATGTGCATGGTTTTTCTTTTGTATGGGTACACTATAGGAACACTATCGGAGCCATAGCGTTACCATATTCCGAGGCAAAAGGGGAACGTCAGCACCTCGTCGATTATGCCATAGGCTACGCCAACAAGTCGAGGTGATTCTCAGGGGTGACCACGGTGAAGGGCATCTCGCCGTAGGTGTAATCCACAAAATCTATATAATTTTCGGGATTATAATCCAAAAAAATTATACCAAATTTGCGGATTAGGTATTATCTGTTTTGCAGATTGTAGAGTTCTTTTTGCTGCTCTATCTCGCGGCGGAGTTCCTCTTCGGTGGGCATAAGGGCCATGTATTTGGCCGCGAAGAGGTGATCGTTGTCGTGCAGGATTGAATAGCGGGCGATGTCCTTGCTAGTCTCGCTGCAGAGCACAATGCCTATCGTGGGGTTGTCGCCCTCGGTGCGCTGCAAGTCGTCGTACATTCGCACATACATATCCATCTGGCCGATGTCCTGAGAGACATTGGCTGTTCTGTCCGTCTTGTCCAAGATTAACGATTGCGTACGCAGGAGCGCAATCGAAGGACATAATATCATGCAGTGGACTGAAAACTGATATACCTTTACGTCACACCTGATGTACCTTTACGTCACACCTGATGTGCCTTTACATGACATACTGATGTAAGGGCACATCAATGTTGATGTAAAGGCACATCAATGTTGATGTAAAGGCACATCAATGTTGATGTAAAGGTACATCAATGTTGATGTAAAGGCACGTAACAGGTACTTCGTCGAGACATCACCGAAGAATCATCGACACAAAGTACGGTACGAATAAACAACCAAAAGAGATTTGGTACACGTGTGTGCCAAATCTCTTTGTAAAAAAGTGCAATCGCGATTGCACTTTTATCGTGTCTATGCTTACTTCTTGGTCAGCACCTCGTCGATCATGCCGTACTGGAGGGCCTCTTCGGCGGTGAACCAGTGGTCGCGGTCGGAGTCTTTCTCCACCTGCTCGAAGGGCTGGCCGCTGTGTTTGGCGATGATTTCGTAGAGCTCTTTCTTGAGCTTGAGGATTTCGCGGACGGTGATTTCCATGTCGGTGGCCTGGCCGTCGGCGCCGCCCATGGGCTGGTGGATCATGACGCGGGCGTGCGGCAGGGCGCAGCGGCGGCCTTTCTCGCCGGCGCAGAGGAGCACGCTGGCCATCGAGGCGGCGAGGCCGGTGCAGATGGTGGAGACCTTGGGCTGGATGTACTGCATGGTGTCGTAGATGCCGAGGCCGGCGTAGACGGAGCCTCCGGGGGAGTTGAGGTAGATCTGGATGTCCTTGGT
>Ga0310697_10002627_pt1 | contig 18849 bp, 17 predicted proteins | sample 172DNAGHGlowgp2_FD_203883 | JGI IMG/M metagenome (GOLD analysis project Ga0310697, IMG submission 203883) | Sheep rumen microbial communities from Palmerston North, Manawatu-Wanganui, New Zealand - 1728 DNA GHGlow gp2 (v2) (version 2) | ecosystem: Host-associated > Mammals > Digestive system >... | reverse complement strand
GGAAAACCTTCATCAATGACAACGAAGTTGTCTATTCATGCGCGCAGCGCAATTCACGGCGAAGCCAATTCATGCAGCCATGCTGCAATTCATTGGGGATGTTAAGAAATGCTGAGCACTTTCTTAACATCCCCTTTTTGCGCTATTTTGCCGTATCGCCGAAACAGCGTCCCTTGTTGCCGCCCGTACCCCGAAATAGCGCAGCCTGTTTGCAGACCGACGCGGTTGTACCCGATGTGACCTTTTGATATACTATTCTTGTAAGGCGAGGGGCAAAGCCTCCGGACCGCAACGTCCCCGGCATTCCGCGTACCCGCCGTTTTCACCGAAATAGCGCATCCTATTTGCAAACCGAAACGGTACCGCTCCGATGACCCGCATGCTACAATAGATTTGTAAGGCGAGGGGCAAAGCCTCCGGACCGCAGCGTCCCCGGCATTCCGCGTTCCCGCCGTTTTCACCGAAATAGCGCATCCTATTTGCAAACCGAAACGGTACCACTCCGATGACCCGCATGCTACAATAGATTTGTAAGGCAAAGGACCGGCGGCGAAAAACCGCCGGGACCGCAGCCCTTTTCCATACCCTCCCATTCAGGTCCCGATCGCAGTCCCCCCACGCGATCGGACCTGCCCCCACGGGGGCGCGGCGTTTCCGCCGTGCATGCCCCGGACGGGGCGGCGCATCTGCGCATATTTTTCCCACGATACAAGGAAGATACTGAGGCAGCGTCGGAAGCGATTCCGCACGCTTCTTCTCCGACCGATACGGTATGAACGGCTTTCCGCCGATCACACAAATAGAAAGGATAGAAAACAGGAAAGGAGATCCCATTATGAAGACCCTGAAGAAAATCCTTGCACTCACGCTGTGCATCCTGACGCTGACGTCCCTCTTTGTGTTCCCCGCGTTTGCGGACGCCGAGGAAAACATCGTTCCGATCCCCGCCGCTTCTTCCGTGCTTCTGAAGAAGGTCAGCGTGAAGTCGGTCAAGCTCAATAAGACCGTCGACACCCTGGTCATCGGCAATACGCTCCAGCTCAAGGCGACCGTGACGCCCTCGAACGCCAGCAACAAGAAGGTGACGTTCTCCACCTCGGACAGCAAGGTCGCGACCGTCAGCAGCAGCGGGCTCGTCAAGGCGATCGGCGTCGGCGTCTGCACGATCACCGCGAAGGCGAACAACGGCAAGTCCGCGAGCTGCAAGCTCGTCGTCGCCCGCCCGGTTTGTTCGAAGCCCGTGCTGAACAAGACGAATGTCATCATGCTCGGCAAGCCGGTCCAGCTCTCCGTGCGCTACGCGACCGCCTCCATCACCTGGAGCACCAGCAACAAGAAGGTCGCGACCGTGTCCTCCAACGGTCTGGTCACGCCGAAGGGCTACGGCACCTGCACGATCTCCGCCAAGATCAAGGGCGGTCAGACCCTGAACTGCACCGTGGAGGTGCGGAAGACCAATCGCATCACCCGCAGTTTCACGCCTGCCGCCAGCGACTGGAACATGTATAAGATGAGCGACACGATGACCGTCGTCGTCGACGGGCTCACCGGCAAGATCGTCCAGACGGACTGCTATCAGAGCAAGCGCGACTGGGTCGTCATCGCCTCGATCGGCGCCGAGGGCATCAAGTGCTACTCGAAGGAGAACAGCTGCGCCTACTTCCGCAGCACCTACAAGCTCAACGTCGGGCTCCTGGGCATCGGCAAGCTCAAGCTCGGTGTGGACGCCATCACGGTCACGTACTACTACAAGCTCTACAACGACGGCACGCTGAAGTTCATGAAGGGCGAGTGCGACGATCTGCTCGGCGTCTGCATGACGGACAACACCTACTTCATCATCGACGACGCGGGCAACTTCATCCGTACCAAAGAGCGTCCGTAACCATTCCTCCTATCTACATACCCCCTCATCGGAAGACCCGGCTGTATCCCATCCGCAGCCGGGTCTTCCTCCGTCTATGCGGTCCGCCGCGCAAAAAAGCACGCCCAAAGGCGTGCTTCAGGGGCTGTTCAAAAACGCTTTGAACAGCCACAATGAATTCTCGCTTCGCTCCGTGAATTGTCCTTTGGACATGAATTTCCCCTCGCGGGGAATGAATTGACGCCGAACGGCGTCATGAAGGAAGATTTTCCGTCCGGAAAATCCACATGCATGTGACCTTTGGTCACAATTCATGCCGAAGGCAATTCATGGCGCAGCCAATTCATGCAGCCATGCTGCAATTCATCGGGGATGTTAAGAAATGCTGAGCACTTTCTTAACATCCCCTTTCGTATCGGTCGTTTTTACATTTCGAGGTTTGCCGCGGTGCGCGGGAAGGGCAGTACGTCGCGGATGTTCTGCATGCCGGTGAGGTACATCACCATGCGCTCGAAGCCGAGCCCGAAGCCCGCGTGCTTCACGCCGCCGTACTTTCTCAGGTCGAGGAACCACTGGTACTCGCGCATGTCCATGCCGAGCTCCTTGCAGCGCGCGTCGAGCACGTCGTAGCGCTCCTCGCGCTGGCTGCCGCCGACGATCTCGCCGACGCCCGGAACCAGAAGGTCCGCCGCCGCAACGGTCTTGCCGTCGTCATTCTGCCGCATGTAGAAGGATTTGATCTCCTTCGGGTAGTCGGTGAGGAAGACCGGCTTTCCGAAGACCTTTTCTGTGATGTAGCGCTCGTGTTCGCTCTGCAGGTCCACGCCCCACTCGACCGGGTACTCGAACTGCTCGCCGGAGTTTTTGAGGATCTCGATCGCCTCGGTGTAGGAGAGGCGCTTGAACTCGTTGTTCAGCACGTTGTCGAGCCGTTCCAAAAGCCCCTTGTCCACGAACTTGTTGAAGAACTCCATCTCAGCGGGGCAGCGCTCGAGCACGGTCTTGATGATGTACTTGACCATCGCTTCGGCAACGTCCATGTCGCCCTCGAGATCGCAGAACGCCATCTCCGGCTCGATCATCCAGAACTCGCTCGCGTGGCGCGCGGTGAAGCTGTATTCGGCGCGGAACGTCGGTCCGAAGGTGTAGATGTTGCGGAACGCCAGCGCGAACGCTTCGCCGTAGAGCTGACCGGAACCGGATAGATGCACGGGCTTTTTAAAGAAGTCCTGCGAATAGTCGACTTTGCCGTCCTCGGTGCGGGGCAGGTTCTCAAGGTCGAGCGTCGTGACCTGGAACATCTCGCCGCGTCCCTCGCAGTCCGCGTTGGTCAAAATCGGCGTGTGCACATAGACGAACCCGCGGTCCTGGAAGAACTCGTGGATCGCCGCCGCCGTGACCGAGCGCACGCGGAATGTCGCAAGGAACGTGTTCGTGCGCGGACGGAGCGTCTGCATGGTGCGCAGGTACTCCAGCGTGTGGCGCTTCTTCTGCATCGGATAGTCCGGCGGGCACTCGCCCTCGATCATAATCGCGTTTGCGTGGATCTCGAACGGCTGCGGCGCGTCCGGCGTCAAAAGAAGCTCGCCGTCGACGACGATCGCGCAGCCGGTGGTCAGCCCCTTGCCGAGCTTCCGCTCGTCGTTCGGGTACACGATCTGTACGGGACGGAACGAGGTGCCGTCGTTCAGCTCGATAAAGCCGACCGCCTTGCCCTCGCGCACGGTGCGGACCCAGCCGCAGACGGTGATCGCGCCGACGAAAGATTCCGGCGCCTTCTGAATGTCCTTCAGCTTCAAATACTGCATATATCTGCCTCCTGCAGGAAATAAACTGCCCTAATTTTGCGTTTCGTACAGAGAATTATACCATATTTTTCACGTTTTGCAATGGTATTTCAAAGGCGAATGGTTTATAATATGAGAAAAGGAGGGAAGACCATGGACTATATCTATCTGTTCCTTCTGCTCGGCGTGATGCTCCTGTCGCTGATCGCGCAGGGACGCGTGCAGCGTGTGTTCAACAAATACGCGCAGGTCCCGTCAAGGAGCGGCGTGACCGGGGCGCGGCTTGCGGAGGAGCTTCTCTATCGGAACGGGATCAATTTCCCGGTGCAGGCGGTCTCCGGAAGCCTGACCGACCATTTCGATCCGAAAAATCAGGTCGTCGGTCTGTCCGAACCGGTCTACGGCTCGAGCTCGGTATCCGCGCTCGCCGTCGCCGCGCACGAGATCGGACACGTGCTGCAGTACAACGAGGACTACGGTCCCATGCGCCTGCGCAGCGTGATCCTGCCCGCGGCGAACATCGGCTGCCGGATCGGACCGTATCTGGTTCTCGGCGGACTGCTGCTTTCGTACCTTGCGCGGGGCACCGGCAACGCAGGCTGGTATATCGCGCTCGTCGGCGTCGGGCTGTACGTCATGATGCTGCTGTTCCAGCTCATCACGCTGCCGGTCGAATTCAACGCCTCGAAGCGCGGGCTCTCCATGCTCGTCGACGGCGGATATCTCGAAGAAGACGAGCTGCCCGGCGCGAAGAAGATGCTCCGCGCCGCCGCGATGACCTATGTGCTCGCCGCGCTCGGCTCGTTCGTGACCGTGCTGCGTCTTTTGTCCATCGCAGGCAGAGCGCGCAGAAGATGACCGCATCAAAAAAGAGCCTCCCCGGAGGCTCTTTTCGTTTACTCAAACTGCTCTGCGGCTTGCTTCAAGAGCTCGCGGATGGGAAGATGCTGCGGGCAGACGTCCTCGCACTGGCCGCATTCGATGCAGTCGGACGCCTTGCCGCCTTTTTTGGTCGCCCAGCCGTAATGGCTTGTCGGGCGGTTCGGGAACTTGATCCTGTCGTTGATGCAGCGGAAGATCCCGGGGATGTTGATCTCCATCGGGCAGCCGTCCGTGCAGTAGCGGCAGCCGGTGCACGCAACGAGCGGCAGCGCGCGGATCATTTCGCGCACCTTCGCGATCGCCTGATGCGCCGCAGGGGACAGCGGCTTCGCGTCCTTCATAAACGCGACGTTCTCCCGTACCTGTTCGAGCGTCGACATGCCGGAAAGCACCATCACGACCTGCTCCTGCTCCGCGGCAAACCGCAGCGCGATCTCCGCAGGGGAGCCCTCGTTGAGCGCATTGAGCGTTTCGAGCGCCGCGTCCGGCAGAAACACCAGTCCGCCGCCCTTGACCGGCTCCATGACGAGCACGGGCTTGCCGTGCTTTTTGCACACATCCATACAGCCCTGCGACTGCACGTTCGGGTCGTCGAGGTCGAGCCAGTTATACTGGATCTGCACGACCTCGATCTCCGGATGCTCCGTAAGCACGCGGTCCAGAAACTCCGGCGAATCGTGGAACGACATGCCGACGTGTTTCACCTTTCCCTCGGCTTTCAGCTCCTGCGCGATCTCGAACGCGTGACAGTCCGTATACTTCGGATAGTTCGCCTGCAGCACCGAATGGATCAGGTAGAAGTCGAAGTATTCCACGCCGCACATGTCCAGCTGCTTCTGGAACAGCGGCAGGATGTCCGCTTCGGTCTCGAAGCAGCTCGAGGTCAGCTTGTTCGTGAGCACGTAGCGTTCGCGCGGGTAGCGGCTCGTCAGGCACGCCTTCAAAGCGAGCTCGCTCTTGCCGTCGTAATAGACATGCGCCGTGTCGAAATAGTTGAAGCCCGCGTCGAGGTAGCAGTCCACCATCGCGCGGAACAGATCGAGATCCACCTCGCCGTTTTCATCCAGCTGCATACGCATGCAGCCGAACGCGAATTTGCCCTTCAAAAGCTCCGAAAACCGTTCCATACCTTGCCTCCTGTCTGTTTGTACAATTCTATTGTAACGGGCGGACGCGCCGCCTGTCAAGCGAAAAGAAGAACGGGGTGTGTTAAGAAACGCAACACGTATTCTTAACACCCTCTTTATGAATTCCCGCTTCGCTCCGTGAATTGTCCTTTGGACATGAATTGCGCCTTGCGGCGCATGAATTGACTGCGGAGCCGTCATGAAGGTTGGTTTTCCGTCCGGAAAACCTTCATCAATGACAACGAAGTTGTCTATTCATGCGCGCAGTGCAATTCACGGCGAAGCCAATTCATGCAGCCATGCTGCAATTCATTGGGGATGTTAAAAACTGACAATCAGTTTCTTAACATCCCCATCATTATATTGTATAGATGATATATATGTTTTATCTGTCTGTTTAGATGATACATATTATTATACTGTATAGATGATACATATGTCTTATCTATAACATATCATTATATTGTATAGATGATACATATATCTCATCTATATATCTCATCTATATATGTAATTTATATATATATCTATGGTACATAGGAAGAAAGTCCTGCGGGACAGAAACGGAAACCGAACAAAATTCCGGGAAAACTGTCCGAAGAATCTGTGCCATACTGGGATCAGACGAAAGAGGAGAACCGGTATGGCAATCTATAAAAACACCAACAAATACTTTTCCGCGGTCGATTCGCGCGTCATTCTGGGCAGGATGCTGTCGTACGCGGCGCTCGGCGTGCTGACGGCTTTGCTGAACCGCCCCGCGTCGTGGAAGACCCGGCTTTCGGAGATCACGCAGTCGCTCGCGCTGCCTTTGAACGAAGCGGCGGAGATCCTTTCGGAGCTGGTCCAAAAGGGCTTTGCCGTCAAACAGCACGACAGCTACGGCGTCTATTACGATATCTACGCCTACCCCAAGGTCTTGCAAACCGCGCCGCAAGGGAAAGCCGTGGCGATCGCTTCGCAGTCCGCGCCGCAGAAGCAGACCGCCTTGCCTCCGGGCAGCGACGCCGCGCGCCCGCCCGACGCGTGCCGGCCGCAGGAGCGCCGGGACCCCGCGCCGGAATGCGGGGATCGCAGGAACGAGGACCCCGAATGGGCGGCGCTCATGGAGCAGGTGCGCACACGGTTCAAGCCCGGACCGGGCTACAAAAGCCCGTATCGCGATTGACCGCCGCCTGTTCACAGTTTGGTCACATTATCCACGACGCTTTTCCACCTTATCCACAAACTTATCCACAATCCTTGTATTTATAGGGGTTTTGGGACCGGTTTGTATGTGGAAAACCGGAAAAACGGGCACAAGCCCGGCGGCGCCGATCGCAGGTCCATGCCTTCTTTCCGCTTCAGATGCGTCCGCCGCGCGGCATGCCGAAAAAAAAAAGACCCTCCGGCAGGAGGATCTTCTTCGGATTTTGAGATGACTCAGAACCGGTCCAGAAGCTCGACCGGCTTGATCAGGATCGCGCAGACGACGATCGCGATGATCGTGTTCGGCAGCATATAGGCGCCGTTATAGACCAGCGAGAACAGCACCGCGCCGGGCGTCGCAACGGACAGACCGAAGAAGTCCGCCGTCGATTCCGCATACTCCGCATAGATCGTGACGCCGCTCAAAAAGTGGATCGCAAAGCGCGCGATGCAGCCGATCAGCGCGGCAACGGGCAGCATGTTCTTTCTTTTCCGGAGCAGACCGGCAAAGCCGACGAACGCGTACGCGACCGAATAGTCCAGCAGCATGCTCTGCCAGTTGACTGCGGTGCCGCCCGCCAGGAAGAACTTCAGCGTACCGAAGGCGAGACCGGCAAGCAGTCCCTGCCACAAGCCCCAGCGATACGCAAAGACGATCAGCGGGACCATGACGAAGTCGATCGAGCCGCCGAGCGCGGCGATCGGGATCTTGAGATAGCTCAGCGCAAGCGCGAGACCGACGGTCACGCCGCCCTCTGCCAGCATCCGAACCGGCGATTGTTTCCTTTTTTCCATTTTCTTACCCTCCAAAATGATGATTGCCGCCCCTCTTGGGACGGCATCCGAAAAGCTTATGGTTTACGCTTCCTACGATGGCATGACCCAACAGGTTCCAAGGGTGCTTCTCAGCCGAAGGTCGTTCGGCGCCCCTGCGTCGAGTCCAATATAGCAGAAACCGCACGGTTCGTCAAGGGTCGTGCGTAAAAAAAGTGAAGTCGCGCAGCCGCACGCGCACGATTCCGATGATGTCCTCGGGACCCAGACATCCGATCGTCCCCTTGCGGCTGTCCTCGCCGTAGTTGCGGTCGTCCGAAAGGACGAACACCTTGCCCTCCGGCACGGCCGTTTTCGGGAAGTCGATCGGCTCCGACGCGTGATAGCGGTGCTCGTCGAGCCCGTACTGTCCGTCGATGATCAGCACGCCGTTCTTCCCCTCGATCGTCTCGCCGCCGAGCGCGATCACGCGCTTGATGAGGATCGCGTCCGTTTCCGGATCGCGGAAAACAATCATGTCGCCCCGCTGAAACCCGTGAAAATGGCGGTAGAGCCGGTCATAAAAGACCGTGTCGCCCTCCTGAAGCGTCGGCGTCATGGATTCGTCGGCGATGTAGACGGGCGAGAACCACAGAAACAGCACGCCGAGCACGAGCGCAAGACCGAGGATCCCGGCAAAGATCCAGCTGAGAACGCTCTGCGCGCGATGTTCGTTTCGATACCGTTCCGTGCGTGTTTTCATGGTCAGATGAGACGCGGCTTCAGATACCGCGCGCTGGTTTTATCGAAGCAGACCACGATGCGTACCTTGCCGACGACCCGGTAAAGCGGGATCGGTCCGACGGTCGTGTAGCGCGAATCGCGGCTGACCGCGCGGTTGTCGCCGAGTACGTAAACGCAGCCCTCCGGGATCGTCTGCCGTGCGATATACTGCCCGCCGATGCGCTCCGCGGAGAGGTATGATTCGTCGATCTTTTCGCCGTTCACATAGACCTCGCCGTCGATCGTTTCGATCGTGTCGCCCGCGACCGCAACCACGCGCTTGACGCGGGAGGCATATTTGACGTCCTGCGACGTATAGTAATCGTCCGGATAATAGCACAGCACGATCTCCCCGTACGTCGGCGTTCTGAACGCGTACGCCGTGCGGTCGACGAGCATGATCTCGCCGTCGTTCAGCGTATCGAGCATGGACCGTCCGTCCACGCGCACCAGATCGACGAGCACCGTACGGATCGAGAACACGATCAGCACGATCAGCACGAGGTACAGCAAAAAATCCAGCGCGCGCCAGACCGTGCCGCCCTCCATCGATTCGTTTCGTTTTTCCGCGTCCCGCTGCATTTTGCTCACGGTCATCGCCGTGACGCGCAGCGGTTCGTCATTTCTCCCAGCCATTTACTCCGTCTCTTTCTCTATGATTTTCTTTGCCGCCTTCAAAAACGCAAGGCGGTCGAGCATCACGACGCGTCCGCAGCCGAGGCATCGGATCTTGACGTCCGCGCCGGTGCGGGTGATCTCCCAGAGGTCCGTCCCGCAGGCATGCGGCTTTTTCATGCGTACCGTGTCGCCCGGCGCAAACGATCCGATCATGCTTCTTCTCCTCTGTATCGGATATAGCGGTCCGCCGCCTCCGCGATCTGCGCCGCCTTCTCCTCGTGCATCCAGTGCCCCGTATTGCGGATGCTGTGGAACACGCTTGCCGGCAGCATCTCCCGAAGCTCGAAGATCCTGCCGATCGGCTGCAGCCGGTCCTCGTCGCCCCAGATGATGAAGAACTCGCGTCCGGCTTTTTTGATCGTGTCGAGCGCATAGTCCTCGTCGAAATTGCGGATCGCGTACATGATCGCCTGCCGCGACGCGTGATCGTCGCAGGTCTTATAATACTGATCGACGACCGTTTCTGTGCAGACCGTGCCGTCGTAATAGAACAGCGGCAGATACTTCTCGAAATCCTTTTTGGTGTACATCTCGCGCCAGAACGCGCCGAACGGTCCCTCCAGCCTTCGGATCTTCTTCGGCATTCTGTCCGTGATCCCGCCGGGCGTCAGCGCAATGACCTTCATGAACCGGTCGGGATGCTTCACCGCGGCGTACATCGTATAGAGCGCGCCCATCGTCACGCCGAGCGCGTGCGTTTTTTTGACGCCGAGCGCGTCGAGGCACTTCACGATCGCGTCCGCCGTCTCGTCCATCGAGTAGTTCAGCGACAGCGGACGGTCGGAGAACCCGAAGCCCGGCAGATCGATCGCGATCACGCAGTAGTTTTCCGCAAGCAGCGGCATCAGCTCGCGCCAGGTATAGATCGACTGCGCCGCCGAATGCACCAGAAGCAGCGGCTCGCCGCTTCCCATCGTGAGATAGTGCACGCGGCACGGCTCCGGCTTCGGATGCGCGCCGGGAAATCCCGGCAGCTCTATGGTGATGAAATCGCCGATCAGATCGGAATTGACGATCGGCCTGAACTGCTGTTTCATAAAACACCTCTTTTATCGTTTCGATTATACCGCCATGCCCCTTCCGATGCAAGGATACGGCGGAAAACTTTTCTTTTCGGACATATTTCTGTTGCAATTTTTCCGCGTTTCACAGTTATCATGTGTCATATTGGGTTTTTTTTTGCGCATTGCGTTACTTTTTCTTCTCTTGAGACGCTTTCTTTGCAGAACATGTTCAAAACGGAAAGGAGGATCGATTTGACAAACGATCAAACGCTGAAAAAAACCGATCCGGACGTCTGGATCCGGACGCTGTTCCGGGAATACGGCGGGCTTGCGTACGCAGCCGCGCGCCGCGTTCTTAAGGGCTTTCCGGACGACGACGTTGAGGAATGCGTCGCGGACGTCTTTCTGTACCTGTACAGGCACCGGAAAAGGCTGAACGACCGGGAAACATCGTTTCGATCCTATCTCATCAAAACGACGGAACACAGGGCCATGGACCTTGTCAGAAGGTCGAAGCGGCTGCCGGTACCGAAGGAGGACACGCTCTGGGACGAAACGGCCGCCGAGCGCTCCGCCGAGGAGGAAGCGATCGCGAAGATCTCCCGGGACGAGCTCATCGAACGGATCCTTGCGCTCGGGGAACCGGACGCGACGATCCTGCTCTCGAAATACTGGCTTGGCATGACGAGCGCCGAGATCGGCGACCGGCTCGATATGAAGCCGAATACCGTCGTACAGCGTGCAAAGCGCGCGCTCGCAAAGATCAGAGAAGCATGGAAAGGAGAAGAACCATGAAAAACAAGCTGGAACACACATTTGACAATATGAACGAAACGCAGCGGGAAACGCTCTGCGGCATACTCGGCGAAACGAACGTCATGGACGAGCGTACGGCGGCGCGCATTCAGGCAAGGATCGACCGGAAACTGTCGAAAAAACGCTCCGCAATGCGGGTGCTGCGGCCGTTGGCGATCGCCGCGGCGGCGTGCGCCGTGATCTTTCTCACGCTCGGCTTTACCGTACCGGGCGTTGCGGACGGACTGTACCGTCTTGCGCATCCGGAAACGACGACCGACAGCTACTTCATGCAGCAGCCGGACGAACACGAACCGGTCAAAGAGATCGAAGCGGCGATCGAAAGCGCAAATCCCGAAAACATCGGCGGCTGCGTCGAGCTTGCCGGAAGCTATTCCGGCGAACTGCCAAACGATGCGGAACTCAACAAAGAAGCGGCGGGAACAGACGAGCATCCCGCGGTCGATCCGGACGAATACGCGTATCTGCTGTCGCTGAAACCGGAGCTGAAAGAGCTCTATTACGACGGCAGCCGGCTGATCGTCAACGCGTACTTCGAGTGTCCGTTCGCGGGCGATTTTCTGGTCGGCTTCGGAAATAAAGAGATCGCGCACAGGCACAATCTCGATATGATGACGTTTGAGGTACTCGGCACGGTCAACGGCACGCCGTATGAATTCGGCGGTTACGGACACGGTGTGATCCCGGTCTTCGACAAAAAGGAGGCAAACGGATTCACCATGCAGACGGATATCGACCTCCTCTCGCCGCTGCCGGACGGAACAGTCGAAATGACGCTGTACTATTACATCTACAATGAAGACAACCTGCCCACATCGGGAAGCTATAACGTCGCGCGGGTGAAGCATCAGTTCTCGTTCGACACGACGGCGGGCAACAAGCATGAAACGAAGACCTGCGAGCTGACGCTTTCCGGCTCCGCGCCGCTGACGGTGATGGAAACGGGAGATTCCGCAAAGATCGGAAACCGCACGGTATCGTTCGACGGACTGACGCTGAACCTGGAAACGACGTTACTGCCCGGCGGCATGACGATCGCGATCAACACGTACACCCTGCCGGATTCGTTTGACGAGGAGCTGATGTATTCGCTTCTGACCTATCACGAAGGGCTGCAGTTCGACATCTATGTGAACGGCGAGCGCATCGAGTACAGCGTGCCGAACAGTCTCGGCGGCGACCGCTGGAAGATCGAGCTGCCGGTCCACGCGGAGGATCTTCCGGAGATCCGGTCGATCCGACTCGTTCCGAAGATCGTGCGGATCACGGGAATCGTGCCGATCCTCGATCCGACGGACGGATCCAAAAAGGGCGATCCGATCGTTCTGACGGTCGACGACGCGCCGATCGGTATGCCGGCGTACGGATTCAACCTGCTCGGATGGGAGGAGACCGTTCTTTCGGACTGCGCGATCGAGCTGCCGCTGCCGTAAACGGACATAGGACCGAAACGCACCATCCGAAGAAAAAATACGACCCGCAAAAAGGACCGTGCCTGATAAGGCCGGTCCTTTTTTCCGGAAAACGCTTTTCTTTCCGAAAAAAATCTGTTATGATAATAGCGGTAGAAAAGCGTCCGGGAGATCCCAGCGGGACCCCCTTGGATCGGATTGGGGAAAAACATGGAAGATCTGAAAAAGATTTGGTACGACGCGCGGGAGATCATTCGTCCGCAGATCTCGGCGGTGACGTTTCACCGCTGGATCGACGCGCTCGATCCGGTTGCCGTGAAAAACGGCGTGCTTGTCCTGGAAGCGACGGACGAAGTCGTAAAGAATACGGTCACGGAATACTATTTCGAGCATGTACGCGCCGCTGTGCAGAAGGCGGAGCCGGACGTACTCGGCGTACTTCTGATCCTGCCTTCGCAGCGCAGGGACTTTACGGAAGCGTCGGAGGAGGAGGTCCCGCTGAATTCGCTGATGCTGAATCCGGAGTACACGTTCGACACGTTCGTCGTCGGCAAATCGAACAACTTTGCGCATGCGGCGTCGCTCGCGGTCGTCGAAGCGCCGGGCAAGGCGTATAATCCGCTGTTCCTGTACGGCGGCGTGGGACTCGGCAAAACGCACCTGATGCACGCGATCGGACATGCCGTGAAGGAATCGAATCCGTCGGCGCGGATCGTTTACGTGACGAGCGAGATGTTCACAAACGACCTGATCGAAGCGCTGCGCGCCGGCAAGAACGTCGAATTCCGGCAGCGATACCGCAATGTGGATCTTCTGATGATCGACGACATCCAGTTCATCGCGGGCAAGCAGTCCGTCCAGGAGGAGTTCTTCAACACCTTCAACACGCTGCACAACGCGGGCAAGCAGATCGTCATCAGCTCGGACCGTCCGCCGAAGGAGATCAAGGCTTTGGAGGAGCGTCTTTCCTCGCGCTTCGAATGGGGGCTTGTCGCGGACATCCAGGCGCCGGATCTGGAGACAAGAACCGCGATCTTACGGAACCGCGCGCAGAACCGGAACGTCGAGATCGACGATGAGATCATCAATTTCATTGCGGAAAACATCGTGGACAACATCCGGAAGCTCGAGGGCAGCTTGAACCGCGTCATTGCGTACGCAAAGCTCAAGCGGCTGCCGATCACGATGAGTCTCGCGAAGGAAGCGATGAAGGACATGCTGCCGCAGAAGCAGGAGATCGTCGTAACGCCGGACCGGATCAAGGAAACGGTCGCGGAATACTATTCGCTTTCGGTCGAAAGCCTGATGTCGCAGCGGCGCGACAAAGAGGTCGTGCTCCCGCGGCAGATCGCGATGTATTTCTGCCACACGCTTTTAAGCCTTCCTTATAAACGGATCGCCACGCTGTTCGACAGGGACGATCACACGACCGCGATCTCCGCCTGTAAAAAGGTCGCCGATCTGATCGATAAGGATCCGTCCTTCAAGGATACGGTCGACAGCATCGCCACACGCATCAAGGAAGGATAATTGTCCACAATCTGTGGGTTTGGAAAGTGGAAGAATTTGGGACAGTGCGGATAAAACGGATACCGTGGAAAACCGGCCGGTTTATCCACCCGGAAAACGCACGGCTGCCCACAGCAAAAAGAAAGGCGCGGCGCGGAAAGGACGGGTTTTCCCGCTTGTCCACACCGCCTGCTGATACTGCTTCTGTAAGAATAACAGAAACGAGCATAAACGAAACGAAAAAATGGTGGATAACCGCCGGAAAGGAACCGATATGAAGTTTACCATGCAAACCGAAGACCTGTCCATGGGTGTTCTGTCCGTGATCAAGGCGCTGCCGGTCCGCTCGGCGATGCCGGCGCTTGAAGGCGTGCTGATCGAAGCGACGAGCGAAGGACTGCGTCTGACCTGTTCTGATCTGATGTTCCAAAAGGAATGCGTGCTTCCCGCGACTGTCGAGGAGGAGGGAAAGTGCGTTCTGAAGGGTAAGTTTTTGGCGGAAATTCTGAGAAAGCTCCCGAACGAACCTTTGTATGCGGAACAGGAAGGCATGAATCTGAAGATCAGAAGCGGCAGGGTCAAGCAAAGACTGCAGTGCGTCGAATTCGACGAGTTTCCGATCATGCGCGCAAAGGGCGACGTCGTGGATATCCGGATCGGCGCGGAGCAGCTGAAGAATATGATCGATCATACGGTATTCGCAGTATCGACGGACGATTCCCGTCCGGTCCTGACCGGTGCGCTCATCGAAGCGGGCGCGGACCAGCTGACGTTTGTCGCGACGGACTCCTTCCAGTTCGCCATGACGAACCTGCACACCGAAAACGGCGGCGTAGAAGCGCGCACGATCGTGCAGGGCAAGGTTCTGACGGAGATCGCAAAGATGGCGGAGGAGACCGATCGGGACGTCACGCTTTCGATCACCAAAACGCATCTCACCGTCGAGGTCAACGGTACGCGGCTGACCGCGCGTCTTCTGGACGGCAACTATATCGACTACAAGCGCATCATTCCGAAGGAGTGCAAGACGCGCGTGCTCGTGAACACCGCGGAGTTTTACACCATGACCGACCGTGCGCAGCTGATCGCAAGAGAGGGGAACAACAGCGTCATGCTGCACTTTGAGGGCGATACGCTGACCATGAGCGCGGAGAGCTTCGTCGGACGCGGTGAGGATATGATGGAAGTCAGCATTGTCGGCGATCCGATCGACATCGCGTTCAATCCGAAATACATCCTGAATATTCTCAAGAACATTTCGGACGAAACGGTCTACATCGAATTCAACAGTCCGATCAGTCCGTGCGTCATTCGCCCGGTGCAGGGCGACGCGTACCTCTACCTGATCGTACCGATGCGCGTGTATTGACAGACAGGCAAAAAGATCTTCCGCAGCGTAAGCACGGAGGATCTTTTTTGTTCGGCATTTTCAGAAAACGGATGCGCAGTGAATTGCGCTCGAACATAAATTGACACCTGTGGTGCATGGAGGGGCTGTTCAAAAACGCTTTGAACAGCCACAATGAATTCTCGCTTCGCTCCGTGAATTGTCCTTTGGATATGAATTTCCCCTCGCGGGGAATGAATTGACGCCGAACGGCGTCATGAAGGAAGATTTTCCGTCCGGAAAATCCACATGCATGTGACCTTTGGTCACAATTCATGCGCGCAGCGCAATTCACGGCGCAGCCAATTCATGCGGCATAGCCGCAATTCATCGGGGATGTTAAAAACTGACAATCAGTTTCTTAACATCCTTTTTTTGAAACATCAGTTTAATATTTGACCGTGCAGGCGGGGAGGTTCTCCATGATGCTGTCGACGATCTCCAGCGGCACGTCGGTGTTCTGAAGATCCAGCAATCCGACGTCCTCAAGCAAAAGAAGCGGGGAGAAATCCGTGATCGGATTGGAGGAAAGATCCAGGACCCAGAGTCCGGTCATCTCCGAAAGTGGCAACAGATCCGTGATCTGATTCTCCGAAAGATACAGATGCAAAAGACGCGGAAGGGCTTTCAGAGCGGAAAAATCGGCGATCCGGTTTTTGGAAAGATTCAGCTCAAAAAGACGCGTCAGAGAACCGATCCCGGAGACGTCCGTGATTTGATTGCCGGAAAGATCCAGCGTTTCAAGCTCCGGAAAATCCCGGAACGCGGAAAGATCCGCGATCAGATTGTCCGCAAGGTAGATTTCCTCCAAACCGCTGAGTTCGCTGATCGGCGAAACGTCCTCGATCCGGTTGTTTTTCAGATAGATCCATCTCAATGACTGCAGTCCGCTGAACGGCTTCAGATCGGAGATCTGATTGTTTTCAAGGGAGAGCTCCTCGAGATATTCGAGACCTGAAAGATCCGGAAATTCCTTGATCCCCATCGAATCGCAGGTGAGGTATTTGATGCTTTCGAGCTCGGCAAGCGGCGAAAGATCCGCGACCGGATGGTCCGACAATTCGAGACTTGTCAGCTTTTTCAGCCCGCGCAGAGCCGAAATGTCGTCGACCGGGTCGCCTCTGAGATCCAGGGTCGTCAGCTCGGTAAGACCCGCGATCGGGGAAATGTCGGAGATGAAGTTATACTCCGCTGACAAATAATTCAGCTCGTGAAGCCCGCTCAGCGGCGTCAGATCGGAGATCATATTGTCGCCGCACATTATCGTGCGGAGCTCCGGCGTATCCATAAACGGCGAGAGATCGGTAACCCGGTTCTCCGAAAACGCCGCGGAGAGCAGATTCGGCATGCCGCTGATCACCGAAAGGTCCTCGACGCTGTTCTTTGAGAAATCAAGATCATAGAGATAGGGCATTTCACCGAGCGGAGAAAGATCCTCGATCTGATTTTGATCCAGAAACAGCATCCGCAGAAAATACATGTCGCGCAGCGGCGATACGTCCGTGATCTGATTGCCGGAAAGCCCCAGATACAGCATGCCGCGTATGTCCCGCAGGCAGGAAATGTCCGTGATCTGATTGTTTTTCGCGTACAGATCGATGATATCCGTGCAGTCGGCAAGCGGCGAGAGGTCGGAAATGCCGCAGTTGCTCAGGCTGACGCGCTGCAGGCAAACGTGATTGACGAGCGCGGAGATCGATCCGATCGGATTGTCGTGCAGATAGAGTTCGGACAGTTTCGTCAGGGTCAGCAGCGCGGAGATATCCGTGATCTGATTCAGGGAAAGATCGAGCTTTGTAAGCTCCTTCATGCCGGCGAGCACGCCGACGTCGGCGATCCGGTTTTTTTGAAGGGACAGCTCCGTAAGCCCGGTCAGCGAAATGAGCGGCGAGATATCCTCGATGCGGTTGTCGGAAAGCGTGAGCTTCTGAAGCCCGGTCATCCCGCGGAGCGGGGAAACGTCGCTGAACTGATTGCGGTCCAAAGCGAGCGACCGGAGACCGGTCAGTCCGCTCAATGCGTAAATGTCAGAAATATAATCGTTGTAGGAAAGGTCCAGCCCGGTCAGACGGGTGAGCCCGGCAAGCGGCGAAAGATCCCGGATATGATTCTGGGACAGGTCCAGCGTTTCGAGATTCAGAAAATACGCGACGTCCGAAATATCCTCAAGATTCGACTGCGCGAGCTCCAGCTCGGTGAAGCCGAGGACGTCCGATTGGAGCACCGTGCCGGTAAACCCGTACTTCTCCCGGAAGGCCTGTTCGAACACGGGATCGCGGAAAATCACCTGCGCGTTCGGATCCGGCGTCACGACGGGCGTCGGAACGGGCGTTTCGGTCTCCTTCTGCGGCGCTTCGGTCTGCATGTGACCGACATACGGACGCTCGGTCGCGGCATGCGGCTTTGCGGTCGCGATCCTTTGTTCGGGCGGCGCCGGTTCGTTTGCGCATGCAAGCGGCAGCGTCAAGAAAAGTGCAAGCAGCAGGATCAGGGCTTTTTTCACGGAAAAACCTCCTTTATGAAGGGATCGGCTGTCCCCGGTATATCGAACAGGAACGGACCGCTTCGGCCGTTCCTTACAGGATCTTTTTCGGAATAAAATCGAGATAGTCGGCGGGGACCGCGTGATAGACGACGCCGTCCTTTTCGCCGTTGAACAGGTATCGGTGCGCGGCGCCGTGCAGATGTCCGTAAACGACGTCCGTTACGCCGGCGGCGGCAAATTTATGCGCAAACGCGCTCGGCTCGCCGTTCTCCGAAAACGGCGGGAAATGCAGCATGCCGATCGCGCGGACGCCCTCCGGCAGCGCCTTCAAGGAAAGATCGAGGCGCAAAAGCTCGCGCTCATAGAGCTTCCGGTCGGCGCTCTCCTTGAACCGCGCGCTTTCCGGGACCGTCCAGCCGCGCGTGCCGCAGACCGCCAGCCCGCCGAAGCGGAACACATCGTTCTGCAGCGCGTACATGCCCTTCGGAAGCGCTGTACGGACTTTTGTGACGCTTTGCCACCAGTAGTCGTGATTGCCGCGCAAAAGGAGCTTGGAGCCCTTCAGAGAGCCGATAAAGGCAAGATCGGCGATCGCGTCGGAAAGATACATCGCCCAGCTGATGTCGCCGGGGATCAGCACGAGATCGTCGTCTTCGACCGTATCCTGCCACGCCTCGGAAAGCCGCGCCGCGTGATCCTTCCAGTGCGCGCCGAATACGTCCATCGCCTTGTTCGGAACGGACAGACTGAGGTGCAGATCACCGATGGCGTAAACGTGAGGCATAGGCGCTTCGCTTTCCGTAAAGTGGTCCAGAGAAAGAAATAAAGGAAGAATGAAAAAAACGGCGTTCGGCGCGGCGGATCCGCTGTCCGGATCCGCGCGGGCGCGCAGGCGAACGCGGAAAACCGCCGCGGAGGAAGAACGATCAATCGTCCTCCGACGCGTCCTCGGTAATGTCCTCCTCGAGCGGATCGTCCGCTTCGTCGGCGCGGACCTTGTCGGCAAGAATTTCGAGATTCGCCTGGCGCTTCTGCTCCTTCAGGCAATCCTCGCAGAGATCGTGACCGGGCAGCGCGGGATTTTCGCCGCATTCGCTGCACATGATGATCTCGTCGTCGACCTTGGGCGCATAGCGGCTCATCCGCTCCGCCGCGCAGGTGCGGCACATGGTTT
>Ga0310697_10002625_pt1 | contig 18868 bp, 18 predicted proteins | sample 172DNAGHGlowgp2_FD_203883 | JGI IMG/M metagenome (GOLD analysis project Ga0310697, IMG submission 203883) | Sheep rumen microbial communities from Palmerston North, Manawatu-Wanganui, New Zealand - 1728 DNA GHGlow gp2 (v2) (version 2) | ecosystem: Host-associated > Mammals > Digestive system >... | reverse complement strand
ACCGAGAGGCGGTTCATTTCAAGGATACTCAGTTTGCGCATATCTTTATACCCTTTATCTCATTGCAATGGCGTAGGCACGAATCTGGCGCACCATCGCCAGCAGACCGTTGGAGCGGGTGGGGGAGAGGTGTTCGCGCAGGCCGATGCGCTCAATGAAGTAGAGGTCGGCGTCGAGAATCTCCTGTGGCGTGTGTTCGCTGAGGACGCGAATCAGCAGGGCTACGATGCCTTTGACGATGAGTGCATCGCTCTCAGCCTCGAAGTGGACAAGTCCCTCGGGTGTGAGTTCTGCCGTGAGCCATACGCGACTCTGACAGCCGTCGATGAGGTTCTGCTCTGTCTTGGCGCTCTCGGGCAGTGGCTGTTGGCTGCTGCCCAAGTCGATGAGCAGCTGATATTTATCCATCCAATCGTCGAAGTCGCTGAACTCTTCAATGATTTCGTCCTGGAGGGAGTTAATAGCAGACTTCCCCCCCTGTCCCTCCCTGTTAGGGAGGGGAGTAGATACTGTTGAGTTATTGTTTTTTATCATATTAATGATATTCTATTCTTGAAAGTGACCACTCCCCTCCCTCACAGGGAGGGGCTGGGTCTTTAATTATCGTTATAAAGTAGTTGTACTAGGGTTTGTCCCACGGCACGGAGCACGGCTGGGTCGATGTTTTCGGGCGTGTCGCTGACGGTGTGCCAACTGTCTCCGAAGCTGGAGCGTGCTCCCTCTGTGTGAGGGATGATGTCCATGCAGGGGATGTGCGCAATCTGATTGACGGGCAGGTGGTCATCTGTCACGTAACCGCTTTCACGATGTACGAAGTAGTCGCCGAATCCCAACTGATGGGCTATCTGCCAAAAGACTGTGACAATCTGTTGTGCATAGCGACGTGAGAAACCCTCCATGGCAAAGCGTGCACCGCGTCCCCCGACCATGTCGAGGTTCACGCCGTAGCGCGCACGGTAGCCCGCGGCATAAGCCTGCTCTGCCCAGTAGCGTGAGCCCAGACACCAGTAACCGCCATCATCGTCGCCAGATGTCTCAGCCCAGTCGGGCGTACCCTGATCCTCAACATCGAAGCATACGAAGTCGATGCCGTAGCTGAGCCCTGTCTGCTGAATCAGGCGCGCCACTTCCATCATCACTGCCACACCCGAGGCGCCGTCGTTGGCCGCTGCCACGGGAGTGCGGTGCTGCCGCTCATCGGGGTCGTTGTCAGCCCAGGCGCGACTGTCCCAGTGTGCTGTGATGAGGACTCGGTTCGCGGCTTCGGGATTCATGCGTGCTTGTATGTTGCGGCATGGCATGGGCTGCCCGTCGAATCCGGTCACGGTGGTCTTCAGCTCGCTGACCTCGGCGCCGAAGGACTGGAACTGTCGCACAATCCAGTCGCCACACGCCTCGTGGGCTGCACTACCGGGTACACGCGGTCCGAATGCACACTGTGCCTCAATGTATGCGAAGGCGGAATCAGCCCTGAACTCGGGAGCTTGAGCCAGGGCTATGGTGTCGGAGTTGCCTGCCCGCTTAGTCTTCCCGATGCATGAGGAGAAGAGGACTGTAGCGGTGATTCCGCAGCATAAGCAACCAATCAGTAGTCTTTTATATCGTGTCAACATGTCAACTTATTAAATGCTCAATCTTTCAATGTCTAAACTGCTGCGCCTCTTCCATCACCCTCAGGAAGTTGCCGCCCCAGATGAGGCGGAGGTCAGCTTCGCTGTAACGCTCGCACAGGAGGCGGCGGGTGAAGTTGATGAGTTCGGAGGCGGAAGCCAGGCCGGGCACGCCGCCGTCACCGTCGAAATCGGTGCCTATGCCCACGTGTTCTATGCCCATGATCTGGACCATGTGGTTCAGATGTGCCACGGCATCGAGGATAGAGGCTTGTCCGTCGGTGCGAAGGAAACCGTTGTAGAAGGTCACCTGTGCCACACCGCCATTGGCGGCCAATGCGTGCAGTTGGTCATCGGTGAGGTTGCGGGGGTGATCACAGAGGACGCGACTGGAGGAATGGCTGCATACGATAGGCGTGGCGCTGATGTCCAGGGCATCGTAGAAGCTGCGCTCGCTGGCGTGGGAGAGATCAACCATCACTCCGAGGCGGTTCATCTCGCGGATGACGTCGGCGCCGAAGGCTGACACACCTTCCAGGGGTTCGCCTTCACGCGGACGGGCAGAACCGCAGATGTCGTTGTTGCCGTTGTGGCATAGCGTCATATAGACGATTCCGAATTTCTCGGTGAAATGGCGTAAAAGCTCTATGTCGTGGCCGATTGCGTAGCCGTTTTCAATGCCCGGCATGATAGCCTTACGACCTTCAGCCTTCAGGCGGTAGAGGTCGGCAGGCGTGTGGGCCAGTGCCACAGCGCCACTGCATTGTGCTACCATTTTCTGCAGACGCTGGAGCTGGCTTTCGGCATAGGCTGTGGCGGCAGTATTGCCTTCGGGAGTGCGGGCTCCCTGAGGTATGTAAGCCACCATGATGGATGCGTCGAGACCACCCTCTGTCATCTTGTGCAGATCCACGAGGATGCGTGGGTCGCGCTGGTCGAAATGGATGTCTAGGTCGAATAACATCGGTGTGTCGCAATGGCTGTCGAGCGTCAGCACGCGTTGGTGAATCCGGCGTGCCTCGCGGTAGTTGGCCGCTTCTGCTACCAGCCAACGGAAGAGTGGCATCATAGATTCATCATCCCGCAGGCAGAAGCACTCGGGATGCCACTGAACGCCGAGGATGCTTTTATGTTCTGACGATTCTACGGCTTCTATCACGCCGTCGGGCGCTGTAGCACAAACGCGCAAATGAGGTCCTGCATCGCGCACGGCCTGATGATGGAAACTGTTCACATAGAGCAGTCCTTCCCCCATCAGCTGGCGAAGCATGGAACCCTCAGCCACGGCCACCGTATGTGAGGCCACTGTGCGGTCGAGGTCCTGGCTATGCTTCAGGAGCGAGGAGGCTGTCGGCGTAAACTGCGATGCCAAGTCCTGCCAGACACTGCCACCCAAGGCGTTCGCCAGCATCTGTATGCCTCGGCAGATGCCAAGCATGGGAATCTGCCGGTCGTAGGCCATGCGTATGAGCAGTAGCTCGCAGAGGTCGCGTTTGGGATTAATGCTGTGCAGGTGGGGGCAAGGCTCTTCTCCGGCAAACAGCGGATTCATGTCTCCGCCTCCCGAGAGGATGACAGCATCCACGCGGTCGAGCATCGTCACCAGTGCATCGGCGTCTGCTGTGGGAGGTAGCACCATGGGGGTGCCGCCGGCACGCAAAACGCTCTCATAATAGCCTTCGGCCAGCTCACATCCTTTGTCGCCGAAATTGCCCGTGATGCCGATGACGGGAGTTCGCTTAGAGCCTGGGAATGCGGCGTGAAGCGCATCGTAGCGGGCTTTCCAATCAAATGAGGAACAGTCTTTCAATGTTTAATATCTCAGTTTCTCAATTGTTCAATGATTCAGTCGTCTGTGTCGGAGATGAGTGCAGCCTTCTTGGAAGTCAGCGCCTTGATGGCTGCCACGTCAGCTTCGGAAAGGCCGATAGGCACTTCGGTCTTGATACTCTGCTTGAGCGAGATGAGGGTCTCGGTGGCGGTTACACCGGGAATCTCCTGAAGACGATTGTTCAGCAGTTCCATGAGGTGCGCATTATCGCGGGCATAGAGTTTGATCATCATGGTGTAAGGACCTGTGGTGAAATGACATTCCACAATTTCAGGAATCTTCTCGAACTCGCTCACGACATGCTTGTACATGGAACCGCGCTCCAGGGTGATGCCGACGTATGTACATGTGTTATAGCCCAACATGACAGGGTTTACGTGGTACCCGGAGCCGGTGATGACGCCTATGTCCACAAGGCGTTGAACGCGTTGATGAATGGCTGCACGTGAGACACCGCACTCTGTGGCAACATCCTTGAAAGGAATGCGCGCATTGCGGGTGATGATTTCCAGGATTTTCTTGTCCAGGCTATCGATTTTTTCCATGTTTTAGTACTTTAGTTGTCATTATGTAATGCAAAGGTACATATTTTATGGACAATCGCCATCCTTTTTAACGAAAAAATGACACCAAAGGGTCGCTTTGGTGTCATTTTGTGTGATTTGTGATGTTTTACTGCACGATTTCCAGCAGTTCCACGGTGAAAATGAGCGTGGAGAAGGGAGGTATCTTGCCGGCTTCGCGTGATCCGTAGCCCAGTTCCTGAGGAATGTAGATTTCCCACTTGGAACCGACGGGCATCATCGTCAGTGCTTCCGTCCAACCCTTGATGACCTGATTGCAGGCGAAGGTGGCGGGCTGATTGCGCTTGTAGCTGCTGTCGAAGACGGTGCCGTCGATGAGCTTGCCCTCATAATTGACCTTCACCTTGTCGGTGGCTTTCGGGGTTGCGCCCGTGCCCATGGTGAGAACCTTGTACTGAAGGCCGCTCTTCGTGGTCTGGACACTGTCCTTCTTGGCATTGGCAACGAGGAAGGCTTCGCCGTCGCGACGGTTCTGACCGTACTTGGCTTCCATCTTCACATTGTTGTAGTACTCCAGCTGCTTGGCGGTCACCGCCTGAGCACTGTCAGGAGTAATGGTGGTGTTGCCGACGATAGCAGCGCGGAAGCCTTCGATGAAACGGTTGGAATTAATCAAATCAACTGAGTCGTTGACCTGCTTGTTCACCTGAGGGAGAATCTGTGATTCCACCTGATGGCGGATTTCCTTACCAGCCACATAAGCCTTCATCTGCTTGGTCTCCTCGTCCATGGCGGGGTTGTCGAAGCCATTGAGGAAATAGCTTACATAGGCTGTGTCAACACCCATGCGCTGGACAAGATAGTTCATCAGACCGTTGGTCTGGGCGATGCCATAGGCATAGCTGAAATCGTTCATGGGGATGGTGTCCACCTTCACGACCTCAGCCTCTTTCTTGTTTTTCTTAGCCTTCTTGGCTGCGCTGGCGCTGAAGCATACAAGCAAGCCAAGGGCTATCAGGATAAATCTGAATGTTTTCATTGCAGAATATGCTAAAGGCTAAATTATTCCTCGATACCTTCCAACTGGATGGTGAAGGTCAAAGCGCTGAAGGGCTTGATGTTGCCCATATCCTGAGCACCGTAAGCCTGATCCTGAGGGATATAGACAATCCACTTGGAACCGACAGGCATGGTTGTCAGAGCAGCCTTGAAGCCGGGGATAACCTGATTGGCCTTGAAGACCGCGGGCTCGCCATCCATGTTGCCATCGAAGACAGTGCCGTCAATGAGCTTACCCTCGTAGTGAACCTTCACGCTGGAAGTGTCAGCAGCCACAGCGCCTGTGCCCTCGGTGATAACCTGATAGTAAACACCGTTGCCGAGTTCCTTGACATCGTCCAACTTGGCAATAGATGCCATGTATTCCTCGCCCTTCTGCTTGTTCTCGGCATAAGCCTTGGCACGGGCGGACTCGCGGATGGCATCCATGCGTGACTGCACGAAAGCCTGAGCGGAATCAACGGACATCACAGTCTCGACGCCTGCCACAGCAGCCATGAAGCCTGCATAGACGTTGTTGGCATTGATGGTCTGGGTGGAATCTTCGCCGAAGATCATCTGGTTGATGTTCTGAACCATGCCCTGGCTCACCTGCTGGCCAATCTGAATACCTGCATAGTAAGCAGCCTTCTTCTTGTCCTCGCCTGCTTTCACGCCCTCGCTGAAGCCCTTGAGGAACTCATCGATATAAGTGGTGTCAACGCCCATGCGCATGGACAGATAATCCTTCAGACCATTGGTCTGTGCCATACCGATAGCATAGCTGAGTGTGTCAACGTCGGTTTTCAGGCTTGCGGAGGGAGCCTGATTGCAGGAAGCCATAATCATTGCTACGGCTGCTGCGATGAAAAGTGTAATCTTTTTCATTTTGCTTTGTTTTATTTAATAAATTAATGATTGGACTATAATGGAGCCTGTAGAACTTATAAGACTTTGAGAACTTATAGGACTTTAATCAATTCCACATCGAAGATGAGCGTGGAGTAGGGGGGGATGCTGCTTCCGGCACCGCGTTCGCCATAGCCGAGCAGATAGGGGATGAAGAAGCGGTACTTGGCACCTTCCTTCATCAGCTGCACGCCCTCTGTCCAGCCGGGGATGACACCGTTGAGGGGGAAGTCGGCAGGTTCACCGCGCTTGTAGCTGCTGTCAAAGACAGTGCCGTTGATGAGTGTGCCCTCGTAGTGGCAGCGCACTTTGTCGGTAGCCTTGGGGCTACGGCCGGTGCCCTCGGTGAGGACTTGATACTGCAAACCGCTCTTGGTCGTGATGACCCCTTCCTTCTTGCCATTAGCTTCCAGGAAGGCAGCGCCTTCGGCAATAGCGCCTTCAGCCTGCTTGCGGGCTTGCTTGTCAAAATATTCGTTGAGCAGTGTCTGTGCCTCGCGGTGGGACATAGCTAGTTCTGCATCGGTCAGCACATCGCAGATGCTTTGTGTGAAATCCTGAACATTGAAGTCCTCGATGCCCATGCTCTTCAATTGCTGGCCGATACCGAGGCCCAAAGCGTAACTAATCTTATTCATGAATAAATAATGTATTGTTTTTGTTTTTGCGGGCGCAAAGGTACTGCTTTTCTTTTATCTTTTATCCTTTCATCATCATTTTTTAGCTTTTTTATCTTCTTCCTTGCTGTTGCTTCCTCTTTTTTCGCTACTTTTGCAGCTGATAAACAATGTGAGACTATGAAAAAGTTGGTTATTCTGACAGGTGCAGGAATGTCAGCCGAGAGCGGTATCTCTACTTTCCGTGACTCGGGCGGACTTTGGGAACAATACCGTGTAGAGGATGTTGCCACCATTGAGGGCTATATCCGCAATCCAGAGCTGGTCATCAATTTCTACAACGAGCGCCGTCGCCAGTTGCCTGCCGTGAAGCCATGCCGCGGTCATGAGTTGGTGGCAGCCTTGGAGCAGTACTTCGATGTCACTGTCATCACCCAGAATGTGGACAACCTCCATGAACGTGCCGGCTCCACAAAGGTCATTCACCTGCATGGTGAGCTCATGAAGGCCACGTCATCGCGCAACCCCAATGACCCGTCGCAGATTATCACGCTCGATGCCGACCACATGGATATTCACATGGGCGACAAAGCAGCCGACGGAAGCCAGCTGCGCCCTTTCATCGTCTGGTTCGGCGAGGCTGTTCCTGAGATAGAGCGTGCTGCAGAGGTGTCCTCAGAGGCTGACATCTATGTGGTCATAGGAACGAGCCTCAATGTCTATCCAGCTGCAGGGCTGGTTCAGTTTGTGCCGGAGCGTGCTCCCATCTATCTCATCGACCCGAAGGATGTGCCTTGGACGGCGAATCATCGTTTCCGTCACATCAAGAAGGGTGCTTCCGAGGGTATGGAAGAATTGACAAAGATGTTAAAACTTATTGCCGAAGACTGACTATGAAGAAACTACAAGCCGTACAGGAAGAACTGCGCCGCTGGCAGGAAATCGTGGGCCTCAGCACGGTGGCCGAATTGAATAATGCAGTTCGTAAAGGCGAAGCTACCAATATCATCAATGTGTCAGAGGCTATTCAGGAGCGCAAGATTGCAGCTGTAGCCGACGAGGTGAAAGCTCTTGGATGCCGTATCGTTCTGCTGGCAGGACCCAGTAGCAGCGGTAAGACGACGACCAGCAAGCGCTTGGCGGTGCAGCTGGCAGCCATAGGACTGCGCCCCCGCACACTCTCGATGGACGATTATTTCGTCAACCGTGAGTTCACGCCGCGCGATGCCAAGGGAGACTATGACTACGAATGTCTGCAAGCCTTGGACCTCAAGCTGTTCAATGAGCAGCTGCAGGCACTTCTGGCTGGAGAGACGGTGGAGCTCCCGCGTTACAATTTTCAGAAAGGTGAGCGTGAGAGCAGTGGCAAGAAGCTGGCAATCGATGAACACGACGTGCTCATCATCGAGGGGATTCATGCCCTGAACCCCAATCTGATTCCTCAGATACCACGTGAAATGCGCTATCAGCTCTATGTCTCGGCGCTCACCACAATCCAGCTCGACGACCAGCGCCGCATCTCCACATCGGACAACCGACTGTTGCGCCGCATCGTTCGCGACCATAAGTTCCGCGGCTACTCGGCAACAGATACTATCCGCCGTTGGCCCAGCGTTCGTGCTGGTGAGGAGAAGTGGATTTTTCCCTTTCAGGAGAATTGCAACCGCATGATAAACAGTGCCCTGCTGTATGAGCTGGCTGTGCTGCGCAGCTATGTCCTTCCTCTTTTGGAGGCTGTCCCCACCAACGAGCCCGAATACGAGAAGGCACTACGCCTGAGGCAGCTCGTGGGATTCTTTGAGCCCATCCCTGTCAAACAGATTCCACCCGTATCGCTGCTTCGTGAGTTCTTGGGTGGCAGCAGTTTTACTTATTAGTACCTTGCAATAGATGTCCATCCAAACAGATAAGTGCTCTCACACCCATACCTCTCCCGCTAAGCAAGAAAAAGGTTTGGGAGATGAGTCTTCACGGCTGCTGTCCCGTGGCGTGAAGCCAACTTCCACACGTATGCTCGTTTATCGGGCATTGGCAGAGCACCGTCACCCCATGTCTTTGCGGGAACTGGATGATGTGCTCGATACGGTAGATCGCTCGTCGATTTTCCGTACGCTTACACTCTTGCTGGAACATCACCTTGTTCATGTCATCGCGGATGGCACCGGAGTGGCTCTCTATGAGGTGTGCGAAGGGGATGACCATTGTTCACTCAACGACCAGCATATCCATTTCTATTGTCTGCGCTGCCAGCGTACCTACTGCTTTCATTCTCTCCACATACCCTCCATCGAGCTCCCCGAGGGCTTTGTCATGGAAGGCGTCAACTACCTCGTCAAAGGCGTGTGCCCCAACTGCTCATGATTAACTGGAAGATTATATGGAAGATTATCGGTCAGCTGCTTTGTTTAGAAGCTGTGCTGATGGGACTATGCCTGATCATGTCAATCTGCTATGGTGAAAATGACCAAAAGGCATTCGGCATCTCCATTGCCGTGACGATGGCAATGGGTCTGCTGTTGAACAGTTTTGGCCAAGATTCATCCAATACGATGTCCAGGCGTGACTCTTTCCTGGTGGTAGCGCTTGTCTGGGTTATTTTCAGCTTGTTCGGCGCGATACCCTTTGTGTTGAGTGGGTATCTGCCCAATCCGACAGATGCTTACTTCGAGACGATTTCTGGTTTCACCACTACCGGAGCGTCGCTCATCGATGATGTGGAGCGTCTGCCTCATGCTCTGCTCTTTTGGCGTAGCATGACGCAGTGGGTCGGAGGACTGGGTATTGTCTTCTTCACGATTGCTGTCATTCCTTCTCTGGTTGGCGGTAGTGTCAAGGTGTTCTCAGCAGAGGCCACAGGACCTATGCGCACAAAGATGCACCCTCGCCTGAGCACCACAGGCCACTGGCTGTGGGGCATCTATCTTCTTCTGACAGCGACCTGTGCACTGTGCTTCTATCTTGAAGGAATGGGCGGTTTCGACTGCATTAACTATGCTATGACCGTCACCGCTACCGGAGGTTTTGCTACTCACAATGCCAGCACAGGCTACTTCAATAGCCTTTCCATCGACTACACAGCCATTCTCTTTATGTTCCTCAGCGGAACGAGTTTCACGTTGCTCTATCTGACGTTCTTCAAGCGTCGTTTCAAGGAATTCTTGCGCAACAGCGAGTTCCGCGTTTATGCCACCGTCGTATTCATCGCTACGATAGCCATTATGTTTGTCCTCATGCGAGGCTGTCACTATCGCATCGAGGACGCATTGCGCTCCAGCTTGTTCCAAGTGGTGTCGTTCCTTACCACCACGGGTGTCTTCAATGATGATGCTGGTCAGTGGCCTCATATCACGTGGGTTATCCTGACCGTTTGTATGTTCATCGGCGGTTGTTCGGGCTCAACGAGCGGAGGTTTCAAATGTATCCGTTTTGTGATGTTGTGGGAAGTCGTCCGCAACGATATGCGACGAATCCTCCACCCCAGTGCCGTACTGCCAGTTCGCGTGAACGGCGTCACAGCCTCCAATACCCAGCAACTGAGTCTCTTTGCTTTCTTTGTGGCTTACGTTGTCATGTGCCTGTTTGTCTATTTTGTCATGACGGTGGTGGGCATCGACAGCACCAATGCGTTCACGATTGCGTTCAGCTGTGCCAGCAATGTGGGTCCAACACTCGGCTTGGAAATAGGTCCTATGATGTCATGGAACCATCTGCCTGACGGCATCAAGTGGCTGCTCTCGCTGCTGATGCTCATGGGGCGTCTCGAAATCCTTTCCGTTCTCGTGCTCTTCACGCGTAGCTTCTGGAGGGATAAATAGACGGGAGATTAAACAATAAGATAAATAATTAAAAGAGAGAAGTTGAAGCGTTGAACGTTGAGGACTACATAGAAGCACACAGCGAGGAGGAGCACCCATACCTGCACGCCCTGTGGCGAGCTACGCACCTTCACCTGAACTACCCTCGCATGGCCAGCGGCCACGTGCAGGGGCAGTTGCTGAGGATGCTGGTGCAGATGATTCGTCCGAAGCAAGTCCTTGAGTTGGGCACATTCACGGGTTACAGTGCTTTGGCAATGGCCAGCGCCTTGGAATCAGATGCCATGCTCCACACGTTGGAAGTGTCCGATGAACAGGAGGTTTTCACGCGTCCGTGGATTGAGCAGTCGCCCTGGGCAGACCATGTCCGCTTCTATATCGGCGATGCGCTGGAGCTCTTGAGCGACAGATGTTCCGGTTTGCCGGATTTGTTTGATCTGGTGTTCATCGATGCAGACAAGCGCCACTATCTCGATTACTACGAGGCCGTGCTTCCACGCGTGAGCGAAGGTGGCTTTATTCTGGCCGATAACACACTTTGGAGCGGACAAGTGTGCGAAGCAGCGCTTCGAAAGAATAATGAAATAACGAATAAAGGGGCAGAAAGTGGTGCCAATGCCAAGGAGTCGCAGCTCTTGGGGATTATGTCCTTCAATGATTTTGTTGCCGCTGACAACCGTGTGGAAAAAGTGATCCTGCCCCTGCGCGATGGTTTGACCATCATCCGTAAACGCAACCATTAAAAAGATTCTTGATTACCATGTCAACAGTGATTTACCCTTCCCCCATCTTCGGTCCTGTCCATAGCCGACGCTTAGGCGTCTCACTCGGCATCAATCTCCTGCCTGCCGACGGCAAGGTGTGCTCTTTTGACTGCATCTACTGCGAATGTGGCTTGAACGATGAACGTCGCCCCAAAGCCAAGATGCCAACGCGCGAGGACGTGCGCACAGCTTTGGAAGCCCGTTTGCAGCAGATGGCAGCTGAAGGTCCCCACCCGGATGTTCTGACCTTTGCCGGCAACGGCGAGCCGACCATTCATCCGCAGTTCCCGGAAATCATCGAGGACACACGCGCACTTCGTGACCGCTATTGCCCCGAAGCTCGCATCAGTGTGCTGAGCAATGCCACACAGATTTTGCGTCCTGCCGTGCATGACGCGCTCTTGCGTGTAGATAACAATATCTTGAAATTAGATACCACGGATGCCGCTTTCATCAACGCGGTGGATCGCCCTTGCGGTCACTATGACGTAGAAACAATCGTTGAAGCTATGCGTCGCTTCAACGGGCACGCCATCATTCAAACGATGTTCCTCACGGGCACGGATGCCAATGGCACAGATGTGGATAACACCTCGGAGCGCTTTGTCACCCCTTGGCTACAGGCTCTTGAGCGCATACAGCCAGAGCGCGTGATGATTTACACCATCGATCGCGAAACGCCTGTCCGCACCTTGCGCAAGGCGACGCCAGAGGTGCTGGATGCTATTGCGGATCAAGTGCGAGCCCTTGGGCTTGAATGCTCAGTGGCCTATTAATCGCCAATCAATCCCTCAATCGCTAACCTGTAGCTGTCAAGTCCGAAGCCGCAGATGACGCCCTTGCAGGCGGCACTGATGAGGCTCTTGTGGCGAAACTCCTCGCGCTGGTGGACATTCGAGATATGCACCTCAATGACAGGAGCTTCAATCGCGCGAATGGCATCATGGAGTGCTACACTCGTGTGGGTGTAGGCTCCAGCGTTCAGCACGATGCCGTTGGCCTCGAACCCCACCTCGTGCAGTTTGTCAATCAGTGCTCCCTCGTGGTTGCTTTGGTAGTAATCCAGCTGCACGTTCGGGTATCGCTGACGAAGAGTTTTCAGATAGTCCTCGAAGGAGCGGGCACCGTAGATACCAGGTTCGCGTCGGCCAAGAAGATTCAGATTCGGTCCGTTGATGATTTGTATCTTTTGCATAGGAACTTGTGAGGTTATGAGGCTAATTTCTTATTTTCTTAATTTCTTATTTTCTAATTTTCTAATTATCTTATTCCCTGAATCTTACACATCTCTCCTGACGACATAGTCGAGATAGAGGGCGAGGGCATGTGCCACATCGGCATCGTGAAGACCGTTGAGCAAGCTGAGAGCTTCATCTCTCAGGCGTGCCATTTCAGATTCAGCATAGCCGATACCTCCACTCTTGAGCGTGAAATCCACAAGCTCTTGAATCTCCAGCCGTGATGCTTCATGGCTGCGCACGCGCATGGCGAGGTGGTGGTAGCGGGCATTGGTGGTGCTGTTGAGCGCATGAATGACAGGTAGTGTCAGTTTGCCCTCCTGAAGGTCGTTGCCTTTGGGCTTCCCGACATTCAGCGTTTCATCGAAATCAAAGATGTCATCGCGCAGCTGGAAGCATAAGCCAACCAGATGACCGAAACGTTCCAGCTTCTTCACGCGTTCGCTGTCAGCACCTCCGAGCAGTGCGCCGATATATCCGCAGGTGGAAAAGAGAGCAGCAGTCTTCTTGCTTATCACGTCGTAGTAAGCTTCCTGGCTGAAGATGGTACTATGAGTGTTTCCCAACTGAAGCAGTTCACCATCGGCCAGCGTCTGTCCCAGCCACGCCATACGATTCACGATATCGATGTCGTGTGTCAGCGTCATCTCCGTGAGCGCCTTGGAGGTGATGAAATCGCCCACCAGCACGGCAGCCTTATTGTCCCAAAGCGCATTCACCGAGCGTTGTCCGCGCCGCATATCGCTCTCGTCCACCACGTCGTCGTGGACGAGGCTGGCTGTGTGGAGCATTTCCAGGCTTGCAGCAGCATGGAGCACTTCATCGCTGACCTGTCCTCCCTCGCGCGCACAGAGCAGGACGAGCGTCGGTCGCATCATCTTTCCCAGTTTGCGCGTGAGATGGTTCAAGGCTGCGGCTAAGAGCTCATTATCAGCCTGCAAGGCAGCGCGAAACAGTTCCTGATACCGTTGCAGCTTGACCGCTATCGGTTGTTGAATTTCTGCTAACATGGTGCAAAGGTAGGCATTATAATGAAAAATGAAAAATGAAAAATGAAAAAATGCTCCGAGCACAAGAAAAACTATAAACTATAAACTTTAATCTTTAAACTTTCTTCGTATCTTTGCGGCATGAAACTCTTTTTGCTCGACGCCTACGCGCTCATCTACCGTGCCTATTACGGATTTATCAAGAGTCCTCGCATCAACAGCAAGGGCGAGAATGTCTCTGCCATCTTCGGCTTCATCAATACGCTGGAGGAGGTGCTTGCCAAGGAACAGCCCACACACATCGGTGTGGCTTTTGACCCCCATGGCGGCACTTTCCGCCACAAGGCTTACCCCCCCTATAAGGCGCAGCGCGAGGAAACACCCGAGGGCATCCGCTTCGGCGTTCCCATCATCAAGGAACTGCTGGCAGCCTATCATATTCCTGTGCTTGAGGTTGAAGGCTACGAGGCAGACGACGTCATTGGCACCTTGGCTTCCCAAGCTGAGGCGCAGGGTATCGATACCTATATGATGACGCCTGACAAGGACTATGGCCAGCTGGTGTCGGCGCATGTGTCTATGTTCAAGCCGCGTTCGATGGGTCCCAGCTTCGATGTCTTGGGTCCTGCCGAAGTGTGTAAGAAATGGGGCATCGAGCGTCCTGAGCAGGTGGTAGATATCTTAGGTCTGATGGGCGACGCTTCCGACAATATCCCCGGTTGTCCGGGTGTCGGCGAGAAGACCGCCATGCAGTTGATTCAGCAGTTCGGGAGCATCGAAGGACTGTTGTCTCACACCGACCAGCTCAAGGGTAAACAGCGTGAGAAGGTGGAGAGCAACCGCGATCAGATAGAGCTTTCACGCTGGCTGGCACAAATTGTGCGCGATGTACCCATCACCTTGGACTTGGAGGCTTTAGCTGTCAGCGAGCCTGACCGCGAAACGCTTGTGAAGCGCTTCACAGAGTTGGAGATGAACAGCTTTGTGCGAAGGCTTACGTCCCAGAATCTACAGGAGGCTCAGCCTGTCACCCCACCTTCGCTATCAGGGAGGGAGCGTTCACCTAAGCCAACAGCGGGACAGCTCGATTTGTTTGCCGATGGACAGGGCGACTTGTTTAGTCAAAAACAACCCGTGATTGAAGAGCCTCTATCTGCTCAAATAGATACTACTCCCCTCTCTGAGCAGGAGGGGCAGGGTGGAGCGTCTTCAGCCTCCTACACCTTGGTGTCCACTCCTTCCGCGCGCGCGAACCTTATACATTATTTATTGTCCTCTGAGGAGGTGTCTTTGGACACGGAAACCACGAGCACCGATGCGATAGATGCAGAACTGGTAGGGTTGAGTTTCTCTGTCAAGGAAGGCGAAGGATTCTATGTCCCCGTTCCAGCCGCGCGTGCTGAAGCGCAAGCCATCGTGGACGAGTTCCGTCCGGTTTATGAAAATGAGAAGATTCTGAAAATCGGTCAGAATCTGAAATACGATTTCATGGTGTTGGCGTCCTACGGCATCGAGTTGCGCGGGCAGATGTTCGACACGATGATAGCCCACTATGTGCTGCAACCCGAGATGCACCACGGCATGGATTATCTGGCTGCTGCCTATCTCCATTATAAGACGATTCCCATAGAGGCTCTCATCGGCGAGAAGAAAGCCGGCAAGCCGCAGAAGTCGATGCGCGATGTGCCGCCCGAGGAGGTGTGCCCCTACGCATCGGAGGATGCAGACATCACGCTGCGCCTCAAGAATGTTTTCCAGCCTATGCTGGAGGCTGAAGGGTCTTGGGAACTGTTCCGCGACATAGAGATGCCGCTGATGCCCGTGCTGGCGGACATGGAACTGACGGGTGTCTGCCTGAACACCGAGGCGCTCAGGCAGGTGGGCGAGCAGCATACGCAGGAGATGCAGGCGATGGAGCGCGAGATCTACGAACTGGCCGGCGAGGAGTTCAATATCCAGTCGCCACGACAGGTGGGCATCTTGCTCTTTGAGAAACTACGCTTGAACGACAAGGCAAAGAAAACCAAGAGTGGGCAGTATGTCACCAACGAGGAGGTGCTGGAGCGCCTGCGCACGAAGCACCCTATTGTGGAAAAGATACTGCTCTACCGTGGCAAGCGCAAGCTGCTGAGTACCTATATTGAGGCGCTGCCCAAGCTCATCAATCCGCGCACAGGGCGCATCCACACCAGCTTCAACCAAACCATCACAGCCACGGGACGCCTGTCCAGTTCGAATCCCAACTTGCAGAACATCCCCGTGCGCTCAGCTGACGGCAAGGAAATTCGCAAGGCTTTTGTGCCAGCCCCAGGTGAGGAGTTTTTCTCTGCCGACTACTCGCAGGTGGAGCTTCGCATCATGGCGCATCTGAGCGGTGACGAAGGCTTGATTGAGGATTTCCGCTTAGGACACGATATCCACGCGGCTACAGCAGCGAAGATCTTCCATCGAGGCGAGGCAGACGGTCTTGAAAAGGTGACGCGTGAGGAGCGCGGTCGCGCCAAGACTGCCAATTTCGGCATCATCTACGGCATCACAGCCTTTGGCCTGACGGAGCGTTTAGGCATCAGCCGCTCTGAGGCCAAGGAACTCATAGACAACTATTTCCTCACCTATCCCCGCGTGCAAGCCTATATGCAGGAGAGCATCGATCATGCGCGCCAGAAGGGCTACACGGAGACCATTTGTCATCGGCGCTGCTACCTGCGCGACATCAACTCAGCCAACGCCACCGTGCGCGGTTTTGCCGAGCGCAACGCCATCAACTCGCCTATCCAAGGGTCGGCGGCAGACATCATCAAGATAGCCATGGTGCGCATCCACCGTCGCTTCCGCGACGAAGGTCTGCGCTCGAAGATGATTCTGCAGGTGCATGACGAACTGAACTTCAGTGTCCTTCCTGAAGAGCATGAGCGAGTAGAGAAAATTGTTGTTGAGGAGATGCAGGGAGCGCTCGCCATGCGTGTGCCCCTGGTTGCTGATGCCGGTTGGGGCACCAACTGGCTCGAAGCCCATTAACTATTGAGGAGTTTGCGCGCGGCTTCGATGATGGTGTCGATGCCCTTGGCGTGGTCCTCGTCGGTGATGCTGACGGGGATGTCGGGTTGTATGCCGAACTCAATCTGATTCATGTTGCTATCGAACATCGGCGATGCAGAGAAGCGTACGCTCCAGCCATTGGGAAGCTCCGAGGAGAAGGGGAGGCCGCTGCCGCCGCCAGTCTTGTCTCCTATCACGGTGACGCGTGGACAACGGCGAAGGTCGCGCACGAACGTATTCGTGGCGCTGTAGCATCGGCGATTGGTGAGCACCACCGTTGGTTTCTGCCAGCGCACGCCCTTCGAGGGTTCCAGGTATTCTGCTTCAGGCGTTGAGAAATCGTTGCGTCCGCGCCCCGTCTTGTGGCTGATATACCCCACGAGGATGCGCTCGTTGGTGAAGCGCTGTGCCAGTTTCTCCGCATTCGTGAGGTTGCCGCCGGTGTTGTTGCGCACATCCAGAATCAGTCCGTTGCACGTGCGCAAAGCATGGAACACCTCATCGAGATTGCCGTTGCCGAAGCTGGAGATAAAGCTGGAGCACACCACGTAGCCGATGTTGTCTTCGAGGATGCGGTAGCTGATGCTGGAGGCAATCTTGTAGTCGGTGCCGAGATAGCTGTTCTGCAGTTCCTGGTAGAAGTTGTCGGGGAAGTCCTCGTACCACGACCAGTTGCGCCCCGTGTCGTGTGCGGCATAGAGGTTCACATGTCCGTCGCGCAGTTCGCTGAGCATCTCAGCCAGCACCTCGAAGAGCTGCATGGAACTCATCTTGTTGGAGATGCGCGCCCGATAGCGGCTGTGCACTTCGTCCCAGTCGAGCCCTATGGCCTGCTTCTTGTAGTCGAGGAAGCAGTAGTGCTCGTCGATGATGGTCCACAGGGCTTCGAAGTTGCCCTCGGGCGTATTGTCGTACTGTTCCTCTTTCACACATGAGGCACACAGCAGAGCCAGACAAAGGAAGAGATAATTTTTCACGAGTGAGAAAAGAGAAAGGGGCTGTGTCGTTGCAGTTGGCACAGCCCCTCTGTGTTTAGATGATTGCGGTGAGTGGATTATTCCCAGATGTCACCCCAGTCACCACTTCCTTTCACTTCCACACCTTCAGCAGCGACGTTGTCATTAGGGTTCGTTTTGATGTCTGGCTGCGACACAGCAATAGGCAGGCACTCGGCCAACTGCGTGGCCGTCAGCGCTGGTACTTGATATATCTTTTTCATAATGAGGATCATTTTTTATAGTTAATAGAATGATTACCCTTCCCTTCTCCCCTCCCTTGACGGGAGGGGGGGGGATGGGTCTTTTTTTACTTCACAAGCACTTTCTTGCCGTTGATGATGTTGATGCCCTTCTGAGCCTTCGGCAGACGCTGACCGGCGAGGTTGAAGATAGCCTGAGCCTTCTCAGCGCTCACGGTCTCAATCGTCTGAATGCCGTCGGCATCGTTGAAGATGAGTGTGAAGCTCTTCACGCCAGCAGTAGGATTATCGATAGGCAGCAATGCCTTGCCGGCAGGAACGACACCGGTGTTCACCTTCACGAACTCGTTGCCCTTGAGGCCGAAGTACTGGTTGTCTCCAACCTGTTTTGATTCGGTGATGCCTTCGAGCTTGTTGTCGCCCAGTGTTGCGCCGCCCGCGGGCAGTACGTTGAGTGCGACGACATTGCTTGCTTTGCCCTTCAGCAGGATGCCAGTTGCAGGAGCGACCATACCGGTAATCTGTTCGAAGGTGATGGTGTTCGTGTTGTTGTCCACTTCCGCAATCTGCCATGCGCTGTAGTTGGCATCCTCATTGTCGAGGAAGTCAAGAGCATAGTTGCTGGCGAAGGTAGCATAGCCAAAGGCATTGAGTGTTACGTTGGCGGTGTAGGCCTCGGAGTCGTCATTGTCCTTCTCGAAGAAATAGACAGGACTCTGTGAGTCCGAACTATAGCAGGAGAAGATCGTGTTACTGCTGTTGAACTGCATCACGTTGCGAGTGTTGTCACCCTGTGCCTCGACAGAAGCAATGCCATTGCCGTCAATATCGATGTTCCACTTGCCGTTGAGGTCGTTGTTGTACTGAGATCTTAGATAATTGCTGCTGCTGCTTGCGGCATACAGGTAACCGGTTTCTGCATCGTAGATGGTGTAGTTTCCGCTAGCATCGGGACCATAGACGACAACCTCTGCAACATTTTCATCGGTGATGGAAATCTGGCCGTTGTTATTGCTTACCTGTACAGCAGAGCGGTTGTTGTTGGCCTGCAAGCCCATTGCATAGTATTCTTGGGTCTTGCTGTTGCTGCCAACAATGAGGTAGTGCTTGCCTGCGGTGATGCTGGTAGCGAGTGAGTAGGTGGTAGCCTCTACGTATCCTTCCTGGTTGATGGTGATGAGGTCGGAATACACGACGTTGCTTTCATCATCGAGGGCATAGATCTTCAAGTATGCTGTGCGGGCTTCGGAGCTTGTGTTCTCATCAATGACGTACACGAGATTGTTAATCTGATTG
>Ga0310697_10002624_pt1 | contig 18871 bp, 12 predicted proteins | sample 172DNAGHGlowgp2_FD_203883 | JGI IMG/M metagenome (GOLD analysis project Ga0310697, IMG submission 203883) | Sheep rumen microbial communities from Palmerston North, Manawatu-Wanganui, New Zealand - 1728 DNA GHGlow gp2 (v2) (version 2) | ecosystem: Host-associated > Mammals > Digestive system >... | reverse complement strand
GCACATTCTTACCGCTCACGTCAACACTGGGACCGTTATAGACCCACTCGCCCGACAACATCTTGTTGATCTGACGGGTCTCCTGTTCGATATCGGCCTCGGTGACGGTGAAGACCTGGTCAGGATGCACGCCCCGGTCACCACCTGACGCCGCATTGCGATGTGCTGCACAAGAGGAAAACAGCACCACAGCGCATAATAAAGTAATAAAATGTTTCATCATCTTGACTATTTTGGGTGCAAAGGTAGCTCAAATCAACAAAAACCTGCCATAAAAACCTGTAAAATAAAAAATAATGACTAATTTTGCAGATTGTTAGCATCTGACAGAACTTGAAATTAACAATCAACGAGAATCACTAAAAAGCATATAGATTATGGTAGTAGGCTACGGTGGACGCAAGATCATCATGGAGAACAATGATACGTCTTACTATGGACGCATCCTTGTCAAAGCATTGGCCACACATTATCCCAACAACTTTTATATCTTATACTCGCCAGAGAACGAGTCCAACAAACGCCTCACGTCGATCCTGAACTCAGACGCTGTCAGGGTGAAGTTCCCGCGCAACCACATCCACAACAAGAAGCGCTGGTACACCCACAATGGCATCGTCAACTCGGCAAAGGCACACGGCGTGAACGCTTTCCACGGCATCGATGACGGCATCGCATCAGGCTTCAACGGCAGCAACTTCCCCACGGTGTTCACCATGACCGACCCCCTGTTCAAGTCGGCCAGGGGATGGTTTGAGCGCATGCAGTTGCAGCGCCGCGCCCGTAAAGCGTGCAAGTTCACCAAGCGCGTCATCGCTCTCAACGAGGTGGACCGCCAGCTCATCATCGACCACTACCATGTCAATCCCGACCTGGTGGAGGTGGTATATCCCTGCTTCTTTGAGGGTTGTGATGACTCTGTCCCCGAGAACATGTACAGCATCCTGCGCGACAAGTATCACCTGCCCGAGAAATTCGTTCTCTACAAGGGCCGTTTCAATGAAGATGACAACCTCGTCGAGGCCATGAAGTTGTTGCATGAGCTGCGCGACAGCAAGATCTCTATCGTGATGGTCGGTTACCGCACCGATCACTTTGACAAAGTCATCAAGGAGCAGGCCCACGAGCTGCACGTCTTCCACCGCTTCAAACAGGTGGACAAGATACACCATGCCGACCTCACCGCCGTCTGCAAGATGGCCCAGGCTGTCATCATCCCCAACACTGAGCGCTCACGCGACTGCTTCAAGCTTATCAATGCCCAGCGAACCGGTGGCCTTGTCATCTGCAAGGATTCGGCCAAAGCGCGCGAGTTTGGCGGCGATGGCGTTATCTACTACACTGACTTCAGAGATGGTGCCGATAAACTGAGCGACGTCCTGGAAGACGAGAACAAGAAGGCAGCAATGTTCCAAGCCGCCCACGAAAACAGTGAGCGATTCACAGGCAAGGTGCTAGCTGACCACATGATACACATCTACCGCTCAATTCTCATGCATCGCAGACTCTACCAGCAGTAACCCACTGCTGTCATGATACATCAAATTATAAAGGCGACGATATAATCTCGTCGCCTTTACTATTGTTATTGGTCAAGTATTATCGTTGGTCGGTACCCCACAGGAGTTTCTGGCGCAGGGTGCTGGCAAAGTTGTTGCCCTGCCGCTGAACGACACGGGCACAGTAGGGCGCGCGGGCAATGGTCAATGCCGAACCCGTCGGGCACAGCGTCACCTCGCCATCGATACTCACCTCGTAGTGGGAGGCACGAGAATAGGTGCGTACGGTGATTACGCTGTCGTCACGCACTACCAGCGGCCGCATGGTCAATGAGTGGGGCGAGATGGGTGACAGCACCAGGCACGATGTGGTCGGCTCCAGAATAGGCCCTCCGACGCTCATATTATAGGCTGTGGAGCCTGTCGGAGTGCTCACAATCAGGCCGTCACCACGATAGGTGGTCAGCTCATGGCCGCGCAACTGCGTCTCCATGTCCAGCATCGATGAGGTGTCGTGACGCAGGACCGCTACCTCGTTCAAGGCCCAGGGATGTGGAATATCCACAACGTCGCAAGAGACCTGCAGCATCGTGCGTTCCTCGATGCGGTAATTGCCTGACAACAGATCATCAATCACCTCGGCGCCATCGGCAAGCCTGCCCGACGTCAGATAGCCCAAGTGGCCCAGATTGATGCCCAGGATGGGCATACCCTGACGCGCTACCCACATCACCGTCGTCAAGAATGTGCCGTCACCACCCAGCGACAAAGCCATGTCGGCATCCGGCACCTGGTCGGTTTCAAACGAGGTGACACCAATGTCGTTAACGTCACCCAAGTAACGCAGATATTCACCCTCAACGGCGACTTCCAAGCCACGGCGCCTCAGGTCGGCCAACAGCGACAAGACCCTCGAGGTATCATCCTGCTGAAATCGGTTTCCAAATATAACTACCTGTTTCATTGCCGCAAAGATACTGCAAGCTGAGCGTAAAAAAAAGAGTTTAACCTTTTTTTCCCAAGAAGACGGGCGGGGGCCGCCACGGGAGTGGCGGCATAGTGGGCCCTGAGACGGCCTGATGGGCTATTGCCAGGGCGATGGCAAAGAAGATGCTGGGCTTTCTCCTGGGGATTATTCTTTGGGGGCTGGGGCGGCGAGGGCTTGCTGTAGCTGGCTGGCCTTGCTGGGGCCGATGACGGCGGCGAGGTCCTCGAGAGAGGCTTCCTTGATGCGCTTGAGGGACTTGAAATGCTTGAGCAATAACGTCCTCGTCTTGGGGCCGATACCAGGCACATCGTCAAGGGCACTGTGCACTTGTCCCTTGCTGCGCTGCTTGCGGTGGAAGGTAATGGCAAAGCGGTGGGCCTCGTCGCGCAACCGCTGGATGACGTGCAGTGTCTCGCTGTTCTTGTCGATATACAAGGGCACGCTGTCGCCCGGGAAATAGACCTCGTTCAGCCGCTTGGCAATGCCCACGACAGCAATCTGGCCCTTCAGCCCGATGTCCTCCAGAGCTTCCAGCGCCGAAGTCACCTGCCCCTTGCCGCCATCAACAATGAGCAGCTGGGGAAGTTCCTGCCCCTCCTCCACAAGGCGGCTGTAACGGCGCTGGATGACCTCACGCATCGAAGCGAAGTCATCGGCGCCCTCAACGGTCTTGATGTTGAAATGACGGTATTCCTTCTTGGCAGGCTTGGCATTGCGGAACACCACACACGATGCCACGGGGCTGGAGCCGCTGATATTGCTGTTGTCGAAGCACTCGATGTGGCGTGGCATCACCTCCAAGCGCAGGTCGCGCTGCATGGTGGTCAGCGTGCGCGTCGTGCGTTGCTCGGGGTTGAGTTTTTCCATCATCTTCAGGCGGTCGGTGCGCTTCTGGGTCGCATTCTTGACAGCGATATCCAGCAGTTTTTTCTTGTCCCCGCGCTGTGGGATGGCAAACGTGAGGCCTGCAAACTCCACGTCGGGGATGACATTGACCACGACCTCGGTGACGTGGTCGCGACGATAGGTCTCGGCAAAGCGCTGGCGCACCTCGGCAATCGCCATCGAGATGAGTTCGGCATCGGCCTCTTCACGCGTGGAGAGACGGTATTCCAGGGTATAGGACTGCACCACTGCCCCACCCCGCACGTGCATGTAATTGACCCAGGCGGCATCATCGTCACGCAGCAAGCCGAACACATCGATGTTGTGAATCATGGGGCTAACGATGACCGAACGACGGCGCACATGCTCCAGCAGCTTGTAGCGCCGCTTGATGAGTTCAGCCTCCTCAAAGCGCAGTTCGCCAGCCAGTTGCTGCATCTGTTGCATGAGGACGTCCATCAGCACATGTGTGTCACCGTTCAGGATTTGGCGAATCTCACTGATGTAGTGCCCATATTGCTCCTCGCTCACCAAGCCCTTGCAGCACCCCTCACAACGATGGATGTGGTACTGCAGGCACAGGCGATGCTTGTCCGCCTCGATTGTTTCACGTGAAACATTCAGGCGGCACGTACGCAGCGGGTAGATTTCGCGGATGGTGTCGATGAGGACCTTAGCGACCTCGGCTCGCGGATAGGGACCATAGTAGCGGTCACCCTTGGCACGTGCCTCACGGGTGATATAGACACGGGGATAGAGACCACCCGAGACGCATATCCACGGGTAACTCTTGTCGTCCTTGAGCAGCACATTGTAGCGCGGCTGAAATTCCTTGATGAGGGCGTTCTCGAGGTCGAGCGCTTCTTCCTCGGTATTGACGACGGTATATTCCAGGTCGGCGATGTTGCGCACGAGCATCGTCGTGCGTACCGACGCGTGCTCACGGTTAAAATAGGAATTGACGCGACGCTTCAGGTTCTTAGCCTTACCGACATAGATAATCGTGCCCTCCCGATTGCGGTAGCGGTACACGCCCGGCTCATCGGGAAGCAAGGACAGCTTGAGCTTGAGGTCATCGGTCATGGGGCAACTGATTAAATAGCGGCTATAGTAGCTATAGTGACTATAGAAATTATCAGAAGGTGAACAGCGAGGTGATTTCTACATCCTTGGGGAAGACTTCACGACCCTTCAGCACCTCGAGGTCGCAGATGAAGTTGATATAGACCTTCTTGGGATTCATCGACTTCACCAGCTCATAGGCAGCCAGCATCGTGCCGCCGGTGGCCAGCAGGTCATCATGGATAACGACCACATCATCGGGCGTGATGGCATCCTTGTGAATCTCGATGGTGTCGGTGCCGTACTCCTTGCTGTAGGACTTCTGGATGACCTCGGCGGGCAGCTTACCTGGCTTGCGCAGGGGGACGAAGCCAGCGCCCAGCTGGGTAGCGAGGATAGCACCGCCAATGAAGCCACGGGCCTCGATGCCTACGACCTTGGTCACGCCCTTGTCGCGGTACAGGTCGGTCATGGCCTCGGCCATAATCTGCAGGGCCTTAGGATCCTTGAATGCCGTGGTCAAGTCCTTGAACTGGATGCCCGGAACAGGGAAATCCGGAATGTTGCGCACAATACTCTTAACGCTTTCTAATTCTTGCTTATTCATTGTAAATCAGTATATTATGTTGTAATTGTTTCACGTGGAACAAATCATTTGCCCAACAAAACGAGCAGGATATTGATGTCGCTCGGGGAGACGCCAGGGATGCGGGAAGCCTGCCCCACCGTCTCGGGGTCAATAGCCTGGAGTTTCTGGCGTGCCTCGGTAGAAATCTGATGAATTTGGGAGTAATCAAACTTCCCCTTGAGGGTCACATGGTCAAGGCGCCCCACCCTATCGGCCAGCTGAGTCTCGCGCTCGATATAGCCACGATACTTGATGGCGATTTCGGTCGCCTCGACGATTTCCTCGCGGCGAGCATCCTCAAGCGCATCAATCCGCTGCTGCAGGTCGGGCAATGCCTCGGCAAGCATGGCCATATTCAACTGCGGCCTCAGCAACAAGTCATGCAAACGCTGGCCCTGGGTCAACGGTTGCATGCCATGAGCCTCCAGCACGGGATTGATGACAGCCGTCTTGACGGTATAATCACGGCAGAAAGTCGTGAGGCCTTGAATCTGCTCGCGCTTGGAGCACATGAGGTCATAGCGCTCTTGGGTAGCGAGGCCCAAGCGATAGCTCTTCTCGGTCAGGCGCATGTCGGCATCATCCTGTCGCAGCAAGATGCGGTGCTCGGCACGCGAAGTAAACATGCGGTAAGGCTCATCCACACCGCAGGTCACCAAATCATCGATGAGGACACCGATATAAGCCTCGTTGCGCGCCAGCGTGAACGGTTCGCCTCCCGTTATTTTCTGGTGCGCATTGATACCGGCGATGAGCCCCTGCCCTGCCGCCTCTTCATAACCAGTCGTGCCGTTGACCTGTCCTGCAAGGTACAGGTTCTTCACAATCTTGGACTCCAACGTGTGGTCTAGCTGAGTCGGGTCGAAGAAGTCATACTCGATGGCATAACCCGGACGGAAGGCATGGACATCACGCAAGGCGGGAATGTGACGCAAAGCCTCGAACTGCACCTCCCAGGGCAATGACGACGAGAAGCCGTTGAGATACATCTCGTGGGTATTGGCACCCTCGGGCTCAATGAAGAGCTGGTGAGAAGTCTTGTCGGCAAAGGTCACAATCTTGGTCTCGATGCTGGGGCAATAGCGGGGCCCGATGCTCGTGATCTGGCCATTATAAAGCGGTGACTGAGGCAAGCCCTCGCGCAGCACTTCATGCACCTGTTCGTTGGTATGCACGATCCAGCAGGGGCGCTGAGGAAGTGTTGAGGAGATACCGGGCAGATAGGAAAAATGGTGGAAATCCTGCTCACCATCCTGACGGATGCACTGCGAGAAGTCGATGGTGCGCTCATCCAGGCGCGGCGGTGTACCCGTCTTCATGCGGCCAACAGAGAAGCCTAGCGAAGCCAGCTGCTCGGTAATACCTGTTGCGGGTGGCTCAGAAACACGTCCACCGGGCGTCTTAACGGTGCCCACATGCATCAGTCCATTGAGGAAAGTGCCAGCCGTGAGAATCACCGCACGGGCCGTGAAGTTCATTCCAAGGGCCGTTTTCACACCCTTGACTACCCCACCCTCAATAATCAATCCATTGACCGAGTCCTGCCACATATAGAGATTGGGCATATTCTCGAGCACATTTCTCCACTCGAGGATGAACTGCTGGCGGTCACTCTGTGAGCGCGGGCTCCACATGGCGGGACCCTTGCTACGGTTGAGCATGCGGAACTGGATGCTGCTGCGATCGGTCACAATGCCCATCTGCCCGCCCAATGAGTCGATCTCGCGGACGATCTGCCCCTTGGCAATACCACCGACGGCAGGATTGCAACTCATCTGTGCAATCTTGTTCATGTCGATGGTGATGAGCAAGGTGTGCGACCCCAGTCGGGCTGCAGCACAAGCAGCCTCACAACCGGCATGGCCGGCACCAACCACTATGACATCATAGTCGTTTCTCATCTCAGTAAGGAAATCAGTCTTTCATGAACACATTCTCGGGCAGCAAAGCCAGGGCCTTGTTCTCATGCTGCTCCATGATCTCACGCTCACCAGGACCCTTATCATTGATGCCGCACAGGTGCAGCACGCCGTGGATGATGACACGCATCAACTCGGTATCATAGGGCACCTGCAGCCCCTCGGCATTGGTGCGCACGGTATCGAGAGAGATGACCATGTCGCCGGCGATGTGGCGTGAATTGGTGTAATCAAAGGTGATGATATCGGTATAATAGTCATGCCCGAGGAACTCACGGTTGGTCTGCAGGATATACTCATCGTCACAGAAGACATAAGTCAGACATCCCACCTTCTGGTTCAGGGAAGCTGCTACTGCGACAATCCAGTCAAGCACCACTTGCTCGTTGAGCCGCGGCATCTCGACATTACCTTGAGTCATGTAATTGATTTCGGTCATTTCATTATCTCTTGAAAAACGGGACGCAAAGATAACACATTATTTTGAGAAACAAGCATAAAATGGCAAGAATTGATAGTAAGGAGTGTTAACAGAGGTGTTTCCTGGGTCCGGAGGGGTGGAATGGGCATCTGAGCCCCCTATCCGAATTTTTCGGACCAAAAGCCAAAAACGGCAAAAACGCTGAAAAACAGGCAAAAAAGCCATTTTAAGTGCTTGAGAATTGAAAATTCGGCAAGCGCGCCCGATTATACGCAAGATTTTTGACGTATTTTGGCATAAAATTTGCAGGATTAATGGAAAAACCCTACCTTTGGAGACGTTCCAGGAGAGGAGCACGGTCCGAGCCACACATTGAGTCCCACGACGGAATTTTATGCTTCCGGTAAGGAAAATAAAAAAAGACGACATCGCGTGTAGTTTTTTGATGAGATGATGCGTCTAAGAGATAGAACGACAAGAGAACAAAGAATAACTTTTAAAGATATACAGCTATGATCGAGTTTTTCACATCCAACCTTTGGCTCATCTGGGTAATCATTTCCATCGTGTGCCTGATTTTAGAATTAACCTCTGGTGATTGCTTCATCCTGTGCTTTGCTATCGGTGCTGCTGTGAGCGCCATCGTTGCCGGATGCGGCGCCAACCTCACAGTGCAAATCATCGTGTTTGCCGTCGTTTCGGTCTTGAGCCTGCTGCTTGTGCGTCCCACGCTCCTCAAGAAATTGCATAAACCCAACCGCGAGCGCTTGAGCAATGCCGAGGCCGTGATTGGTCAGCAGGGTAGGGTGAGCGAAGCTATCGCCGCCGGCGGCTATGGTCGCGTCGCCATCGATGGTGACGACTGGAAGGCCCTCAGCGCCGACGGCAGCGCAATTGACAAGGGAACGACTGTGCGCGTCGTGAAGATGGACAGCATCATCCTCACCGTCGAGCCTATCAGCTAATCGAGTAATATCAACTGAAATATTAACCATAAAAAATATCACTATTATGCCATCTGCTTTAACAATTTTTCTTATCGTGATTATTCTGCTGGCTCTGATCCTGGTCAAGAACAGCCTCGTCATCATCCCGCAGAGTGAAACCAAGATCATTGAGCGTCTGGGAAAATACTATGCCACACTCAAACCCGGTATCAATATCATCATCCCGTTTATCGACCGCGCCAAGACTATCGTGGCCTATGAACACGGACGCTACCGCACCACCAATTCTATCGACTTGCGCGAGCAGGTATATGACTTCGACAAGCAGAACGTGATTACCAAGGATAACGTTATGACCCAGATCAATGCGTTGCTCTATTTCCAGATCATGGACCCGTTCAAGGCTGTGTATGAGATTAATAACCTGCCCAACGCTATCGAGAAACTGACACAGACCACGCTGCGTAACATCATCGGTGAGCTGGAGTTGGACCAGACGCTGACCTCGCGCGACACCATCAACAGCAAGCTGCGTGCCGTCCTCGATGACGCCACCAACAAGTGGGGTATCAAGGTGAACCGCGTCGAGTTACAGGACATCCAGCCGCCTCAAACTGTGCTCCAGGCCATGGAGAAGCAGATGCAGGCCGAGCGTAACAAGCGTGCTACCATCTTGACCAGCGAGGGTCAGAAACAGGCTGCCATCCTCCAGTCCGAGGGTCAGAAGACTGCCCGCATCAACCAGGCAGAGGCCGACAAGCAGACAGAAATCCTGCGTGCCGAAGGTGAAGCCCAGGCTCGCATCCGCAAGGCCGAGGCCGAGGCTATCGCTATCGACAAGATCACCCAGGCAGTAGGGCAGAGCACCAATCCTGCCAACTACCTGCTCGCCCAGAAGTATATCCAGATGCTCGACACCGTTGCCAGCGGCGACAAGACCAAGACGGTTTACCTGCCCTATGAGGCCACCAACCTGCTTGGCTCGATCGGCGGCATCAAGGAACTCTTCGGCCACGACGAGAAGAAAGAGTAATCGGGTAGGAGAGAGACCCTGCTATCCGAACCAGCCAAAACACCGGGGTATTGCCCCGGTGTTTTTTGTGTGAATGGTCCAGAAAAACGCGCAGGGTGGGGAAGATATACAAATAATTTTGTATCTTTGTCGCTTATAGATAACAGCGACTCATGTTGAGACCCGACTATAAAAATCTAATTAACAGATGATTAACGTCTTTCATATCGTTTCCAACAAGCACTGGACTGGTGCCGAGCAATATACCTATGACCTGGTGGAAAGGCTGCGCAACGACGACGACTTCTATGTCGAGGTGGTCTGCCGCAAGCACCCCAACGTGCTCAAACAATACCGCCGCCTGGAGATTCCCATCTCTATCTTGCCACTCAAGGGCGTGACCGACATCGACTCGCCCGTGCGCTTTGCGCGCCTGCTGCGCAAGGGGCAGAATATCATCCATGTGCACAGTTTCAAGGACGCCTTCATGGCCGTGATGGCGCGCCGCATCAGCGAGAATCGCGACACACGCGTGGTGGTGAGCGTTCACGGGGTCTATAAGCCCAAGAAAAACTATATGTACACCAAGCTGTACAAGTCCATCGACTGCTTTGTCTTCTCCTCGGAGATGGCTCGCAACGCTTTCCTGGGCAAGGCCAAGAAACAATATGCCGACCGCGGTGTCGTCCTGCGCGACAGCGTGTGCGACAGCCATATCGGCACCCAGGTTCCCGACCTGAGACGCGAGCTGGAGCTGGACAGCCATCAGGCCCTGATCATGTACCACGGCAAATTAGCCCCAGAAAAGGGCATAGATGTCCTCCTGAGCGCGTTAACCCATGTGGATAAGGCCAAGTACCACCTGGCCATTATCGGCGAAGGACAGCCCAAATACAAGGCAAAAATCAAGGGTTACATCGTAGCCAACGGTCTTGTCCATAACGTGACGCTGCTGGGTTTCCGTGACAACATCCTGGAATACCTGCGCCAGGCGGACTTCGGCATCCTGCCGTCTATCCAGCCCGAGGCGCTGGGAATCAGCAACTTGGAGTACATGATGGCGGGCAAAGCCCACATCTGCAGCAACAATGGTGCCCAGCCCGAGTATGTGCACGACGGCGTGAACGGCTTGCTGGTGCCTCCTGGCGACGAGCAGGCATTGACCGACGCTATCAACCAGCTCATCAACGACACCGCTACCCGCAGCCGTATGGGCACCCAGGCCCAGAAGGATTTCCAGAACGACCTGGACTATCCCACCTTCTACCAGAAGATGACCGACGTGTACCGCAACCTGCTCGAGAAAGCACCCGTCATCAACATCGAGGAATAATCACCACCTAGTTGCCGCTACGGGAGTCATGGGCGATGTGTCATAATTCCGACACGGTAATATAACCGTGCTATCGCACGGGAAATTAAACAAATTTTTAAATTAAAATTTTATAATTAATTTGCTTAATTAGGTTTCGCCGAGCTAAAGGTTCCCGCCCGTAGGGCGGTTATAATTCTAGCAATTGAATTATGTCACACCCTCATAGATGGCCCCTGACGGCTATAGACAAAACTAGCAATTGAACATATCTCATAGAAACGAGCAACCGCCGGAGTCGAAACTCCAGCGGTTGTCATGTAGTAGGGTAGAGTGGGGGAGTCCCCCCACTCTAGAAAGACTTCATTACTCGATCACGAACTGATAGAGGGTGCAACGGATGCTCTTGCTACCGCAGTTACCAGCGGCAATCTGACGATAGGCACGGCCGATGTACCAGGTCCAGTAGTCGGTGAACTCACCCGTGTTGCCATTGGACAGGGTATAGGGGAGCTTACCGGTCACTTTACCACTACCGTCCACGGCAAAGAGGCAAACCTCACGACGCTGTGAACCGCTACTGTTGTAAACGGTCTTGCGAATCTTTACAGTGAACCAATCAGTACTCTCACCGAAGCCGATGGGCTCGCCCACGGGCTCATACTCCTTGGTATCCAGGTTCTGAACACCATACTGCACCTTGCCGGTATAGGGCTGTCCGTCAGCCTCATAGAGCAGGTTGACGAAGTGCACGCGGCACAGCGAGTCGGTATCCAGCGCCTTGCTGAATTCGGGAGCAGGGGTCATCTCGATGGGGATAGGGGCCTTGTTCAGGTCATGCACATACAGGCAATAGCGCTTGCCGGCCTGGACGTTCACATTCTGGTCATAGACAACAGGATACTCATAAATGGGTTCTCCCTCGGGTGTTTCACCCACCTTCACTCGACGATGCAGCTTGATGTTCACGTTACCGGCATCCACAGCATAGTAGCGGTTGGTGCCGCCCGAAGGAACCGTATTGAAGGTAGCCAGGAAGGTGGCTCCATCATTGCCGTACTCGACACCATTGATGTCGATGTAGTACATATAATTGGCTGCTCCAGCTGTGACTGGCTCATAGTAGCCTATCTGGATGTATGCCTTTGCCGACTCGTCAACGGGCTCGGCCATATAGGAAACATCCTTCTTGTCACAAGAGCCCATTGTCACTGCCACCAGCAGCAATAATGCTATATATTTGAAATATTTCATAATCTATCGGATTTTAATATCATTAATAAATTATCTTGACGTAGGCATATCGCCAGGATAGCAGAACCACATGATTGAGCACTGGTAATCCAGTTCTTGACCGCCAATGGGCAAGAGGGCATCCAGGTTGGTCTTGTTCCACATGTACTCAGAGTTGTAACGCGGACGCAGGCGGAAGCAAGGCGAGCCGTTGTTGTCGGTATTGAAGGCGCTCTTGCGACCCTGTACCTGAGCGGGTTGTAGCCAGAATCCCTTGTAAACCTTGGTAGGATCCTCATCGCGTTTCTGGTCAAGTGTCGTCTTGTCCCAGCCATTGAGGTACTTGGGATAATCACCGGTGTACTGGATGTCATAGAAGTACTTACGCAGGTCAACCCATGCCTCGGGAGCGCCCCAAGGATAGAGTGCCAGATACTTCTGCATCATGATGTGCGAGAGCGAGAAGTCGCTCATCGACAGACCAGCTACGTAGGGACCATTCAAGTACTCCTGAGCCAGCGTGTTGAAGGTGGCCTTGGTCACACGGTCGCCCTGACGGTAGTTGCCGTTCAAGGTGCCGGGAACGATATAGCTGGCGGTGAAGTCCATATCGGCCTGCATAGCCTTCTTCCATACCTCAAAGGCATCGGCCTTGCTGCCATACTTGAACTGCACCTCGGCAACGTCAAACAACAGCTCGGCATAGGTCGTCAAGATATAGGGAGCATCGTCGTAGTAGAGCCAGTGGCCAGCACCATCATAGGTGGTGTTGCTGGTGGCATTGCGGCCCCAGAACGAGGGAGCAGTGCCGATGGGACCAGTAGCGCCCGTGAAGCCCGAGCCCACATAGTAGAGGCTGCGGAGCACCTCGCGGTCGGCGATGGTGGCATAGTTGCTGCTGTCGGTGGTAGCCAGCTTCACGAGGCGGCGCGGGTCGAAGTGACCGGCATCGGGCAGGGTGTCGCTGGTAATCTGCTGTTCAAGCAGCTGGTAGGGATAGTGCTGCTTGTTCAGGGGCAGGGTGTCCTCGGTCTGGATGTAGTTGCCCTGCTCGTCATACTTGCGGATAGTACCCGTGAACAGCTGCACGGCATAGTCATGCTGGAAGTAGCTGTAAACCAGGTTGCCACGATAGGTACCCCAGAAGTTGTTGTAGCCGCTCTCGGCAGCATCGGCGCCACCACCGGCGATCTTCAAGGTAGCATTGTCATCGTTGCTGGCAAATGACTTGTTGTAAGCATCCATAAACTCAGCAAAGTATTTCTCCTTGAAGTCCTTCTTGTTGGACAGCGAGGCCAGGTTGCGTACAATCACGGCATAGGCGAACTTGATCCACTTGTCCTTGTCGCCACCGTAGATGTAGTCATTGTTCTTGATACGGTTACCGTAGGCTGAATTATCCTCCTTCTGCAGGTACTCGATAGCCTGATAAGCCCACTCGCGCACCTGGGGATAGATATCGTACTGGTAATCATACTCGTGGGAGAGACGTCCTGCCTCATAGGCCTGTTTCATCGGGGCCTCGCCGTTGATCTTGGTCAACAGATCCCATGAGAACGCCTTCATTGCCATGCCGATACCTGCCAATGTCCAGTTCTCGGCCTCCACGCTCTGGTTGATCATGTTCTCAAGGTTCATACCCTGGTTCCAGTACACCATGCGCCAAGCCTCACCACCGGCATCGCTGGCCTTGGTGTAGTAGTGGTTGGCAAAGTTGGTGTAGCTCGAGGTTCCCATCATCTGGGTGAGCGGCCCGATGGCACGGATATCCCAGTAGATGCCCTGATAGGCCTGCTGGATGCCCGCCAGATAGAGGTAACCCTCCACATAGTCGGGGGCGTCGGTGTTCTTGTTCACATCCAAGTAGTCGTCACAGGATGTCAGACCCATAGCCAAGCAAGCCAGCGCACACAGTATAATTGATTTGAATGATTTCATATTTTTTTAAGTTTTTAGTTGTTAGTTGTTAGTTTTAAGTATGATATGTATCGCCTGAAATCTTAATGTGATTAGGTAATATTACTTACAACTTAAAACTTACAACTTAAAACTCAATTAATAACTACTTCACGATGATTTCGCAGATCGAAACACGGTTCCAGCTCAATTCGTCAAACATGTTGCTGATACCCTGGCCCTCGGCTTTGATGCGGTTGGCAGCGATACCATACTTGTTAACGAGCATATCCTTCACGCTGGCGGCACGGCCGTTAGCGAGCTTGATGTTGTTGTCCTGAGGACCCTCGGGCGAAGCATAACCCTTGATCTCGCAGGTAGCCTCGGGATGGCTCTTCATGTAGGCGGCGATGCGCTCAACGTTGGGACGCTGATCGGCGGTCACGGCGGTCTTATTCACGGGGAAGTGAACCAGAATGTTCATGAATTGCTTGCTGTTGTCAATCACCTTGGGACCATTATTCCTGCAGTTTTCAAGGTCACGCTGCAACTGTTCGTTGACCATTCTCATGTGAACCATGGCATCCTGATGATTTCTCATGGAATTCTCAAGGTCATATTTAGCCCTCTCGACCTCCAAGAGTCGAGAACGCAGGGTGTTGATCTCTTCGTTCAAGGCTGCAGTGTTGGTATAGGCGGGCTTGGGAGCCTCGTCGTTGGAGCCGAAGGTCACGCTCAGACCTACCGAATAGCTGCGCGGCGTGGGCAGCGACCAGCAGTCATAACCCTCACCACCAGTACCACCGGCAGCAGCCGACAGGGTGTTACCGGCAACGTCGGTACCCGTATAGTTGGTGATGGTGAACAAGTCGTTGGCCGAAGCATAGATGCTGGCATTCTGAATAGTGCCCTTGGTCGCGCGGGTCAACCAGTTGCGCGAGAAGACATAAGCCAGACGCAGCTCCTGGCAGCGGATGTAGTTGATCTTGTGCTGGATCCAGTCCTCATCGCCACCGGTGTAGGTGTATGAGCCATACTCGCCCAGGTTAACGGCGATGGTGTTCTTGGTGGGATTGTCGCTCTCCTGCTTGCCGTCGTAGAGCACGCCGTCGAATACCACGAATCCCTTCTCACGCATGTCAACCGAGAGCCAGTTCAGACCGGTGCCCAACATGTCGCGCATGGTAGCGTTGACAACGTCGGCATGGTAGCGGCCCTGGAACATAGCGCTCAGGCGCCAGTTCTTCACGCTCAAGGCGGTGGTGATACCGAAGCGCAGCTTGGGCTCACGGTTACCCAGGATGCTCCAATCGGCACTGGTGCGGGGCAGACCGGTGGTCGGGTCGATCAGGATCTGACCCTTGGAGTTGCGCTCGTAGGCGCGGCCGGTCACGGTGCTAATGGGGTGTCCACGCATCACACCGTTGCGGATGTTACCTGAGTTCCAGGTATAGGCGTTATAGAACTCAACCAGGTTATCGGGCAGGTAAACCACCTCACTGTTGGTGTGGGAAACGTTGAAGCCCACATTCCAGCGGATATCCGGGGTGCGGATGACGTCAACGTCGGCGTGGCCTTCCCAGCCCCACGTGTTAAAGGTACCCACGTTCATGTTATTGAGCACGAAACCGGTAGCGTAACTCATGCGGAAGCCTGTCACGATCTGGTCGGCACAGTGGGTGCGGAACCAGGTGAAGTCGGCATTCAGGCGGTCGTTCCAGAAGCGTGCCTCAACACCAGCCTCGTAGGAGGTGGTCATCTCGGGCTTGAGGCTGCGGTTGGGACCAGTGTAGCCATACTTGTAACCGCCACCAGTCAGGCCGGTGGGCTCGAGCTCGGGATCGATCGAGAGCACGGGAGCATCCTTACCTACCTGGGCGATAGCGCCACGCAGTTTCAGGTAGTTGATGAAGTTGATATTCTTCATGAACTTCATCTCGCTGAGCACGATTGAAAGCTCACCGGCGGGATAGAAGTAGCTGTTATTATCCTTGGGCAGGGTCGAGGACCAGTCGTTACGGAATCGGCCCGTCAAGAAGATCATGTTGTTGAAGCCCAGCTCCAACTGACCCGAGATAGCCTGCACGCGACGCTTGGTAGAGCGCTTCTTGCTGGTCACGGTGCTCTCGGTACAGTTGTTAATGCTGTAGAAGTCAATCACCTTGAAGTTAGTACCATAGGATGACAGGCTCGTCACGCCGTTCTCCAGCTGGTGGTAACCGGCCTGGATACCCAGTGAGAACTTGTTGTCCATCCAGTTGTTGTTATAACCGGCCAGAACGTTGATCGTGGGATCGTTGGTATTATACTTGGTGATGTTGTAGGTACCACTGTTGTTGCTGTCATCGACACTCTGGTTGGCGGCCACATAGTAGGGGTGGGTGCCCGTCTCATAGGTCGATGTGCTCACGTCCCAACCCATCTGCAGGCGCAGGTAGGTGTGGGCAATCGGGGTGAAGTTCAGCGAGAAGGCGCTGATGATACGGTCGGTCTGGTCGTGCATCAGGTTCTTCTTCAAAGCGAACAGCGGGTTCAGCAGGTCGGTGTCGGTGTAGTAAGCGGGATACTTCATGTGGGCACCGTCATCGGCCAGATAGATGCTCATGTCATCGACGCTGGGCCAGCGGTAGCTGTAGCGCACGGGACCATAGAGACCACGCAGGGCCTTGTCGTTCTTGGCGTTGACATACTGCATGCTACCTTCCATCGACAACCACTTGGTCAGCTCGGCGCGGCCAGCCAGCGACAGGTTGGTACGCGTCAGGCCCGTGGTCTTGATGACACCGTCCTGGTCAAAGAACGATGCACTGGCACGAACCGACATCTTGTCGTTACCGGCCTCCATCGACAGGTTGTGACGGTGCATGAAACCGGTCTGCAGCACGGCAGCCGTGTTGTCAAAGAACGGCATCGAGCCATCATAGAGCGAACCATAGCGGCTGGTGTAGTAGAAGTTGGCAGCACCATAGGCACCATTGATGTACTTGTTTTGGATCTCGGGCCAACCATAGGCCTTGGACCAGGTGAACTGGTTGCTGTAGGTCACGCGAGCGCGGCCCGAGCGGCCTTTCTTGGTGGTGATGATGATGGCACCGTTGGACGCGTCACTACCATACAGAGCGGCAGCGGCAGCACCCTTCAGCACGGTCATCGACTCAATGTCCTCGGGGTTGAAGTCGTTACCACGCGAGGAGTAGTCGGTCGAGCGGGGCGTCAGGCCGGCACTACCACCGTCCTCGACAGCCAGGCCGCTGGTGGGGTTAAACGAGGTGTTGTTCATGGGGATACCATCGATAACATACAACGGCTGGTTGTTACCGCTCAGTGACGTGGCACTGCGCAGCACTACCGTCGTCGAGGCACCAGGGGCACCACCCGAACTAACGACACTCATACCCGACACACGACCTTGCAGGGCCGAGATAAAGTCGGTGCGGCCCGACTCGATAATGTCTTGGGCCTTGACGTTCTGCACCGAGGAACCCACGGTGCGGGCGACACGTTTCATACCGAACTCTGCCGTCACCACCACATCCTGCAGGGTGTTGGCACCTTCGGTCAACTGTACGTTGGCGGCTTCGGCAGCGGGGATTTCCACCGCGTCATAGCCCACAAAGGAGAAGACGAGCGTCTGGTTCGGGTCGGCCTTAATCGAGTAACGGCCATCGAGGTCGGTGGTCGTTCCCGTGTTCGTGCCCTTTACCCTTACATTAACGCCAATCATCGGCTCTCCGTTGGCGTCCTTGACGACGCCTGAAACTCGGTTGCTCTGGGCAACAGCCGTGAATCCCGTGTTGTACTGACTCGGGGCCAGTCCAGCAGGGATGCCAAAGGCTATCGCCAGTGTGCAGAGCAGTGCTAATTGTTTTTTCATACGCACTTTGCTTTTAATTGATTTGAAGTTAATGAATTGGTTAATATCTCATCGATTAATAGTCAGCGACGTTTTTATGGGTGAAAGTATAACTTTCAAAAGGCAAAATTGCAAAAAAACATTAATACAAACAAGCATTTTGATAGAAAAGTAACGCTTACGGCATAAAATTGCCCGAAAAACACTAAAAATAACCCCAAAATGGCATATTTCACAAGTTTGATTTATAGATTAAGACCAAATTTTTCACAAAATTAACAATATAGGCTTTAGGTTTTAGGTTCTAGGCTTTAGGGGCTGACGCGCTCCTTGTCCTCACGCTAAGGCGCTAAGGCGCTAAGACGCTATGATCTAGTTTCTAGTCCCTAGTTTCTAGTCCCTAGTTTCTAGTCCCTAGTTTCTAGTTTGGCATCCGCACTTGACCTCACGCTAAGGCGCTAAGACGCTAAGGATATTTAAGGGGCTGACGCAATCGGTTTTTTTACATATAATTACCGTTAATTAATCATGAATTAATTAATGATCAATTCGCGATAATTCACGTAAAGATGTTCATGTGGTTTGATGGAGGTTTGATAGAAGTTTGTGATAAAAAAACGCCGCCGGGGCTGGAAGCCTCGGCGGACGTTTTTATTGGATAGAGTGGGGGATTACTCTTGGTTGCTATCCCACCATACGGGGATGGTCCAAGCGTCATCCTGACGATTCCACATCACTTCCTTGCCCTCACCGTCGGTCATGCGGGCGCCGGGAACCTGGGCACCGATGGCCTGCAGGTTCTTGCTGTTGTAGTTGTACTCGTGTGAGCACTGACGCCAGCGACGATACTGCTTACCATCGGGGATAGCCAGCATAGCGGCAGCCACCTTGTAGTGGTAAGCGGGAATCGACCAACCGAAGAAGATGTTGGGATCGAAGTCATAGCGACGCATATCGTTCCAGATCTCATAGGAGAACATGAGGGCGATACGCTTCTGCATCAGGATGTGACCCAGTGAGAGTTCACCCTGGGTACCGATACCGTTGTTCACGAAGTTGTCGATAGCCTCATCGGTCATCGGGGTGAACGACGGGCACTCGGCGAGGCTAGCATCCTCGGCAACCCAAGCCCTCAGCTTCTCGTTCATCAATTCGCAGCTAGCCTTTACACCAGCCTTGTAGGCAGCGTAAGCGCCAGCCTTGTCACCCTTCTTGA
>Ga0310697_10002623_pt1 | contig 18875 bp, 17 predicted proteins | sample 172DNAGHGlowgp2_FD_203883 | JGI IMG/M metagenome (GOLD analysis project Ga0310697, IMG submission 203883) | Sheep rumen microbial communities from Palmerston North, Manawatu-Wanganui, New Zealand - 1728 DNA GHGlow gp2 (v2) (version 2) | ecosystem: Host-associated > Mammals > Digestive system >... | reverse complement strand
TCCATCAGGAAATTTGGGTTTGGACGTAAGACAAAAGGGCTTCCGGAACCTCCGGCGAGCCCTTTGCTTTCAGCAGACTGCTAAAATGGCAGACACGCGGAAGAAGTGCTTACTTCTTCTTGTGCCGGTTCTTGCGCAAGCGCTTTTTACGCTTGTGCGTCGCCATTTTATGTCTTTTTCTTTTCTTACCGCTAGGCATAGTATATAAATGTTAATGGTTTATTTCTCCTTCACGGCGTTGACGAAGACCTTGGCCGGCTTGAAGGCGGGGATGTCATGGGCCGGGATGGTCATGGTCTGCTTGCGGGTGATGTTGCGGGCGGCTTTCTCGGCGCGATGCTTGATGATGAAGCTTCCGAAGCCGCGGAGGTAAACGGGTTCACCGGCGATGATGGAAGCCTTCACAACCTTGGTGAATTCTTCGACCACGCTCATGACCTGGATCTTCTCAATGCCAGTGGATTTGGCAATTTCGTTGACGATGTCTGCTTTAGTCATAGTTGATAGGGTTTTAAAATGTTTTTCAGTCGTCTAAGCAATCGGACTGCAAAATTAGGGTTAAATTTTCAGAAATCAAAGGAATAGACTTAATTTTCTGACATTTCTGTCCTTGGCACGGAGATTGACAATATATGCCGCGGAAAGTTGATCCGCCCGGGTATGACAAATTGTCATATCCTAAGTTTTTGAGTGCAGAATGAAAGATTTCAATAAGATGAGCCCGCATGCGGGCGTAGAAGTGAATATCATGCCCGTGATCGGGGATTCCTCCCTCCTGAAACTGGACGAGTCCGAGCTCGGGGAAACCCTTCCGATCCTGGCGCTCCGCAATGCCGTGATCTTCCCGGGAACGGTGTTTCCCGTCACCATCGGCCGGGAAAAGTCCATCCGGGTCATCCGCGATGTGGAGGCGAAGGACGGTGTCCTGGGGGCTGTTCCGCAGACGGACGTGACGGTGGAGGAACCCGATGCAGAGGACCTTTTCGGGTACGGCACCGTGTGCAAGGTGCTCAAGACCCTGGAGATGCCGGACGGATCCCTGACAGCCATCCTGCAGGGATTCAAGCGGATATCTGTGGACTCTGTCCTGAGTTTCGACCCTTATATCATCGCCCGTGTGCATTACGAGGAGGATCTCTCTCCTCGGGCCGATGACCAGGAAGTCGCCGTCCTCGCCGGCGCCCTCAAGGAACGGGCCGCCGAGGTCGTGCACGCTTCCTCCTTTGCGCCGAAGGAGGCCGTGGGCGCCCTCAAGTCCATCGACAATTTCGCTTTCCTGGTGAACTTCATCGCGACGACCATCGAGGTGGAGAATTTCTCCGACCGTGTGCACCTGCTGGAGATTGCCAGCCTGCAGGAACGGGGGCTGGAGCTGCTGAAGGTCCTGGATACCCAGGTCCAGCTCCTCCAGATCAAGCAGGAGATCAACCAGAAGGTCAAGAGCGACATCGACCAGCAGCAGCGTGAATACTACCTGAACAACCAGCTCCGCACCATCCAGGAGGAACTGGGCATGGATGAGGAGGAGGATTTCGCCAAGTTCCGCGCCCGGGCCGACGAGAAGAAATGGTCCAAGGAGGTCCGTGCCATCTTTGACAAGGAGATGGCGCGCCTGGAGAAATACAACCCCTCCACGCCGGACTACAGCATCCAGTACAATTACATCCAGTTCATGCTGGACCTGCCCTGGGGCGAGCTGTCGGAGGACAACCTGGATCTCCGGCATGCCCAGGCGGTCCTGGACGAGGATCACTACGGACTGGACCAGGTGAAGGACCGCATCATCGAGTACCTGGCGGTGCTCAAGCTCAAGGGAAACATGAAGTCCCCGATCCTGTGCCTGTACGGCCCTCCCGGGGTGGGAAAGACCTCCCTCGGCAAGTCCGTCGCCCGGGCGCTCGGACGGAAATATGTCCGGATTTCCCTGGGCGGCATGCATGACGAGGCGGAAATCCGCGGTCACCGGAAAACCTACGTGGGCGCGCTTCCGGGCCGGATCCTGAACGGGATCCAGCGGGCTGGGACCTCGAATCCGGTCATCGTCCTGGACGAGATCGACAAACTCTCCTCCGACTTCAAGGGCGACCCTTCCAGCGCCCTGCTGGAAGCCCTGGACCCGGAGCAGAACGGGACCTTCCATGACAACTACCTGGACATCGACTATGACCTGTCGAACGTCCTGTTCATCACGACGGCAAACGGGATATCCACCATCCAGCCGGCCCTGAAGGACCGCATGGAGATGATCAACGTAACAGGCTACCTGGCGGAGGAGAAACTTGAAATCGCCCGGAACTACCTGGTTCCCAAGCAGCTGGAAGAACATGGCCTGAAGAGGGACGAACTGGAGCTGGACCGCGATTGCCTGGCCGCCATCATCGACGAATACACGCACGAGTCGGGCGTCCGCGGCCTGGAGAAGCAGATTGCGAAGGTCGCCCGCGTGACGGCGAAGAAGATCGCCCTCGGGGAAGAGTATCCGCACCTGGTGAAACCGGAGCACTTGAAGGAATACCTGGGACTTCCCACGGCCTTCCATGACAAGCAGCAGGGCAACGAGGCGCCCGGGGTCGTGACCGGCCTTGCATGGACGGAACTCGGCGGAGAGATCCTGTTCGTGGAGAGTTCCGTTTCCAAGGGCAAGGGCGTCCTGTCCATGACCGGCAACCTCGGCGATGTGATGAAGGAATCGGCCCAGATCGCCTGGCAGTACATCAAGGCCCATCCGGAACTGGCGCAGATGGATACGGACGAGTTCATGGCGAAGGACATCCACGTCCATGTCCCCGAAGGGGCGGTCCCGAAGGACGGTCCCTCGGCCGGTATCACGATGGTGAGCTCGATGGTCTCCGCCCTCCGGGGACAGGCCATCAAGAGCGGCATTGCCATGACGGGCGAGATGACCCTCCGCGGCCGCGTCCTCCCCGTGGGCGGCATCAAGGAAAAGATCCTCGCCGCCAAGCGCGCCGGGGTCCATACCATCGTCATGTCGGAGGAAAACCGGAAAGATATCGAGGATATCAAGGATATTTACGTAAAAGGTCTTACCTTTGTCTATGTGAAAGACATCGCAGAGGTCATCGAAGCCATCTTTTAAATGGACGTAAAGATAGAGCAGACCTGGAAGGAAGCCCTCAGGGACGAATTCGACAAGCCGTATTTCGCCTCTCTCGTGCAGTTCCTCCACGGAGAAAAGGCGGCCGGGAAGGTGATTTATCCTCCCGGCGGCCGTATTTTCAAAGCCTTCGAACTGACGCCGCTTCCGGCGGTGAAGGTCGTCATCCTGGGGCAGGACCCGTATCACGGGCCCGGACAGGCGATGGGCCTGTGCTTTTCCGTCCCGAAGGGCGTGCCGGCACCTCCTTCCCTGAAGAACATCTTTACCGAGATCCGCACGGACCTGGGCATCCCCATGAGCGGCAGCCCGGACCTGGAACCCTGGGCCCGGCAGGGAGTCCTCCTGCTGAACTCGGTCCTGACCGTGCAGGCGGGCATGCCCACCTCGCACAGCCGCATCGGCTGGCAGGAATTCACCGATGCGGTGATCCGGACGGTGTCCGACCGCTGTGAAGGCGTCGTTTTCCTTCTCTGGGGGCGGTTCGCCCAGGAAAAGGCCGCGCTGGTGGATACCTCCCGGCACCATGTCCTCACGGCGGCGCATCCTTCGCCGCTGGCCCGCGGCGCTTTTTTCGGCTGCCGCCATTTCTCCATGACCAACCAGATCCTCGTCTCCGAGGGTAAAACTCCCATTGATTGGCAGTTATGAAAACAAAGGCTCTTTTCCCCGGCTCGTTCGACCCGTTCACGGCCGGTCATCTGAATATCCTCAAGCGTGCACTTACGATGTTTGACGAGGTCGTCGTCGCCGTGGGTATCAACCAGGACAAGCGCGGGTTCTTCGACATGGACAAGCGCCTGTCAATCATCCGGCAGGCGACGGAAGGGCTCGGAGGAGTCTCCGTCATCCAGTACGACAATCTCACCATCGACACCTGCCGCGAACTGGGGATCCGGCACATCGTGCGGGGCGTGCGCAATATGATCGACTTTGAGACCGAGCGCTCCATCGCCGATGCGAACCGCCGCCTGGCCCCGGACATCGAGACCATCATCATCCCGACGGCCCAGGAGTTTGCCCATATTTCCTCGAGTGCCGTACGCGACATCCTCAAACACCACGGCGATTATTCCGCCTTCATCCCCGAAGGCGTGGAGCTATGAAACGGCTCCTGACAGCCCTGGCGGCCCTTTTCGCCGCTTTCATACTTCGGGCGCAGGACGCGCGATTCGACGCCTTGGGCGCCAAGCTGGAGGAGTATTTCGCCGCCCTGGCGGGGGAGCCGCTGTCTGTCCAGAACGCGGAATGCGACTACCTCATCGAGTCCTGCCGGGATTCGCTCGTGCGGCAGTTCGTCACGCTCAAGATTTACGACCATTACCTGAAATCCAAGATCATGGGGGATGACGGGGTGGCGGTCCATGTGGCCGATACCTGGCTCATTCCGGGCAAGGTGGCGATGCACTCGGACATGGACCTGCTGAACGCGAAAGTGTTTGCGGAATTCAACCGGCAGGCGGTCCTGGGGGCGGAAGCCCCCCTGCTCACCCTGCAGGACCCTGCGGGGGAGGAGGTAACCGTTCCGGCCGGCGGCCGCTACACGGTCCTGTACTTCTATGACACGTCCTGTTCCACCTGCCGGATCGAGACGCCGCGCCTTTGCAACTTCCTGAAAACGACGGAGTTCCCACTGACGGCCGTCGCCGTGTATGTAGGCGGCGATTCCGAGGCCTGGGCGCGGTACCGCACCGCTTCGCTGGACGTACCCGGGATGGTACACCTGTGGGATCCTGCCTTGGATTCCGATTTCCAGCGCAAGTACGGCGTCCTGCAGACGCCGCGGATGTTCCTCGTCGGCCCGGACGGGACGGTCGTGGGCCGCGGCCTGGATACGCCCGCCCTTGCCCTTCTGGCGGAGAAGTTCTCCGGCAAGGAGAGCTATGTCTATGGGACCCGCGAAGGGATGTCGGTCTTCGAGAAGGCCTTCGCCGGATATGGAGAGGACATGAAACCCTCTGATATCCTGGATGTTGCCGCCTATGTTGCCGAGCGGACGTATGGGGAAGGGTCACTGGAAATGTACAGGCGGATGGAAGGCGACCTGCTGTACTATCTCTCCTCGCGGACGGGGGAGACCTGGAAAGAAGGGACGAGGCTCTTCATTGACAAGTATATCCTGAATGTCGATGATGTCTGGACCGCCCCGGAGGATACGGCGCAGGTCATCTCCCTGGCCCGGACGATGAAGGCTCTCCTGGAACGCATGCCGGCGGGCTCCGTCGTTCCCGACTGGAAGGTCCCCGGGGAAATGCTGCGGAAACCCTGCCTGTTCCGAAGAGGCGCGAAAAAAGGTTCCTTCTCCCTCCGCAAGGCCGATTACCTCGTTTTCTACACGCAGGGCTGTGGCCGCTGTGAGGAAACCCTTGCCGCCGCCCGCCGGCTGGCGGACCGGGGCTCGAAGGTCCTTCTCATCGATATGGACGCCCTCTTCACCGACCGTCCCGATGAGGCGCGCCGCCTGCTGGACACCTTCGACCTGTCCGGCCTCCCGTACGTGACGCAGTTAGGTCCCGACGGCGTCGTGCTCCACCGGTACCTCGAACTTTGATTATTGGGGAAAAACCCCTATCTTTGCGCTACGGAATTGAGATGTGGTGTAATGGTAGCACCAGGGATTTTGGTTCCCTTAGTCAGCGTTCGAATCGCTGCATCTCAACGGCGACGGAAATCGGGCGAAAGCAATGGCTTTTGCCCGATTTTCATGTGTGAAAGGGGATAATCGGGCAGGGAAAGCCGTTTTTGCCCGATTAATGACTATCGAACCACGATCCGCTCGATCCGCCGGGGGATGGAGGCGAGGATTTCGTAGGGGATCGTTCCCAGGATGTCCGCCAGTTCGGTGACGGTGGGGTCCGCACCGAAGACCGTGACCGTATCGCCTACTTTCGCGTCCACGCCCGTGACGTCCAGCATGCACATGTCCATACAGATGTTGCCGATGGTGGGGACGCGGTGGCCGTTCACGCTGAAAGAGGCGTGTCCCTGGCCCAGGTGACGGTCGATGCCGTCGGCGTAACCGACAGGGATGGTGGCGATGACGGTGCCCGGACGGGCCTTGCCCCATCGGCCGTAGCCCACGGTGTCCCCTTCACGCAGATGCTTGATTTGCAGGATCTTGCATTTCAAGGAAGCGACCGGGGCGAGCTGGACGCCCGGCAGGGCGCTGATGCCGTAGATGCCGATACCCAGGCGCACCATGTCGTACTGGTACTCCGGAAAACGCTCGATGCCGGCGGAGTTGAGGATATGGCGCATGGGCATGTAGCCGATTCCCGCCGCGATGGACTGCGTGTTCTGCTCGAAAAGGCGGAACTGGGCGGCCGTGAAGGCATCTTCCTCGGGATCGTCGGCGACACAGAGGTGGGAAAACATGGATTTCACCTTCACCTCCGGGTGCGCGTTCAGGAAATCCACCAGCGCGGGAATTTCCGAGGTCATGAATCCCAGGCGGTGCATGCCGGTGTCCAGTTTGATATGGACGGGGTAGTCCCGCAGGCCGATTTCCCGGAGATGGCCGCAGAAGGCGTCCAGCGACTCCAGGTTCGGAATGCTGGGCTCCATGCGTGTAGCAATGATTTCGGGGTAGAAGTCCGTGCCCGCCGTCAGGACGATGACCGGCAGGCTGATACCGTTCTGCCGCAGCTCCAGCCCCTCCACGGGATAGGCGACGGCCAGGTAATCGGCCCCGGCGCGCTGCATCATCGCGGCAAACTCCACGGCGCCGTGTCCGTATGCATTGGCCTTGACGAGAACCAGCAGTTTCGTCGCGGGGGCCAGCAGGGAACGGAAATACCGGTAATTGCGCTCACAGCCCTTCAGGTCCAGCTCCAACCGGGAAAAATCATCCTCTCGCATCACTTCATTCGCTAAAATAGTCAGCAAATTTAACAATATCAGCTGACATTTCCGTATAAAATGTGTATTTTTGTAGAAAAGGAAAACGCGATATGAGTACTTCCATGATTTGGATCCTGATGATCATCGTGATGGTCCTGAGCATGTTCATCCAGGCCCGTCTGAAAAGCCGTTTCGAGAAATACCAGGAGGTTCCCGCCTCCCTTACCGGGGCCGAGGTCGCCCAGCGTATGCTGCAGGCCCACGGCATCCATGACGTGAAGATCGTCTCCGTGGAGGGCACCCTTACGGACCACTATAATCCGCAGACCAAGACCGTGAACCTGAGCCACGATGTGTATTACGGGCGCAGCGTCGCCGCCGCAGCCGTCGCCGCCCACGAGTGCGGCCATGTGGTCCAGCACCAGGAAGGCTACGCGCCCCTCCGGCTGCGCTCCGTCCTGGTGCCGGTGGTGAGTTTCGCCAACAGCTGGGTGTCCTGGGTGCTTCTCGCCGGCGTGGTCCTGATCAACGTTTTCCCGCAGCTGCTCTGGATCGGGATCGGCCTGTTCGCCATGACCACCCTGTTCAGCTTCGTCACCCTTCCCGTGGAGATCAACGCCAGCGCCCGGGCCGTCAAGTGGCTGGACGGGGCCGGCATCGTCAATTACGAGACGAAGCCCATGGCTGCGGACGCCCTCAAATGGGCGGCCTACACCTATGTGATCGCCGCCATCGGCTCCCTCGCCACCCTCCTCTATTACATTTCCATCGCCAACCGCAGAGACTAATCTCCCCATGAACGGAATCTATATTTTCCTTGCCGACGGCTTCGAGGACATGGAAGCCATCGCCACCCGCGACGTCCTCCTCAGGGGCGGCGTGGATGTCCAGACCGTGTCCATCACCGACGAACCTTTCGTGACGAGTTCCCACGGTCTCACCGTGAGCGTGGACCTCACGCGGGACGATTTTGATGACGACGCTCCCGCCGTGATGATTTTCCCCGGCGGCATGCCCGGTTCCAAGAACCTGGCGGCGGACAAGGCCCTGATGGCCCTGATGCGCAGGTGTTACGCCGGCGGCGGCATCGTCGCGGCCATCTGCGCAGCCCCCGGCCTCGTCGCCTCCCAGCTGGAAGACGTTGCCGGCAAGCGCTTTACCTGCTTTGAAGGATTCCAGGACGCGATGATTGCCAAGGGTGCCGTCTATACGCCCGAAAGCGCCGTCGTGGACGGCCGCCTCATCACCGGCCGCGGCGCCGGCCACGCCGTGAACTTCGGCCTCGCCATCCTGGAAACGCTGAAAGGGAAAGAAGCCACCGACCGTGTCCGGGCCGGCCTGATGCTGTAACCCGGGAGCGACTCCCATCTGAACAACCGCCCAGCCCCCGCATGAAAATAAAGGGGCCGGGCGGTTCTTCTTTATTCATTTTCCTTGGCTAAGAATCCGAAGAAGAGATTATCTCCTTCATATACGAGTCATATTGATAATTACCGAAATTAATGACAACCAAGTTATTACGGCTTCTCGTGATCCCGGTATACAGCAATTCATCAAAGGCGGTGTTAAAATAAGTGTCCTTATCGTATTTGGGTTCAATGATAAGGAACACCAACTCACTCTCCCATCCCTTAAATGAATTGATGGTCGACACTTTGATGGTTCCGCTGTTCATCCAGAAATTCATTTTCTTGTTTTCGCGGATTTTATCATAGTCGGTGCGATAGACTTTTTCCTTGAAAGCATCCAGTTCCTCCTTGTTCGATGACATATATTCCAAGAAGAACGCTTTGGTAATCCCGCTTTTCTTGCATTCTATTTCCATCGCGGTTTCGAATTGCCCGGGGAATAATTCAAACAACTCATAGAGCCCCAGTAAGCGGGACAGACTCCTTCTTATCCTCGGCAAGATTTTAGCTTCAGCCTTAGAATCGATGCGTTTTTCCTGCCATGCAAGACGTAATTCAGGTTTCAACGAGTTCTCGATGAAACGATTAAACCAGATGGGAATACCCTGGCCGGAGAAGTGGTTCAGGTTTTCCATGTACATCGATTCAACCGTCTCGAGCATGGAATTCACTTTTTCCCGGGACATGTAGCGGTAAAAGAGATCGAACCGCCTGAGAAGCGAACTCCGATACCCCAGGACAGTGATGTCATTAGGGGCGATCCGCTTCTCTTTATCCATGATGATGTCGCGGACGATTGAATACAGGGTAGATATGGAATTCTCCTTATCGTCAAAAAACATGTAGTTCAGGAAACCCTCCTTCTCCACCTTCATTCCGAGAGTCCCTTCCGCCGCACCGTTTTCAATCTCATCCATTTCGTACTTTCCGCGGAATCGCAACTGCTGAAACGCCTGAGCGACATTGCAGATCTTATAGTCGGAGCGGAAACAGTACTTCAGTTCGACAGGGCGGCCGGATACATTCGTTGCCACATCCTTCTGCACCACCGGCATGGAATAGATGTTCTGCTTGACATCGCCAAACAAGACATAATCACCATCAGGGTCGCGAAAATAGGTCTTGATAATCTCCATCCACTCCCGCTTGTAATCCTGAATTTCATCGATCAATACCGCATCATATGGTCGTATCTGCTTCTTGAATTCCTCAAACACTCCGGGGTTTGCATAATAATGCTTTTCCAGATAGTCGTGTAGTTTCTGCCTGAATTCCGCCAGTCTTCCGGGAATGCTTTTCAGTTCCTGGATTTCTTCTGGCACCCGGATTACAATCCCCAGATTATTCATCTCCCCGGTAAGGAAATGATGATAATTGACAATAATGAAGTTCTGTAAAGGAAACTCTTCTTCCACCCGCTGAAGCTTGTCATGTATGAAGTTCTTCAAGGTGATATTGAAGGTAAGTATCAATATCTTGGGGTCGGGGTTCCGGCTTAGCGCCCTTTTATAGGCTTGTACCGCCCTCGCCGCCAGAACTGTCGTTTTACCTGATCCAAACACCCCTTTCACCCTCTGTTCGAGCATGGTGGAATAAATGATTTCCTTCTGCTTCGTTGAATATGAATATGGCGTCCCCTGGGATGTCATATGAAGAGGAGGCGACAGAATCCGTCGGAAGTTGTCATACAGGGCGTCAGTAAAGAGGAACGACTTCCTGCGTCCATTCATGTACCTATTCCTCAGTATCTCGAAAAAGTTCTTCCGGTTCAGTCCGTCTGAACCGATTAGATCAATTTCATACTTCAAGAAATCAAGATACTTCCTGTCGCTTTCAAACGGCTTTATCAGTTTATCGTTCACGTCTTTCTGGCTGGCACAATGGAAATATACCGCACAGGAAACGACCTTGAACATCCGGACATCGTTAATGCTGAGTTCCAGCAACGTCGGGATGTGCAGGTCGAACAGGTTCTCCTTATATTTGTATACCTGTTCTATTGGTGACTTTACAAAGGCATGGTTCTGCTTATAAATCCACCTTTTCTTAATGTCAAGCTCGAAATTGTCGATATTCCAATCCTTCACCTCAATAACCATCACCCCGTAATTTCGTCGCATAATCAAGACGTCTGGCCGGTCTCCATTCAAGTACGGATTGTAGTATACCTCATAGGAATCGTCAAGATTATCCCTTAGAAACTCGATTAACGCCCATTCCCCTTTTGTAGGAGGGACTTTCAAACGTTGAATCTGTTCTATCGATGGGAGGAATACCGCCATTGTTATGCCTTAGCCGCTGGTTATTAAGAGAAAAAACTCCAAATCTAGTCCAAATATCCGGTGATTAATCGATTACGACTTGTCATCTTTGCGTGCTCAAGTGCCACTTTCGCATCTTTAATCAGATTCTCATATGCGTCATCAACTTTGTGGACATTCAAGCTAGCTAAATAGGGATATACGATTTCAAGTGTCGTACTCCTCTTCGCTACACTTGATCGAGAGTCCGGATCCCAGCGAGTCAAATCAAATCCTGCACCGGACGAAAACCAAAGATTGTTCGTAATGATTGCCCTATCATGGAAGTCTGTTTTAGATACCATCGGTATCAATTCCAATTGAAGGCGGTCGACCAACCCTGGTTTTGCTTTACTGATCATCTCGACGATGTCATCTTTCGTCACGGAAGATCCATACTCTGGCAGGTAGAAAACCGTCAAGTGGTAATTAACATCGCAGAATTCGGGAAGCAATAGGTTAAGCAACTCGGGAAGATCTCTTCTTCCGTTTTTAAGGATATAATTATCCACAATAATCATCGAGTTGGAAGCACGTTCGGGAAAACACTTTTCAAACTGTTTCCAATCCCACTTATCATCCATCCGGACAGCCTTTCCATTGTCGATGAAAAGATGCGATTTCGTCAAACAGTTGCCGGCATTGACACTGATGATACCGTATTTTTTTGCTATAGGCCCCTTCCCCGTTCCAGACAAGAGCATTGAAAAAAGATGAGCGTTCAAAAGCTTCTCTAAATCATCAAAACCGTCTGAGAAATCCAATTTTGACGCCCCTTCCGTTGATTTTTTCCAGAAGTAAGCAAGGTTCTTATTCTTCTGGGCAGCTTCAGCAAGACTCCGCGGGCTACAATCTAATTGCTTGTTTGACCTAGATAAGAAAGCATAAAGCTCAATCCACGTCTTGAGCTTCTGCTGTACCTTATCATCAGGGAATGGAGGGGAATCAGGATAGCATTCCAGGAATCTCTCCAGGAATGCTATTTCACAGAGGACGGTCTTGTTTATCATGCCAACCCTCCCTTTATCATAAGAAGGTTCATGGCCAGCGAATCTGCTTCATCGAAGAAACCAGGACCGAATTCAGAGTTTAGCCGACCATCCTCCTCGATGCCAATTTCCCGCACCTTCTTGTCACTCCCACGGCTGTCTTCAACGTAAAGGAATGACAGCTCATCAGGTTTGAGAATGCCTTTCCCTACATGGTTCTGAAGTTTCCTAATCAGGTATTCACTGTGGGTTTCTACAATGAAATGGATGCCGTAATTTCGGTATGCGTCCAAGAACATATCCGCCAGAAGCGACTGGTATCGGGGGTGAAGGTGGATTTCCGGTTCTTCAATGGCTATAGTAATCGGCTTCCTAACCGTTCGGCTAGCTGTAAAGATCTTTAATAGGTTCGCAGTGTTTTTTTCATAGTTGACGACGTCGGGACCTTCGAGACAGGACTCAACTTTCATAATGGCAGTTTCAATCTCCAAAAGAATAGAAACCAGTTGCGACACACCATATCCGTAGTCGGCAAGAATTCGACCTTCAGAATCATTCTCATCTTGATAGATCTTCAAAACAAGCCCGATACCTTCCGGTAATGCCTCAATTCTGAACAGATGTCCGATTCCAAACTCTCTAATCCATTTATCGATGAAACTCGTCGATTGGGGCATTTCATTTTTACGGTCCCAGTCTATTGCTTCTTTAAGAGTCTCAGGATAACTCATTCCAACGTTCTCTTTCAGTCTCAAGGCTTCAAAGTATTCGGATACAGTGTATCCAAAAATATCCTGACTATCAAACTTATACAGACGCTTAATGTCAATTCGGTTTGACCCGACATAACGAAGCCCGTTGCAGATATCCACCGAAAGAATATCTCTGATAGCATAACGCCTGAAATTAATATAGTCTCGAAGAATTCGATGATCTCGTTGAAACAAGAAGACTTCCTCAATGTCGACAAAGCCCGTGTCACTAGGCCGATCTTTGATTGAAGTCAGCAGTTCAAATAAACGAGTAAGGGTGATTCTACCCGTGAAATGATCACCGCAACCTATCCATTCTCCGTCGTCAATCACCATTTTGTCTGAATAGGCTTCCCAATCAGATAAAGGGCAGTCAACATTTACTGCAACCATATTATCTAACGTCGTAATGTAGTTAAGTGTGTTGTTCTCAACATGCCGATAATAATCTGAGAATACCCGGTATTCCCCCTCTGTGAACTCGGCAATAACACACTTCACCAATTCGTGATAGAAAGAGGAATCTTTCGTGAAGCTCTTACACATCTCCAAAAACTTTGACTCGAATTCACCCTTGTTGATAGAGTCCAGGACGTCGAGAATAGGAAGATAAGTGAGGAGATCGGCCCTCATCGCCTTCTCAACAAACACGCCATCGGTGATAAACAAGTCTTGTAATCCACTGTCTCCATGTTTCTTTGCGTAGAAGTCGATAGCCTGTAGAATCATCCCTTTTTCGACAGACATTTTATACTCGTTCAGCTTTTCCAGCACTTCTTTGTAAACCTTATCATAGTCATCTTCCGAGCTGTCTCCAATGATACTGGCACTTGTATCAGCGCTGTTTAGGACACCCAGATTCTGAAATACAAGGTGGTAAATGAAGTACTTAGACTTGAAAGAATTGGTATTCTCACTATGCACCGGAGATTGACTGTCAAGTATCGGCAGATAACTTTTTTTGGGATTACGAAAGAATCTCTTAATCGCACTAAAGCCCTTTCCGTAATAGATCAATGCGCCTAAATTATCCTTTATGGTAATATCTTTTAGGAAACCATCTTTGCGGATATCGCTCTTATTTGCAGAAAAAGACATCTCAACAGAAATCCCTTCTCCATAAAAGAGAGAGTCTACGGTATAAGATAAGGTGATAAAGTTATTACCTTTCAACACTGCGTCATTATTGAGAATAGAATCGAAATTACCCAATAATGAAAGTGGTTTCTTATTGAATCTCAACCTAGGCTCTTCGCTGGAATCTGTCTGCCGTACCCCTTTCAGGAACTCATTCAAAAGAATAAGAGCCTTAACAATAGAACTCTTTCCTGAGCTATTACACCCAGTCAAGACTGTTAAGGGGCGAAGACGGATCTCGGCTCCTTTTTCATCAAAAATGCGAAAGTTCTTTATTCCCAAGGTGGTATTCATATCACGTGTAATTCGTTTTGTATTGCAAAGGTATAATAGGATTGCGAATTCATTATTCGCAGAAAATGCTTTTTAACTTTTTCAATGAAGACTCGAGTTCCACTATCATCTTTTCGCGGATTGTTCCGGGCGATACGAGCAGCACGTCTTCGCCATTCTGATAGATGTAGTTGAAAAACTCCCTGTTGGGTTTCAGGTTAAGGCCGTAAAAGGTATAACCATCGAAAGCGCCGTATTCCTTATGAAGCCGCTCTTGATCTTCATCGGGGAATTTCACCTGAGAGCCATGGATAGGCTTGGTGTCGACATAACCACGATATGAATCCTTGACGGCGACAACGATGGGAGTTAGATCGACCGATTCGATATAGGTCGTGCCCACGATGTCCTCATACCGTTCCTCGAAGCCTTCTTCGCAGTCGATGAAAGGCACGCCATCTGCTGGATGGACCGCTTCCATTCGATCCAGCGGAAGGTTCACATAGAAGTCCTTCCTGAAAGGATACTTCTTGGTTTCCAGGGGTGTGCCGATAAGGTACCAACGGTCGTTGTACTGTTTCAGAAGGTACGGATACATCCTGATGGTGCGTACGTCACCTTCAAATGGAGCATAATCAACATCGACCACTATCTTGTTCGCAATCATGGAAAAGAGAGTTCCCAGGAAAGCCTTTCCTTGAAGATAGTCGTTGGTGCTGAAAGAAATGATTCTACGCGAAACAGTATCTTCCTTGTCGAAATTGCTCCGTCCGAAAGAACGGCGATCATTTAACTTCTCTTGAAGATCGTTCAGCCATTCGAAACTGTCGAGACCGGAAAACTGGCCCAGTGTATTCAGCACTTCCTGGAGGAGCCGTTTCTCGTCATCGGAGATCTGCTTGGAAAAAAGCGATTGAGTTTGATCGGCATACCGGTACACGGGAGCACCATCCAAACGTTCGGAGGAGTCAATCACCATGTTGAAGGGGGCATCCTGAAGAGCCTGGATATCCAATTGGATCACCCTCTTTCCGCTTCGGACATACCGTTCATAGTCACTCTTATCACCACCGATTGTCGAATAGCCGGCGAACTCCAGTTTCTCGTTCACCTTTTTCAAAAGATCCTCGCACGTATACTTATGATATCGGTCAGACAGCATCTGATCGAGAAACATATAGCGGATAACAGCGTTTTTATTAGAGGGCATATCAGTTCAGTGTGTTTACAAAGATAAAACAATCTTGCGAAATCTACATTCGCAAATTGCCGACAAGTTGTGATTAGTTCAAAAGATACTTATCATCCTTGCAGTCATTATCGACCTATTGCCGATAGGATTGTTTTCGGTTCTGAATATATGCTTGCAGATATCTTTTCTAATCCCAACGAGGAGGATTGTATAGACCCGTTTTTTACGATCTCAAAATAGCGTTGGTTTTCGTCTATTTAGCGGAGATGCGTACAAAAAACCTAGCTCCCAACGTCGGTAGACCGCACACATCAGATGTGTACATTGGAAACCGTTTTTAAGCAGGAAGCAGGATAGATTAATCGGGCATAAATGTAGCCCTCTGCCCGATTCCCCTTCATTATAGATGAATATCGGGCAAATCCCATTGTTTTTGCCCGAATTGTTAAATCACCTTGCGCAGAACGCGCGTGAGCTGGTCGGAGCAGGAGGTCCCGCGCTCCTTACAGTCGATGCCCGAAAGACGCTCCAGGGCGAAATCCACGCGCTGACCTTCCAGCAGGGCCCCCAGGGCCTTGAGATTGCCGTTGCTGCCGGCAATGTAACGGAGGTTGTGGATCTTTCCGTCAACCAGGTCGAAATCAATTTGACGGGAACAAACCAGTGCCGACGGCACGGCCATAATGTGACGCACCCCGTTCACGGTGCTGTCACTCAGTATCTGGATATCTTCAGGCATTTCTAAAATAACGTGGGATGATTCTCTTCCAGTTCCGATAAAATCTTGGACATGATGGCTTCGCGGAAGAGGACGGCTTTCGCGTGGACCTTGAACCGGGAGCAGTATTCGTCCACGGCGGCCATTTCGCTGTCGTTGAAATACAGGACGTAGCGGTTCTTGCGCAGGAGGGCCGCTTTCTGTTTCTCGAGGTAGGCCGGGTCCACGCCCGGAATCTTGCGTTTTCTTGCCATCGGGTGCAAATTTAGCAAAAACCCTTCAGAATCAGCGTTTGGAGCGGAAAAATTCCTGCATCAGGGCCGTACATTCATTCGAAAGGACGCCGGCGGAGACCTCCGTCCGCGGATGGAGGAGGGAGGGGGAGAAGAGGGAGAATCCGCGGCGCGGGTCGATGGCTCCGTACACGATCCGCCCGACCTGGGCCCAGTTCAGGGCGCCGGCGCACATGGGGCAGGGCTCCACCGTTACATATAAGGTGCAGTCCTGCAGATACTTCCCGCCCATGGCCTCGGTGGCGGCGGTGATGGCCACCATCTCCGCGTGGGCCGTGGTGTCCCGCAGGCGTTCGGTCATGTTGTGTCCCCGGCCGATAATCCGTCCTTTCCAGGTGATGACGGCGCCGATGGGTACTTCCCCCGCGGCAAGGGCGGCGGACGCTTCCCGGAGCGCTTCCCGCATGAATTTCTCGTCCTGTTCCATATGGCTTTTCTTGATTTCGCTAAGATACGGATAATCCCGGATTTTTCCCGGATAAATGTTGAAATAGTATCATTATTGCAGTAATTCGGAGAAATTCCTACCTTTGTTCCATGAGCCAGGTCCTGCAAGAAATCACCCCGCTGTCCGAGAAGGACTGCTTCTATGTGGTGGAGCGCCACAAGTCGGAATTCCTGTTCCCCATCCACTGCCACGCCGAGTTTGAACTCAATTTCATCGAGAACGGCGCCGGGGTGCGGCGGATCGTCGGCGACAGCGTAGAGGAGATCGGCGACTACGAACTGACGCTCGTGGCGGGGGAACGGCTCGAACACGCCTGGGAGCAGGGGAACTGCCACAGCGCGGACGTGCGGGAAATCACCATCCAGTTCTCCCGGACCCTGTTCCCGGAGGAACTCCTCGCCCGCAAGCAGTTCAGGACCATCCGGGAGATGTTCCACAAGGCGGCGAACGGGCTCACGTTCTCCCTGAAGGCAATCATGAAAGTGTATAACCTGCTGGACGTCCTGGCCTCGGAACCGGATGGTTTCGAGCAGTATCAGCGTCTGCTACAGATCCTGTACACCCTCTCCAACGACGAAGGCGCCCGGGTGCTGGCCAGTTCCTCCTTCGCCAACATGGAGCACAACGAGGAGAGCCGCCGCGTCCGGAAGGTCCAGGAATACATCAATGCCCGATACAACGAGGAAATCCGCCTGGAGGACTGTGCCGCCATGGTGGGAATGTCTTCCTCGGCTTTCAGCCGTTTCTTCAAGCAGCACACGGGCCGGACGCTGATGGACTATATCATCGACATCCGCCTCGGCAACGCCGCCCGGCTCCTGGTGGATACGTCGGAGGGCATCTCGGAGATCAGTTACGCCTGCGGATTCAACAACCTGTCCAATTTCAACCGGGCTTTCAAGGCCAGGCGGGGCTACACGCCCCGGGACTTCCGGACGCTGTTCAAGAAGAACCGCGTCTTCGTGTAGGTTTTCCGATTTGCAAAATAGTATCGGATTTGGGTTTTATTGTATTTGTTGGTGCGCGTTCAGAAAAGTATCTTTGTATCATACTTTTTTGACGCGCGCCACCATAATGAGACAAACACTGAAAACTGCCGTGATTGCTGCGACCGCCCTCCTGGCCATCGCCTGCGGCCCTAAGCCCAAGCCGTCCCCGTACGTACGGGTCGAGAATGGGCAATTCATCCGTAACGACCGACCGTATTCGTATATTGGAACCAATTTCTGGTATGGACCCATCCTGGCTTCGGACGGTCAGGGCGGGAATTACGACCGGCTGGTCCGCGAGCTGGATGCGCTGAAGGGACTGGGTATCGACAATCTCCGCGTCCTGGTGGGCGGAGACGGCCCCGACGGGGTCTTTTCCCGCGTGGAACCGACGCTTCAAAAATCGCCCGGTGTCTATAATGATACTATTTTGACCGGTCTGGACCGTTTCTTGACCGAACTCTCGAAGCGGGACATGCAGGCCGTCCTGTATCTGAACAACTCCTGGGAGTGGTCCGGCGGCTACGGGCAGTATCTGGAATGGGCCGGCGCCGGCAAGGCGCTCATCCCCCTTGTGGACGGCTATGTGCCTTTCATGAGCCAGATGGCGCAGTTCTCGACGAATGCCAAGGCGCAGGAACTGTTCTTCAACCACCTGAAAACGATCGTGGGACGGACGAACAGCCTCACCGGCAAGCCTTACAGCGAGGATCCGGCCATTTTCTCCTGGCAGATCGGCAATGAACCCCGCTGCTTCTCCTCCGATCCGGCCGTTCAGGACGGATTCATCGGCTGGCTCACCGATGCGGCCCGCCTCATCAAGGAGACCGACCCGAACCACATGGTTTCCGTGGGCAGCGAAGGGCTTTGGGGCTGCGAGAATGACCCGGCGCTGCTGGAGCGAGTCACCGCCATCCCCGGCATCGACTACATGACCGTCCATATCTGGCCCTACAACTGGAGCTGGGCCCATGCGGAAAGCCTCGTGGAGGACCTTCCGAACGCTTTCGAGAAGACGGACGAGTATATCGCCGCCCACCTGGAGCTGGCAAAGAAGTACGGGCAGCCCGTCGTCGTGGAGGAGTTCGGCTTCCCGCGGGACGGTTTCTCTCCGGAGCGCAGCGCGACTACCCAGGGGCGTGACGCCTATTACCGCCACATGTTCTCCAAGGTGGGGAAGGAGCTCGCCGGCGCCAATTTCTGGGGCTGGAGCGGTTTCGCCCGTCCTTCCCACACCCAGTGGGAAAGCGGGGACGACTACACCGGCGACCCGGCGCAGGAGGCCCAGGGCCTGAACGGCGTCTATGCGGACGACACCACCGTAGAAATCATCAAACAATCCATAATCAACATCAACAATCAACCAAACAACCAGTAGTAGCATGAAAAACAAGCTGTTAACCTTCATGCTCGCGCTCCT
>Ga0310697_10002617_pt1 | contig 18893 bp, 14 predicted proteins | sample 172DNAGHGlowgp2_FD_203883 | JGI IMG/M metagenome (GOLD analysis project Ga0310697, IMG submission 203883) | Sheep rumen microbial communities from Palmerston North, Manawatu-Wanganui, New Zealand - 1728 DNA GHGlow gp2 (v2) (version 2) | ecosystem: Host-associated > Mammals > Digestive system >... | reverse complement strand
GCATAGATATGACAATAGTACTTAATAGATTTCCAACCACTAAGTTACTAAAAATCATTAATATGTACAACTTTTTTGTCATAAAAAATTTAAATATTTAATTCAGCCAACGGGTAAAGAGTAGGTATTGAAGGCAGGAGTTCGACGTGGGAGTTTACCAAGTCTGAAATAAAGTATGTTACGAACAACCACCCGACAAAATCTGACAGAAATCTGTATAGGACTAATCCGTATTATATCTCGAAGACTATTCCTGATTCATTTGATGAAAGTAAGATAGGTAGTATCACAAAGGGTAATTATCTTGTTGTCAAAACAAAAAAAGGAGACAGAAGGGTTTACAGAATAGATTATCTTTCATCAGATTCTCTCAAATTATTCTATATACATAATGGTGCCCCTATGATTGGAATTGGAGGTATCACAACAGATTATGTATTTAAGCGCATAAATAGTACAAGGTAATCAAGTTCCTTTATATGAATAAACTTTATAGAATTACAGTATTAGGTTGTGAACGATTCAACATAATGACCATTATCAACATATATCATTGCCTATTATTAAACTAATAATATCCGATTTAAGGGAACAATAAAACTATCAAGCATTATGAAAAGAAGCATCATCACCATCCTTATAGCCATTACTGCAATGATGGCCGTTCATGCGCAAGAAAAGGTCATCAAACCCCAAAGCATCACTCCGATGCCAAAAATCTCAGTGGGACAGTGGGAAAAACTCTCCAACCAATATGAAGATGATTCTAAGGAGTTATGGAAATATGGCGACATCACCGTCTATGACGACTTGTATAGTGGCAGATGCAGCTGGTACTGCGGCGGAGAGGTGAAGAGCGTCACTGCATCAAGCTGCCTGTCTCCCAACAACAAGTTTGACTACAAAGGCGAGAATGCCCATGATTTCAACCATGAGAGCGTGTGGGCCACGAAGGGAAAGGGCATTGGCGAAAGCCTTACCTACACGTTCGAGGGAAAATGCCCTCGAATTACAACAGTGGAAATCCTCAACGGCCATGTCAAGTCGGAGGAGGCATGGAAAGCCAACTCACGCGTGAAGAAACTGCGCGTATGGTACAACAACCAACCTTATGCCATCCTCGCCTTGGAGGACAGCCGCACCCTCCAGAGTTTCGATGTCGGCATCCTCGGCTACTACGACGATGCAAAGCCCGACTGGACACTGAAATTCGAGATTCTCGAAGTCTATCCCGGCTCTAAATATGGCGACACCGTCATTGCAGAACTGTATTTTGACGGTATCGACGTGCATTGACCTTAGAGATTTTGTTGTGAACGATTCAACATAAGGACCATTATCAACTCAATTCTCGAAAAACACAATAATCAGCGAGGAAAGTGTTTTCAATCAGTTCGATAGGAGGATAGAAGTCAACAACTATGACCTGATATTTGAAAACTTGTTGAAGTTCCTAAAGGAACGTCAGTTCGACGAAAGTGAAGTTGGAGTTGATTACAAGTTGATTACAAAAAGGCTTCTCTTTACATGATAATTCATGAATAATTTGTGTCAAATTTGTGGCCATTCATGTTTATGATCAACAAAAAAGCCGATAATGTATCACAATTTATTATCGTCGAATTCACGTTAACAAGAGAGTTCATAACAAGAAGACTTCCGCATTCTTAGGAGTGATGACCTGGAATGATGCGTCAAGATAAGCACATCTCTGCAATATACTTGTCAAGGTCGGAGCCAGAGCCGTCGAGACCTGTGAGTTTCTGATAGAGACGACGGCGGAGATTGCTGATATTGCTTTTGGTGCAGACCATGAGGACTGACATCTGAAGCGGACTACAACGTATGGCAAGCAGACTGATGACGCGGCACTCTTGTTCGGACATGGTCTGCCCAGGCTGATGCTCGGCATATTGTTGCATCAGAGAAAGGAACAATCGAGGATGCAAGGTGTCAATCTCTTCGCGGAGGAATCGCCAGTCCTCTGCCGTGGGATGGGCATCCTGCGACGAGAGGTCATGGAAGCGGCGGGCGATATCAGTGTCGAGAAGCGATGGACGGTCACGAAGTTGAAGCGATTGCACCATTTCGGCGTATTCACGGTTCTGTTCCAACATCTCGCGGTGCTCACGCCTAAGTTTGTAGAACCGACGAACCCCAAAAACTGCGATGGCCAACAAGAACAACAGCCCGTATAAGAGCAGGGTGCGTTGGTGTTGCAATTGCAATTCATGGTTGATGAGCACATTGCGCTGACGGTACTCGTCCTCGTTCTCCAAGAAGCGGTCTTTCCGAAAGCCGAAGTAATGGTCAACAGCATTTTCATTGTATTGGACGCGGATAGCGTAGTCTGAGTCCCGTTCAGGAAACCAGTTGTAGAGTTTGAGCAACCGTTCGTAGCCTTGGAAACGGACATAGTTCCAAGGATGGTCGAGTTTACTGTAATAGTAATGGGCGGAATCGAAGTTGCCTTTGCGCAAGTAATAGTCGCCTTGCAGTTTCCAGTACTCGATAGCAGCATACGAACCCACATGCTCGAGGTCCTGTTTAGTGTACTGCTTGTATCGTTGAATCCATATTTCCAGAGAGTCGGAGATGGGGTTGGTCTCATCGGCAAACATCAATGGAGCCACACCTAATGTACTGAGGAAAACCGAGTCACTGACATGCTGAGCGCATAAACCGAACGACTTGCGTTCGTAGTTCAGCACATACGCCATGTAGGGAAAGAAGGCATCCACCGCCCAGTCCTTGCGACCACGACGCCACAACTCGTCGAAGACACGATGCGCGGTGTCCAACAACAGCACATCTTGGTTCATCAGTAACCCTATGTATGCATCCTGCCCAAGGCACCTATAATATAATGCGGTATCACCTGCCTGATGCGCCAACGACATACCCCGACGTGCCAATCGTCTCGCAATCCCGTCATCAAGACTGAAGTACTGGTTAATGCTCCATTCATAGCAGATCTCAGCCAAGGCCTGTGGGTCAAAGTCACTACTCAGCGAATCGATGCAGTCGGTCGCCATCTCGTAGGCAAAGCCCTCATAAAAAAGCGCGCCATGACGACGGTACATCTTCGCCATCATACGCCAGGCCTGTTGCAATTCGCGGGGTGAGCCATGCCGCTCCATGTAGTAGAGCACGGCTCGGGCGTCGGAGTCGTTCGGCAAGGTGTCGTACCTATCCGTGGCGTCAATCAGGTCGTTCATCATCTGCACCTGACGCTGGTGTTCCGACCGACAGGCACCCAACAACATCAACAGGAACAGAAGTAAGGGTAGATTCTTCATAACTGAGCACAAAGATAGTAAAAGATTCTGGAAAAAGCGTGTAAACTCAGTTTACAAATCACTTGTCAACAAATTGTAAACTGCTAAATGAGGGTTTCAGACCATCTTTTTCGTACCTTTGCACCACATCTCACAGGACAATCGCGTCACCGCCATCAAAACTATCGTCCTACGCAAAGCGCATAACTTCCTATTTAACTTCCATTTTAACTTCCTTCTATAACTTCCGTAAATTGAGTAACTACAAAACGATGAACAAGAATTTATTTTTCTTAACAATCTCACTTGTCACCATTTGTGACGGAGTATATGCACAAGTAGATGACGGTATAGACGAACTGATGGCAACCTATTATGCTGCCAAACTGCATCAAGACAGCATCGATGTCTCGAACATGGTAGCGGTATATGACTACGAGTGCAAAACGAAGGATGCGGACGGACAGGACGTGACGGACAGAATGAGAGTGTGCGTACAAGTGGGACTGCACTGCACACGCAGCTATCCCCACCGTAAGTTTCGTGAGGACAACGAGGACTATGACTATTTTACACCCGATGAACTGCCTATGCTGAGGGCTGAATCCTACTGTTTCATGCCCGAGGTATGGACGAACTATCCCGATGGGCAAGTGACCGTACGCGACGCCATCATTCCCAACATCTTCGAGACACGGAAAGCTCGTAAAGCAATCAACTGGACACTCAGCGACGACACCTTGACTGTCAGCGGTTACCTGTGCAAGAAGGCCACCTGTCAATTGCATGGGCGGAAATGGACGGTGCATTACGCCGAGGACATCCCCACATCTGCTGGTCCGTGGAAACTGAGCGGATTACCTGGACTCATTCTCGATGCAGAGGCTGACGGCGGCATCCACCATTTCACCATCTACAGCATCAGCCACACGGTCACTCCTATCTTCTATGAGCACAACGCTATCACCACGAAGATAACTGAGGAAAAGTTCATCAAGAATCGCATCAAAATCTTCGGGAACAAGCTCTATCCCAAAAATCCGACCTACTATATCCCTGACCGTCGCTATATGCATGCCGACGAGGTGTTCGTCGAGATCGATGACGAGTTTTTAACCATCATCAACGGTGTGTTGATGGACAACAAAGCCCATGTGTATCAGCCATTGGAACTGAAAAAATAAAAAGTATTTACCTTTCCGCTTGGTCTTACCACAGCCTATGTTGACTAATGATTTCTCTCTTTTTCTCCATAGTAACACTAAATTCTTCAGTTTTGTGTAGTAGTTCTACTCTTTTCTGAACTTTCCTGCGCAAAATTAACAACTCCTCTTTACTATACCACTTCAAGAAAATACTCACAGAAACAGAAATCCCTCTTTCGGACATAGGAAAGAGGGATGATTCAATGGAATCTATTTATCGTCATAATGACCATAAGAGGAAAGTACCAATACCACCACTTCTTCGTCAAATATGCGGTAAACCATTCTGTGTTTTTTTTGTAAGTTCACGACTCCAGCGTCCTTCGGGTTTGCCCTTCAAGGGTTCGGGATGACCAGTACCTGTTTTTGGGTGTACACGCAACTCTTCTATGAAACGTTGGGCTTTTTTAAACACTTTTGGCTCGCTCTTGGCCAGTTTTGCAAAATCCTCATCAGCCTCAGGGGTAGTAATGACTCTATATGTCATAACCAAGACGTTTTAAATAGGTGGTCAAATTTTCATCTGGAAGCATTTCGTGGCATTCGCCTTGTTCGTAAGCCCTTTCACCTCGCTCCAACTTGGCATAGAACTCTTCTTTCGTCATTTGGGTTGAGTTTTCCTTTTCTGCGACGAGTTTGCGCAGATACTTGGCAACACGCTTCAAAAGATTCTCATCTTCGGCCACAACGCTTAAGTTGCGAAGTACTTCGGCATTCAATTGTATTGTTGTCATAATCGGATTAAAAATATTCGAGTACAAAGATATAACTAATTTCCTATTTCACAAAATGTGCAATACAAATTGTTTAATCATATTTCGTCTTTTACTACTTAAGGGCCGACGCTATATGCAAGCAGACGAGGTGTTCTGCCAAATCGGCGACGATTTTTTACCCATTGTCAACGGCGTGTTGTTGGACAACAAAGCCCATGTGTATCAACCGTTGGAACTGAAATAAAGACATTAGACGTTAGACTTTAGACATTAGACGTTTGTTATGCCCCTTCACATATCTGGGCCACATACTTGTCGAGGTCTGAGCCAGAACCGTCCCGACCTGTCAGTTTGATGTAGAGACGACGGCGGAGATTGCTGACGTTACTCTTGGTGCAAACGAGGAGCACTGACATCTGGAGCGGACTGCAACGGATGGCAATCAGACTGACGACGCGGCATTCCTGCTCTGTCATGGCCTGGTCGGATTGATGCGCTGCATACTGCTGCTCAAGAGTGGGGAACAACAGGGGATGCAGACGGTCTATCTCTTCGCGGAGAGCTTGCCAGTCTTCGGTCTTAGGATGAGCATCCTGCGACGAGAGGTCATGGAAATGGTGGACGATGGGTGTCTCAAGGATGCTGTTTTCCACTTTGGCACTTAGCGAACGAAGCATTTCAGTGTATTCTCGGTTCTGCTCCAACGTCTCGCGGTGACGGAGCCTGAGCATATAATACCGATAGACGATAAAGCCGCATACCAACAGAAGCACAACGACAACACACACCAATACCATACTCCTGCGTTGCAGTTCCACTTCGTGGGTGATGAACTCATTTCGTTGCCGCCATTCTTCCTCGTTCTCCAGGAACTCGTCTTTCTTCACACTGAAATAATTCTGGACATATTTGTTATTGTAGCGATATTGAAACACGATGGCTGAATCCCTTTGGTTGAACTTCTTATACAGGTCAATCATGCGTGCGTAGGCTATGCTTTTGGCATAGTTCTTCGACTGATCGATGATCTGCTGGTAGTAGTAAGCAGCAGAATCAAATAGTTCCTGGTTCTTGAAGTAGTCGCCTTTCTGCAAGAAGTATTCCACGGCGGCACGCGACTCGGGGTGACGGATGTCTTTGCGGGTATAACGGGCATAACGGGCGAGCCATTTGGTGATGGAGTCGGGCATCGTTCCATCATTATAGTAGGCGATGACAGGAAAGAACGCATCCACAGACAAGTCCTTGCGGTTCATCTGCCATAGTTTTCGGGAAGCGGTCTCTGCAATGGCAATGATACTGTCGAATTGTTCACTCTCTGTATGAGTATGCGGTTGCTGGCGATAGAAGACATCCATTAAAAGATAGGCTGGCAAAGCCATGTATCGATAGTAGGCCGTGGAGTCGCCGGCGGCCTTGGCCAACGTCTGCGCGCTGTCGGCCATCTGACGGGCGCTGTAATGCAAACTGTAGAAATTCGTCTCACACCATTCTGCGAGTATCTCCGCCATAGCCAACGTGTCGTACTCCGAATGGACAGGATTCACACATTCCTCCGCCATCTGATAGGCAAAGTCCTCACCGAAGAGCGACCCGTGACGTTTGTACATCTTCGCCATCATGCGCCACGCCTGTTGCAATTCTGACGGAGAGCCATGCCGCTCCATGTAGTAAAGCACGGCGCGGGCATCGGAGTCGTTTGGCATCGTGTCGTAGCGCTCGCAGGCTTCCAACAACTCATGAAGCATCCCTACCTGTCGTTTGTGTTCCGACTGGCAGGCTGTCATCACCACCATCATCAGGCATAGAAATGAAACCAAGTATCTCATATCGCGTATAAATAGGGTACAAAATTAGCAAATATCGCCAGAAACAGCGTGAAAACTCGGTTTACAAATCAATTGAAAACCACAAGTAAACCATAAATAATGTCTGTTGCCCTTTTCATCACCTACCTTTGCGGAAAAAACGGGAAGAACTATGAACAGACTATTCATCATCTTTTTCACCTTTATTCCCATTTCGGCAATGGGGCAAGATTTAGGCGTGGTGCTGCAAGGCAGCGTGCAGGACGGTTTTCTGGAGCGCGGCCTCTTTGGCTGCAAGGTCACGCTGATGCGCGATGATAGCACAATGGTGGAGTGCTATCCGCAAGTCCATGAGATAGGAAACGATTCCATTCACGTCTCCACAATATATTACATCGGCATGTCGGGAAAGCCCGGCAACTATCTAGTACGGGTGCAGAAGGATGGCTATGAGGACGGATGGGCGAAGGTGAACATCCCCGAAGGATACAAGGGCAATACACTCAAGGTACCGATGATCAATATGCGTAAGTCCATCATGAGGAACGTCAATCTGGACGAAGTGGTGGTGAAGGCCACGCGCATCAAGGTGAAGATGCGCGGTGACACGCTGGTCTATGACGCCACGGCATTCCAACTGCCTGAAGGGTCGATGCTACAACACCTAATCGAGCAACTGCCCGGTGCTCGGATGACGGACGAGGGCGAGATATTCATCAACGGACGGAAGATAGACGAACTGACGCTCAACTCAAGGTCGCTCTTCCGCGGCAACAAGAAAGTACTGCTCGAGAACCTCCCCTACTTCACCGTGAAGGAACTGAAAGTGTATGAAAGGCAGTCGTTGCAAGCTGCAATTAGGGGCATCAAGGACGAATATCCCGAGTATGTGATGGACGTGAACCTGAAAGACGAGTATTCTGTGGGCGTGATAGCGAATGCCGAGGCGGCAGGCGGTACACATGAGCGATATCAGACACGGGCATTTGGACTGCTGCTCACGAAAACAATGGCCGTGAGCGCATTCGGCAACCTGAACAACACCAACGACATCACCCGCGCCATTGCACAAGGATGGAATGAGGGGCAGGGGCTCATATTTGGCAACCAGAACAAGCCTTCGACACGCAAGGCAACGGGTGTGAACATCGACTATCAGTCAACGAAGAAATGGAATGGCTTCCCAGCTATCGAGGGGAACATAGAACTGGCCTTCGACCGCTATAACGACCTCGATGAGTCGGGCACCTATCAAGAGCGCTTCCTGCCCACGGGTACGTCGTACTCGGAAAGGATGCACACTTCCAACAACAAGATTACAGCATTCCAAGTCATCAATCGGTTCTATTTGTTGCCTGTGGTTTACGAAAGTCACATCATGCTGTACTACAAAGAGACGGACAACAGTGTGTTGGGGAGCATGAGACAATGGCTACGGATAGGCGAGCAAAGCTCGGGAATGTGGGACAGCCAGAAAACAACAGCCAAACAGCAAACTGACGGACTGGACCATGAGAAGGAGTATGGCGAAACAATCTACACCAGATTCATGGTCTTTCCCAAACTTGTTGATGGGCAGATTTCTGCTTATTGGTCTCGCGACGAGCGCGATGCCTTCAATCGCCAGAACTCCATTTCGGGTGCATCGTCAAGCGATTGCTACCGTCATGAGTATCAGGACAACCGCACCACGGATTACAAGTTCGAGCCTACGCTGTCGTTCTTCAAACACTGGACAACAATGAACCTCTACCTGACGGAACGATATCAGTTGACGGGAAACAACAGCAATGACCAACTCTACATCCTCAACAATATGGCGGGATGGGGCCAATGTGACAGTACTGCCATCAACCTCCTGCCGTCGAACCGCGACCTAATCTGCAGCGTTTATGACACAGAGAACAGCAGTGAGAGCCGACTGAGGCTACAGGAGAACGAGTTTACCATGGCACTGAAATGGAACAAGACGGAGCGTTTCCCTGTTGAAGTGACACTGACCCTTCCCGTTTTTACACAGCACGAAAAGCTCGACTACGAACGCGGTGTGATCGACACCCTCGCCCGTCACAACCTCTTCGTGCTGAACCCCTCACTGAACCTCAGACACGACTTGTGGAGGCTGCGTGTAGGCATGACGACGTACTCGCCGGGGCTGATGAACCTGATGCCATTCCGAGACGCCCGCAACGCACTTAGCATCATCGAGGGCAACCCTTCGTTGAAGGACAATCGCCGCATCAATGCCAACATGTCGTGTCAAGCCAGACTGAAAACCAAACAAACGGGTGTCACTGCCGCCAGACTCACATCAAGCTACACCTATCACATCCGCTCCGTGGCACAGGGCTTTACTTACGACGAGCTGACCAACGCCTACACCTACCGCCCGGAGAACGTGGAGGGCAACTGGTCGTGGAACACCTCTTACAACACCACGCTCTCACTCAACAAAAATCAGCTATGGTGGATGGATAGCAGCACGGGCTGCAATGTGTGGCACTCGGTGGACTACGCCTCAGTCGCCGGCATGACCGATGCCCAACTCAACAAGGTGGAAACCGTGAGTCTCCACGAAGAGTTGAAGATGAGTTACAAGGGGAAGAACACGAAGGTGGGCATGAGCGGCAACCTGCATTGGCGACGCACATGGGGGCACCGCCCGACGTTCAGCAACATCAGCGCCTTCGACTTCCAGTATGGTGTGAATGCAATGCAGACCATCCCGGCATGGAATACCACATTCAATGTGGATGCCATGATGCTGAGCCGACGGGGCTACGGCAGCGACGCGATGAACAAGGACGAGTTCGTTCTCAACGCCTCCATTACCCAGCCACTCCTCCACGGCAAGGTGAAACTGACACTTGAAGGCCACGACCTGCTGCACCAACTCTCCAACACCACCTACGAGGTGAACGCCCAGGGCCGCACTGAAACTTGGTACCGTGTCATCCCCAACTACGTCATGATCCGCGTGGCGTGGCAATACCAAAGGAGTCCGAAGCATTAAGCCCTTCCATGTGTTTTTTGATGATCACCTACAATAACGTGAATTCGATGAAAATATTTATGAATTATTTGTGTTCAATTTATGGGCATTCGTGTTTGTTTTTCAACATGAATTACCACGAATTAAACATAAATTTCTCATGAATTTTGATGTAAGGCAAAGCCTTCTTGTAATTCTCATCAATTCATTGAACTGACGTTACATTATTAATTACTTCACAAACTCCGTCCCGAACGAAAATGCAAAGTATTTGCAAAGTCGATTCCTTGACTTTTCGGAACAATATCAGTAATTTTGCCTTAAAACTGAAATAAACAGGAAAAAACAATGATATGAATGAAAAAGGGGAAATAGTCGATTTTCCTATAAAAAAAGATGTGTCTCGATTGTTATATAGATAGAAATGCCTCCATTACCTAAGGCAATAATAATTGACTGATATGCTCAAGAATGAGATACTTGAAAGGCTGTTTCGCCAGCATTACAGCGAGATGTCTCATCTGGCCAGGACCTTGCTCGGTGCTGACGAAGATGCCGAAGACACCGTTCAAGACGTGTTTATGCGACTGATGGAGAAGGACATCACTCCAGAAATGGATGGAATCCGCTCCTACCTGATGACAGCTGTACACCACAGCTGCATGAACATCATCCGGCGCACGTCGCTGCGACAGCAGGTGAAAAACCTCTACCCTGTGGATGAGGCGGTTGACCTGCAGCCCGCAGACTCGATGACTGAGCGGCTGGATATCATCCAGACGTGTGCCGATGAATTGGACGAACCGCACCACAGCATCTTTCATCTGCGTTTTGATGACGACCTGACCTTGAAGGAAATCGCCCAACGCCTCGGTATGAACCAGAACACCGTCTATAAGTATCTGCAACAGAGCATCCAGCAAATCCGTTCAAAGCTTACAGATAAAAACGACAATCGCAATGGACACAAGCAACGACAACATCCGCAAGCTCTTTGATATGCTCGACAACCCCTCGGCATACTCAGAGCAAGAAATCCGTGACATCATCAACAGCGATGAAGAGACACGCGAAACATACCGACTGATGGTGGAAACCAAGCGCAGCAGCCGTAAGAAACAGTTCAGCCAACCTGCCGATGTGGATGCCGCATGGCAGCGTTTCGAAAGCCTACGGGCAGGCGAACAAGTTCAAGGAAAGGGGAAAAACACTTCACTGTTTTCGGGGCGATACTGGATGAAGCACGCCGCCTCAGCCATTGTCATTCTATTGATATCGGGCATCGCCTTTGCCGCCATCCATTATGTGCGTACTCATTCGGTGGAGCCACAAAAAGCGCAGACGGAAGATGCAAGCAACGCACGCCAGGCCAACAGCCAATTCCCTTCAGAGGTAGCCGATCCCATTCATTTCGATGACGTCCGCCTCGACAGCATCCTCACTGTGGTGTCAGCCCATTACGGAAAGGCAGTCTTTTTCCGCAACGAGGAACCACGTGGGATGAAATTGATTACGACGTGGAATCCCGCCGACTCGCTCGAGTCGTTCATCGACCATCTTAATGTTTTTGATTACGTGAGTCTGACGTTGCAGAACGACACCATCTTTGTTGAAAGTGCAAAAGTGGAGGACGGGGAATGAAGCGTTTGCTATACTTTGTTGTCACTCTGTTTGTGCTGACCAGTACGCTTTCCGCACAAGAAACCACTTCTACTCCTGACCTGTCTGGACAGAAGAAGACTCTTCTTGAGGTGCTCAAAGCCATTGAACAAAGTCAGTCGGAATACTCCATTAACATCGTTTCAGACGGTCTGGACGGTCTGACGGTTGAAGCACAGACCAACGGTCTGGACGCTGCGAGTGCAGTCAGACGATTGTGCGAGGGGTTGCCCGTGAAAGTGAAGGTACATGGAAAGAGAATCTATGTGCAATTGGAACGGAGAAAGGCTATGCGCAAGCAAACGCCACAAACAGAGAGAGAAATAGAAATCAGCGGAAAAGTGGAAGACGGATTCCTGAAAATGCCGCTCATCCACGCTAAAGTGTCGATATGCAGAGCCGACAGCAGTGTGCTGGTCGATTCGGCAGCCATGACATCCATCTACACCGGCAACATGAGGCTAACGTATGCCTTATACCACTCAAAGGTGACGACAGACAGCAAGACACTGTTGATACATGCCACGCTGAAAGGTTATGAAGGCGTGTGGAAGAGCGTGAATGTCGGTAAGCAGACCGAGGTAGAAGTGCCTACATTGGAGATGCGCAGGGTGCGTGAGATAGAATTAGGCGAGGTGCTGGTGAAAGCCACGCGTGTCAAGATGTTCTATCGCGGCGACACACTGGTCTATGACGCTACGGCGTTCAAACTGCCGGAAGGGTCGATGCTTGATGACCTCATCCGCCAGATGCCAGGCGTGACGATGAACGAGGCGGGCGAGATTTTTGTGAATGGACGAAAGGTAGATGAACTGCTGCTTGGTTCACGCTCTTTTATGAGGGGCAACAAGCGAGTGCTGTTGGAGAACCTTCCTTACTACACCGTAAAGGAGATCAAAGTCTATGACATGCAGTCGGACAAGAGCAAGGCACTGGGCTACGATGTGGATCCGAAGAAGTATGTGATGGACGTGAACTTGAAACAAGAGTACCAGCGCGGCTACATCGCCAACGTGGAGGGTGCCGTGGGCACTGAGGACAGGTGGCTTGCCCGCGCCTTTGCCCTCGGGTTCAGCGACCACTACCGCTTCACGCTATTAGGCAATGTGAACAATGTGAACGAGAGCCGCCACATCGGCGAGTCGGGCCACTGGACGCCCGCCTCAATGCCCAGAAACCTGCTCACGACAAGGAGCGTGGCGGGCGAGATGGACTACCACGCCAAAGAGGACAAGGTGAAGAACAACCTGACGGCCTCGTACACCTCGACCACCGACATCAGCGAGAGTCGGAGCCGCTATGAGCAGTTTCTGCAAGGGATGACGCCCACGTCGCTGACCGAAAGCCGCAACCGCATGGGCAGCCGGGCATGGAATGCACGGGATGCGTTCACGCTGACCAAACCCTTCTATCTGTATGCTGTGGCCGACTTCCGCTATTCCAAGAATCACGGCGCGTTCACTTCCATGTTCGACCAGTGGAACGACACGCTGACGGCCTCGCAACGCAACCGTGGCTTCAACGAGGGAACGGCATGGAGCGGAAGCATGGAGGCGCAGGGCGCATTCAACGTGGGAAAGAACCAGAAGCACGTCGATTTCTACGTCAGGGCAGAACACAATGAGAACGAGTCGGAATCGGCTATGAGATACAGCACACGACAATACGTGAACCCGCAGCAGGCCACGCAGCATAACGTAAACGACATCAGTAACCGCACGACGTGGGGCATAGCATCGTTGAATTACGGCATGCAAATTTTCAAGGGCGTGGATATGGGTTTGGGTGAAAGCTTCCATCTGATGCGCATCGATGCCCACGACTATCTTTACCATCCTGACACCCTGCTGCTGGCCTCGCAGATAGACGCGCTGACGGCCATCACCGACTTCAACAACTCATACGACAGCCGGACGAACGTGACTGAGAACACAATCGGCATCTCGTTCTCGGGCAAGGGGAAATACAAGATGGCTCCAAACAGTCCGTTCACCATCAGTTACCAGCGTTGGAATGTGGGCATCAGTATTCCCATACGCCATGAGTCGCTCGACTATCAGCGGGGCCGACTCGAAACGCTGGCACGGCAGAACACGCTGTTCGTGAATACCTCGGCATCGTTCAGACATGCCTCGGAAGACGGCAAGCAGGATTTCCGGGTACATGCCAGCCACAAGCGTAGTGCCGCCAACCTCTCCGACCGCATCACCTACCGCGACGACAGCCAACCGCTCGTTGTCAAACTGGGCAATCCCGACCTCAAAAGTTTCGTCACCTCCAACTTCGGCATAGACTATTCGAACAAGGCCGGGCGCAACCAGCAGCAATGGCACGTGGGCACCTCGGCCGACCTCTACCACAGGCAGACGGCGCAGTCGGCAAGCTACGACCCCGCAAGCGGTGTCTATACCTATCAGCCCATGAACGTGAAGGGCGCCTACCGTCTGAATGCGAAGTTAGACATCAGCCGTGCCATCGACAAGAACCGCTACTGGACGTGGCAGACCAACGCCGATGCTGGCTATCACCACTCCATAGACCACGCCATGCTGTCGGGCATGACGGCGAGCGAGGAGAACGTGGTCAATACCCTGACGCTGCACGACGGGGCCTACATACAATATAATAAAGGTGCGCTGAACATCCGCGCCACGGGCGACATCCGCTGGCGGCACTCAGAGGGAAAGATGTACGACTTTGAGACGCTGAACACCACCGACTTCCAGTATGGCCTCTCCGCCCGCTACACCCTGCCGCGCATCAACACGACGCTGTCAGCCGACGGCAATATGTACTCGCGTCGCGGCTACGGCAGCAGCGAACTGAACACCGACGACTTTGTGCTGAACGCCTCCGTCAGCCAGCCGTTCTTCAAGGGCAAGCTCATCGCCCGCATCGAAGCCCTCGACCTGCTGCACCAGCTCAGCAACACCCAGTACAGCGTCAACGCCCAGGGCCGCACTGAAACGTGGTACCGCTCCCTGCCGCACTACGTCATGCTGCATTTGGTATATCACTGGAGCCGACAGAACAGCAAGCGCAAAGCCAATCTTGATTGAGCTTTGCCGAGTCGTGATGGAGGAAGAGTAAAACTCAACAAGAATCCGAAGAAGAAAAATACACATCAATAAAGATTGTTATTTTCTACTGCCCGTGTGAATATGCAAATAACTACACATAAAACAATAACAAAAATTAATGAATTTTGAGATTACTACAAAGTGTAGTTATTTTGCTGGAAAATATAAAAACATGCTGAAAAAGAAATAAAATCACTCTAAAGGTAAGATCTAAAAATCGCTTGCGATTTTATTCTTCAATTCTAATCATTCTGAAAATCAGTGAAATTAAAATTCTTTAATTCGCTAATTCGGGATAAATAGAATTTCCTTAAAAGTAATAACATAATTAAACATCAAAAACAATGGAAAATTGGATGAAGAGAATGAAGAGCAAACTTGTTTGCTTTGCCGAGCATGAGATCTTTCGCGTGAAAGGCAAAAAGTTTCTATTAACAATGGTAGCCTTCGTGCTGACGGTAGCAGCACTAGCACAGCGTGACACGATTGGCGTGTCGAAGTTTACGGCGATTTATCGCTATGAGTGTAAAACTACTGATGCCGACGGACAGCCGGTAACAGACTCGATGTACATTGCTGTACAGACATCAAGCGGCGTCACAAAAAGTTTCCCTTACGAAGAGTACGACAGACAGAAGAAGGGTGGCTCTCGTATTGCTGACAGCTATCTGGCTGCCCAGATGCACATGGGCACCATCTTCACGAACTACCCCGAAGGAAGAATCTCAACGCAGGAAATGCTCTATCCGTATCGCTACATGACGGACGAGCCTTTGGAGAAGCAGAATTGGACACTGACGGATGGGCAGGACAGCATCAGCGGCTATGCTTGTCAGTCGGCCACGACGAAATATCATGGTCTGACGTGGAATGTGTACTATACCGAAGAAGTGCCTGCCACCATCGGGCCGTGGAAGTTGGGAGGCTTGCCGGGTCTCATCACGAAGGCCACCGATGCCAACGGCATACATACCTTTACGCTTTACGGCTTTCATCAGGAGGATACACCAATAATATATACAAAATACGTCACTTGGATTGTCCCAGATGGCCAGGGCAAGTTTACAACACAGCGAGTGGACTACCAAGAAATGAAAGCCTCGGACTTCCTCGCCTACAAGAAAAAGGTTCTGGGCAATAGTCGCTATGTGAAGAATCCCACCTACTATGCCCCAGACCCTATGACGGCTTTTGGGTATGTGGAGAAGAGTTATAATCCGACTGGCAATCAAGTTAGCAGCGTCGCAGGGGTAGTCATAGTATCCAATCCCCATCAGTATCAACCGCTGGAACTGAAATAAAGCATTGTAAACTCTGTTTACAAATCACTTGTCAACAAAATGTAAACCAAGAAATGAGGGATTCAGACCATCTTTTCCCTACTTTTGCAGCATCTATTTCAAATATTAAAGGACAATCAAGCGCAAGTGTTTCAACCATAGCAACCGGGAACAAATTGCAAACAAACGTTTCATTTCTATTAACAAAGGTTAAAAGCAAGACAAGAAATGCTGTTCGCTTCATCTGAAACATACGATTCTTTCATCCTTTTGCTTCCTTTGCATCAAACAAAAACGTGAACCAGTATGAAGAAAAACGAAAGCACACTGACAAGGAATGAATTCCAAGTGATGTCCATCCTGTGGGACATCGGGCATTCGGCATGCACATGGGACATCTTGGATCGATGGCCAGAACCTAAACCTGCCTATACTACCGTCGCCACCTGTCTGAAAGTACTCTATGAAAAGGGATTCATCGATTACTTCAAACACCAAGGTGAAGGAAAAGCCCATTTGTTTGTGGCGAAAGTCACTCGGGCGGAATACACCCGTCAGGCCATTCAGGACGTGAAGCAGAGCCTCTTCGACGACAGCATCAAGAAGATGTTCAACTTCTTCGTCCGCGAAGAACACCTGACCGCAGAGGAAATCCAGGAACTGTGGAACCAATTACAAGAGGAGGAGGTAAAGCCATGAACGAGTTGATTGTATATACACTGAAGTCTGCCTTTGTGCTTTCGTTGCTCTATCTGCCCTACACGCTGATGCTGCGTCGAGAGCGTTTCTTCCGGCTCAACCGCATGACGTTGGTCGGCATCCTTGTCACCGCTCTACTGATTCCAATCTGCAGATACAAAGTGTCTGTACCTGTCGAGGAGTCAAACTCAACCATCGTCCAGACTCAGGAACTGGTCTATCGCACAGAGACAATCATTGTCGGAACTGAAGATTCGGCTCATTGGGACGTGTGGGAATGGTTGACATTGATCTATGCCATAGGGATGGGTTGCATGCTCTGTCTCCGCATCTACCAACTGACCCAGATCCGAAGTGTCATGCGCCAAGGTTGCCTATGGCAGGAGAAGGAGGATGACGGTATCACCATCTATTGCCATGCAGGCAATGAAGCACCGTTCAGTTGGATGCGCGACATCGTGGTCAACCAACATGACTACGAAACCAACAGCCGTGAGATCCTGCTCCACGAACGCGCCCACATCCAGTGCCACCACTCATTCGACATCCTCTTGCTCACCTTGGCAGAAGTCTTGCAATGGTGGAACCCCATGGTCTATAGGTTGGGCAACAGCCTGCGCAATGTCCATGAATACGAGGCCGACGATTACGTACTGCGCCAAGGTGTCTCATTGAACAGCTACCAACAGCTGTTGGCGAGAAAGGCGTTGGCTGGCACCGCGTATGTCTTTGCCAACAACTTCAATCGCAACCATGTCGTGAGGCGTATCGAGATGATGAAACGACCTGACTCCAGTCCGTGGAGGCGCAGCAAGGTGCTTTACATCGTTCCTCTACTGGCTTTCAGCCTCGTCATCTCTGCCACACCCGTGATAGAACCCCTGCTCTTCCTCGACGGCGAGGAGATCAGTCGTGAACGGATGAACCAACTCACCAAAGACAGCATCGACCACATCGATGTGTTGACAAGTCCATCGGCGACGGAGATTTATGGCGAGCGGGCCAAGGGCGGTGCCGTCATCATCTCGTCCAAATCCTATAAAGACGCAACTGCAGATGTAGCAGAAAGACATTCTGACGATAATGAGGTATTCCTGATTGCCGAAGAAATGCCGGAGTTCGTCGGGGGTAAAAAGGCCTTGAAGAAGTACATGCAGCAACACCTGAACTATCCACCAGAAATCTCCGAATATGGTCTTCAAGGACGTTTTGACGTATCATTCATCGTAGAGATGGATGGTTCTATCACTAACGTTGTTGCCAAACTAATCAACCAGACGGGGGAGGGGCCAGATGCCGTCATCAGGACTTCAAAGCATGAAGGCAAGACTGAACCTAATGCAGAAAACATCGGACAAATCATGCAAGTATGGAAATCGGCTACAGAACAAGCGGTTGCCCAAATGCCGCGTTGGAAACCCGCCCGACAACAAGGACGGACAGTAAGGGCACAAGTCACCATCCCGCTTTACTACCGCTTGAATTAATTGGAAGCTAAACGAAAGCTATGGAATTGTTTACAAACGGAAGGCTGAAAGCCTGACAAGACCTCAGGCGGGGGTACACCCCCCGTATCAAAATCGCGACCATCTACCATAGCCCTGAAAGAGCGACAGAATCAAAAGCATAATAAAATAACTATAGCATAATGATTAAGACCCTGACATTATTATTGGCCCTTGTGCTGACAACAGCAGCGCAGGCTCAGAAAATCGATTCCACTCAGTTTGTGGCATTCTACAACTACACCATCCAAACGCAGGACGACGTAGGACAGGACGTCACGGACTCGATACGGTTGGCTCTGCTGGTGGGCACCCGTGCCACGTACTGCACCACCGTATTGGCTTACAACCGTGACGGCCGGGCAAGTTCTGAAATGATGAATGCTTTTATCATGCATCATCAGAACGTGCTGACCGATGTGGAAAAGTCGGAGGTCACTGCTCTCGAAGCAATATATCCTTACCGTTACCTGTCTAAAGAACCGTTGGCAAAAGTGGACTGGACGCTGGACGACGACACGCTGGCCATCGGCGGACTACTCTGCCATCGGGCCACGGGCAAGCTTTACGGCAAGCTGTGGACGGTATGGTACACGGAGGAAATGCCCTCGTCGGCTGGCCCGTGGAAACTGCGCGGACTGCCGGGACTGATTGTGAAGGCCGAAGACAGC
>Ga0310697_10002616_pt1 | contig 18897 bp, 17 predicted proteins | sample 172DNAGHGlowgp2_FD_203883 | JGI IMG/M metagenome (GOLD analysis project Ga0310697, IMG submission 203883) | Sheep rumen microbial communities from Palmerston North, Manawatu-Wanganui, New Zealand - 1728 DNA GHGlow gp2 (v2) (version 2) | ecosystem: Host-associated > Mammals > Digestive system >... | reverse complement strand
ATGGGTTCGCTCTGATTCAATGGATACTCCGGTGAAGTTCCAACCGGTTTCTGTTCATACGCGTCCGAAAGAACGGTTCTGTTTTCCGGTGACAGGAACAGTTCCATGTGTTCATAGGTGGATAAACGCAGGGCAGCGGGAACGGTGTCGGTAATTCCTCCGTACTGAATACCGTAGGTGACAATTCCGGACATGTAGTCCGGAAGAGCAAGCTCACACTGCACCTGGCCGAAGATCAGGGCAATGACCGCGAGTACGGAAAGCCAGTATGGCTTGAGGTAACGAAGTGCTTTTCTCATAGACCTCCTTGGAAGATGACCTGCATGCAGGTCATCCGTTCTGAATTTCTTAATATAAAGAAGGATAAATCTTTCAGGCAGTGTTCGCAACGGGATTGCATCGGAATGCCGGAGGATCAGGAGGAAGAGCGGGCAGTCAGGAAGGAAAACAGGTATGATGGAGGAGAAAGGGTATGAAACTATGAGAGAAGAAAAACTGTATTTTGCGTCAGATTATCAGGAAGGCATGGCGGATGAAATCCTTGTCCGTCTTCAGGAAACCAACCGGACACCGACTGCTGGATACGGACAGGATCCCTATTCGGAATCTGCCAGGACCAGAATCCGCGAAGCAATCGGGATACCGGAGGCTGAGATCTATTTCCTGAGCGGCGGAACGCAGACCAACGCGACTGTGATCGACGGACTTCTGAGAGGATATGAAGGAGTGATCGCGGCCGATACCGGACATATTGCAATGCATGAGGCAGGAGCGATCGAATTCGGCGGACATAAGGTGCTTACAGTTGCCGGAGAAAACGGAAAGATCCGGGCTGATATCCTTGCGGCATGGCTGAAAGCCTTTTATCAGGATGGAAACCATGATCATATGGTGTTTCCGGGTATGGTCTATATTTCCCAGCCGACGGAATACGGAACCCTGTATTCACTTGGAGAACTCACGGAACTGCGCGGAATCTGCGATACCTACGGCCTGAAGCTCTACGTGGACGGTGCCCGTCTTGCCTATGCGCTGGCGAGTGAGGAGAATACCGTCAGCCTTGCGGATCTTGGCAGGCTGTGCGATGTCTTCTATATCGGCGGAACGAAGTGCGGCGCCGTGATCGGTGAGGCCCTGGTGATTGCAAAGCCGCAGCTGATTCCCCATTTCTTTACTGTCATCAAGCAGCATGGTGCGCTTCTTGCCAAGGGAAGGCTGGCAGGAGTTTCCTTTGATACCCTGTTTGACGGCGGCCTGTATGAGCGGCTTGGCAGACGGGCGCTGCGGATGGCAGACACACTGCGGAAAGCTCTGGTGGATCAGGGCTGGCGGTTTCTGTTTGAAACATCGACCAATCAGATCTTTCTCATCATTGAAAACGGGAAATATGAAAAGCTGCAGGAGGATGTGGTCTGCAGTTACTGGGAACCGTTTGATGAAAAGCATACCGTGATCCGTCTGGCCACCAGCTGGGCAACTGGAGAAAGAGAGATCGAACAGCTGATTCAGATAATGAAGAGACTGTCCTGAGAAATTTCAATCACTTCCGGAATCTCTCTGCGGCAGGTATTTGCTGGCTTCAGGCCTTTCAAACATAAAACGCGGGAAAAATACCCCCCGTTTCCTTTTTGGAAAAAGAGAATTTTGGTTGTGAATGCAGAAGGCAGAGATTATTCTTGAGACGGAAAGATGGAGGAAGAGACAGATATGAAGCTGCAGGCAGCACTGGATACGCTGACGCTGGAAGAGTGCCTCACACTGCTTGAGGAAACCAGAGGAAGTATTGATATTGCCGAGGTCGGCACACCGTTTGTGATTGAGGAAGGAATGAAGCCGGTACGGGTATTCAAGGAAAAATTCCCGGAGATTGAGGTGCTGGCGGATGTGAAGATCATGGACGCCGGGGAATATGAGGCTGACAAATGCTTTGAGGCCGGTGCGGATATCTGCACGGTGCTCGGTGTTTCCAACAACGCGACCATTGAAGGGGTTGTAAAAAGCGCGAGACGGCATGGAAAAAAGGTCATGGTGGACATGATTGAGGTACCGGATCTTGCGGAAAGAGCAAAGGAAATCGATGCCATGGGTGTGGATTATATCTGTGTGCATACAGCCTTTGATGTTCAGAAAACCGGAAAAGATCCGCTGGATGAGCTGCGGGTTCTCAACCGGGTGATAAAAAACGCCAGGCCGGCAGTGGCGGGAGGCGTCAAGCTGAATACCATCGATGCGATTGTTGATGAAGGCGCGGAGATCATTGTGGTCGGCGGCTTTATCTGCAATGCGGCGGACAGGGCGGCGACCGCAAAGGAACTGAAGAAACATCTGAAACAGGAAGGAGGAACAGAATGAACAACAGAGAATACGCGGCAGTTGTCACAAAGGAACTCGAGCAGACGCTCGGTGCGATTGATGTGAATGCCACGGAAGCGTTTGTTTCCCTGCTTCTTGAAGCAGATGAAATCTTCTGCGCCGGAGCCGGAAGAAGCGGATTTCAGATCCGCGGCTTCGCGATGCGGCTCATGCATATGGGAAGAACCTCCTATATGGTGGGAGAAACCTGTACGCCGAATATCACTGACAAGGGTCTGCTGGTGATCTGCAGCGGCAGCGGTTCTACCAAATCCCTGGTCAATCATGCCAATAAGGCAAAGGAGGTCGGAGCCAAAGTAGCCCTGATAACGATCAATCCGAATTCTCCGATCGGTGAGCTTGCGGATGTGGTCATCGAGATTCCGGGTGTTTCACCCAAATCCGCGGTACAGGGAAGTGTGAAATCCATTCAGCCGATGGGATCGCTGTTTGAACAGAGCGAAGGCATCTATCTTGATATCGTGATCATGATTCTGATGGAGAAGCTTGGTCTTGACAGCGATACGATGTTCGGCCGCCACGCAAACATGGAGTAAGGATATGAAACAGGAACTGGTGAAATTTGTGGAAAAGCCCTGGGGCTATGAAAAATGGATTGCGGTAACGGATCAGTATGCAATGAAGGAAATCTTTCTGAAGAAGGGAAGCCGCTGTTCGCTTCAGTATCATAATCAGAAGGAAGAACACAGTTACCTGCTGAATGGCCGGGTATCGGTGGAAGAGGATGATGAAAACGGCGTCCTTGTGACAAGGGAATACGGTCCCGGGGAGTGCTGGCACGAAAAACCGCTGGCAAAGCACCGGGTGACGGCGCTGGAGGATGCAGTGTTCATCGAGGTTTCCACTCCACATCTTGATGATGTAGTCCGGGTACAGGATGATTTCGGACGCTGATTTCTTCCTGAAAAACACAATAAAAGGCAGTCAGATGCGGCAGTACCTCGATCCGGCTGCTTTTTCTGTTCAGCTGACTTTCGCATCAGGACAGCGGCTGATGATGAATTCCCTGACAAAATCAAAGTCCCTGTCTTCGGCATAGACCTGATTTCTGTCGAGACCCTGATCGACATGAATCGTATGATGATTCCTGCGCACCCTTATGGATTTTACTTTGCTGAATTCCGTGGTCATCACGGAGCGGGCTGCCGCTGACAGGCCGGCTGCGGTCATGCCGGTGGTTCCGGAAGCGGCACCTGCGAGGGCAGTGAGCCAGCCAAGCGCTTCGGCTTTGCTGAACTGCTTTGGCATCTGAATATGTGACACCTCTGTTTCGCTCATTTCAAACAGAACCTGATACTTCCATCCATACATCGCAGCGACAATCAGATACGAAAGAAGCGTGATGACAAGGAAGACCGCTGCCAGAATCAGAAACATCCGGACCATGGCCGCCAAAGAACCGCTTCCCTGCAGAAGATCGGAAATCAGGACAACCAGAAAAACAGCGCCGAAGGAAATTCCCATCACCTTCATCACGGTGCCGAGAATCACCGGGTTTTTCAGCATGTCATATTCATAGCTCCAGCGATAGATGCCATCCGGGCACAGCTGAATATTCTCTGTGACCATTTGCGCGCTTTTTTCAGCACGGGCCAAAGACTTCGAGTCCATCCGGATGATTTTTTCCCCGCACCCGGGGCAGAACAGTGCCTGATCGGGAATCTGCCGACCGCAGTGATCACAGTACATGGCATACCTCTCTTTCTGAATACAGATGGTTCTTCTTTTCCCTGAACCTGCAGGAGCGTTGTTTTCAGAATTCCGTCCGGAAGGAGCCGCCGGAATCCGGAAATACCGTAAGACTGACTGCCATCATGGAGTCGGCGTTTGGATAATACAGCAGCGTAACCGCATAACTGCCGTCAGATGATTCTGAGATGGATTCAAGATCTGTATTTCCGCCGACGGCATATCTGAGACTGGAATCTTTCAGTTTTTCGTGGAATTCCTGGAGCGTAAGGGTTCTGCTGTACTTCATGTCCTCATACAGCTGCTTCAGCCGCCGTTGGTCCTCCCCATCGGAATCAACGGAAAAATCATCGTGGAAAACCACATTGGCATTGATCTCACTGAGATCCTTAAGGATGGTCTGGATATAGGCATATACTTCCGTGTCGCCCCAGGTTTCCTTCAGAGCTTCCTGCTGTCTGTTCCATTCCTTCCAGGCAGTTTCCGAACGGGGACCGATCATATGATCCCCCGGACTGCAGGCAGAAAGCGTCAGGAATACCGCCAGTATGACAGTCACAGGCAAAGCATGTATTTTCATGGAAGAAATCCTCCGCATTTTTGTTCGGTTTTTTCAGTATAGAAAACAGCGGATCCGTTCAGCAATGGCAGTTCATGAACAGACATGTGCTTTTTGCGGCAACAGGATTCTGCCTTTTGGAAGGGGAAGAAGCAGCGCGGCTTCACTCATGAAAAGTGTTCCTAATATAAGGAAAGCGGCGCCTGAAAGAAAAATGCCATAACTATTCCTTTACAACCGGGAGTAAATTCAGTACGATAACCCTGTTCCTTTAAGGATTGGATGCCCAGTGAGGCGGAAAGGGGCAGTAATTGTGATGTACCTGTACAGAACACACAAACTGTTGAAAACCTTTGCCGGTATGAACCGCGGCATTTTTGAGAGAACAGCAGCTGACTGCCTGTGATCGCTTTTGTGACCGCAGGCTTTTTTTGATTTCAGGAGGAGAGCCATGAAAAAAGCAGCGATTATTATGGGGTCGGACAGTGACTGGTCCGTGATGAAAAAGGCGGCCGTGACGCTGAAGGGATTCGGAATTCCTTTTGAGGTGCACGTATATTCTGCCCATCGTACGCCCGAGGAGGCCGGACGTTTTGCGGAAACCGCAAGAGAGAACGGCTTCGGGGTTCTGATAGCCGGGGCGGGAATGAGCGCGGCACTTGCCGGAGCACTTGCCGCAAAGACCACCCTGCCGGTGATCGGCGTTCCGCTTGGAGCGACACTTCAGGGGATGGACGCGCTTTATACAACGGTCATGATGCCTCCGGGAATCCCGGTCGCATCGGTCGGTATTGACGGGGCGAAGAATGCGGCCGTGCTCGCCGCGGAAATCCTCGCGGTTGAAGATGATTCTCTTGCGGAGGTTCTGAAGAAGGAAAAGGCAGCCATGCATGACGCGGTTCTGGCAAAGGACGCCGCTCTGCAGGCGGAAGTGGAAAAACTGTAAGAGCTCGGCTCTGAAAAGAAAGGCATTGGAGGACATATGGGTAAAAGCTACAGTGACAGCTATAAAGCGGCAGGCGTGGATGTGACAGCCGGTTATGAATCTGTTGAGCTCATGAAGGAACATGTCGCAAAGACAAAAATCCCCGGTGTTCTGGATTCCATCGGCGGGTTCGGAGGTCTGTTTGCGCCGGAGATTTCCGGGATGAAAAAGCCGGTTCTGGTATCCGGAACGGACGGCGTGGGGACCAAGATCAAGCTGGCGTTTCTGATGGACCGTCATGATACCGTCGGCATTGACTGTGTGGCCATGTGCGTCAATGATGTGATCTGCGCCGGCGCAAAGCCTCTGTTTTTTCTGGATTATATTGCCTGCGGAAAGAATGTTCCGGAAAAAATCGCGCAGATTGTCAAAGGAGTGAGCGAAGGCTGTGTACAGGCCGGCTGCGCGCTGATCGGCGGAGAAACCGCGGAACATCCGGGCCTGATGCCGGAAGATGAATATGATCTGGCGGGATTTACGGTGGGAATTGCGGATGAGGAAAGGATAATCGACAAGGCTTCCGTTCAGGCGGGAGATGTCATCATCGGTCTTCCTTCAAGCGGCGTGCATTCCAATGGATTCTCGCTGGTCCGCAAGGTATTCGATATTGAGCACTGTGATCTTTCCGCCTATGAAGCTGAACTTGGAAGGCCGCTGGGAGAGACTCTGCTTACGCCGACCGTGATCTACGTAAAGCCGGTACTGAAGCTTCTGGAGCAGGTTCCGGTCCATTCGCTTGCCCATATTACGGGCGGGGGATTCTATGAAAACCTGCCGCGGGCATTCGGCGAAACCCTGAGCGCACGGATTCAGAAAGGGGCCTGGAAGATCCCGCCGATCTTCTCCCTGATTCAGAAGAAGGGAGGCATTTCCGATCATGACATGTACAATACCTTCAATATGGGGATCGGCATGGCAGTGATCACCGGCAGGGAAGATGCCGACCGTGCAGTGCGGATCCTTCGGGAAAACGGAATAGACGCGGTGAGGATCGGAACAGTTGAGGAGGGAGATCACAGTGTGATCTTTGATGGAGAGTGAAGAATATCGCGGTATTTGTAAGCGGGGGAGGAACCAACCTGCAGGCCCTGATTGACAGTGAAAAAGCAGGAAAGTTTCCAAACGGCAGAATCAAGCTGGTCATTTCCTCATCAGCGGATGCCTATGCTTTGAAGCGGGCGGAGCAGGCCGGGATTGAAACCATGGTGGTCCGCCGGCAGGACTACACAAACGGAGATCTCGCGGATCGTTTCCTTGCGGATGTCTGCCGGGATCATGATATCGATCTTGTTGTGCTGGCCGGTTATCTTTCGATTCTCGGCAGCAGCTTCATCCGGGCCTTTCCGAACCGGATTCTGAATATTCATCCATCCCTGATCCCTTCGTTCTGCGGCAGGGGATTCTATGGTCTGAAGGTGCATGAGGCAGCTCTCGAACGGGGCGTGAAGGTTACCGGCGCAACCGTGCATCTTGTCAATGAGATTCCGGACGGCGGGCCGATTCTTCTGCAGAAGGCTGTGGAGGTACTGGATGGAGATACACCGGAAATCCTGCAGAAAAGAGTAATGGAACAGGCAGAGTGGAAGCTTCTGCCTGAAGCGGTAAGAATAATGTGTGAACGACTGGAGGAGAATGGACATGAAACCTGTTGATTTATTTGAAACCCTGAGAAACAATCCCTATCCCGGCCGCGGCATTGCGATCGGCAAGACACCCTGCGGAAAGAAACTCAGAATTGCCTATTTCATCATGGGCCGAAGCGAAAACAGCCGCAACCGCATTTTCAAGGAGACGGAAGACGGCATCCGCACCGAGGCGTTTGATGAGTCGAAGATGGTGGATCCGAGCCTGATCATCTACGCGCCGGTACGGGTATACAAGGACGCCACGGTGGTGACAAACGGCGATCAGACCGATACCATTGTGGAATATCTGAAACAGGGAAAAACCTTTGAGGATGCCCTTCGGTCAAGGACCTTTGAACCGGACGGTCCGAATTTTACCCCGCGGATATCGGCTATTGTCCGCGGTGATGCCTACGCGATGGCAATTGTGAAAAGCGCGGAAGGAAATCCTGACAGTGTACGCAGGTATTTCTTTGACTACGAACAGGAACTTCCCGGCTTCGGACATCTGATTCATACTTATGAAACCGACGGAAATCCGCTTCCTTCCTTTGAGGGAGAACCAACGCTCTGGCAGATGGTCAAGGAACCGTTCGAGGATTTCTCGGACCATGTATGGGAAGCGCTGAATCCTGACAACAAGGTATCCCTGTTCACCCGTGTGATTGACCTGGAGAGCGGCGAGACACGGACACGTATCTATAACAGAAATCTGGAGGACTGAACATATGGCAAATGAACTTGAACTGAAATACGGCTGCAACCCAAATCAGAAGCCTTCCCGCATCTTCATGGCGGACGGCAGTGACCTTCCCGTTACCGTACTGAACGGAAGACCGGGTTATATCAACTTCATGGATGCGCTGAACAGCTGGCAGCTTGTCAGGGAACTGAAGGCCGCGACCGGACTTCCTTCCGCTGCGAGTTTCAAGCATGTTTCCCCGGCCGGGGCTGCGGTAGGACGGCCTCTGAGCGAAGTGGAGCGGAAAATCTATTTTGTCGAACAGGAGAATCTTTCTCCGCTTGCATGTGCCTACGCCAGAGCAAGAGGCGCTGACCGCATGAGCTCCTTCGGTGATTTCGCGGCACTGTCTGATATCTGTGACGCGGATACTGCCGCTCTTCTCAAGCCGGAAGTTTCTGACGGTGTCATCGCTCCAGGCTATACGGAAGAAGCACTCGCGATTCTCAGAACCAAGAAGAAGGGCAATTACAATGTCCTGCAGATCGATGTGAACTACCGCCCGGATCCGATTGAACGCAAGCAGGTGTTCGGGATTACCTTTGAGCAGGGCAGGAATGAGATTGTCATTGATGACCGTGCGGTAAGCAATATTGTTACGGAAAACAAGGATCTTCCGGAAGAGGCGAAACAGGATCTTCTGATTGCGCTGATTACTCTGAAATATACTCAGAGCAACTCGGTTGCCTATGCGAAGAACGGTCAGGTGATCGGTGTCGGTGCCGGTCAGCAGAGCCGGATTCACTGTGTGCGGCTGGCTGGCGACAAGGCGGACCACTGGTGGCTGCGTCAGAGCCCCCAGGTTCTGAATCTTCCATTCCGGGCGGATATCAGAAGACCGGACCGCGACAACGCCATTGATGTCTATATCGGAAACGAATATATGGATGTCCTGAAGGACGGCGCATGGCAGTATTACTTTACCGAGCAGCCGGCGGTGTTTACGGAAGATGAGAAAAAGGCATGGCTTGAAAAGAATGACGGTGCATCGCTTGGCAGCGATGCGTTCTTCCCGTTTGGAGACAATATCGAACGGGCTCACAAGAGCGGTGTCAGATATGTGGTGGAACCGGGAGGCTCCATCCGGGATGACAATGTCATCGAGGCGGCGAACAGATACGGAATGGTCATGGCATTCAACGGCATCCGTCTGTTCCATCACTGAGATAAAGACAGGAGGCATTTTATGAAGGTGCTTGTAGTAGGAGGAGGCGGACGGGAACACGCCATTATCCGGAAACTGAAGGAAGGACATCCGGATCTTGAGATACTGTGCGCTCCCGGCAACGGCGGCATTTCCGCAGACGCGGAGTGCGTCGCGGTCTCTGCTGTGGATGTGGAAGGAATGGTCGCTCTGGCAAAAGATAGGCAGGTGGATTTTGTCTGTGTGACACCGGATGATCCCCTGGCACTGGGCATGGTGGACGCGATGAAGTCCGCCGGATTTGCGGCTTTCGGCCCGGATCAGGCGGCGGCCCGTATCGAATCAAGCAAGGTTTTCGCAAAGAATCTGATGAAGAAATACGGCATTCCAACAGCCGGATATGAGGTGTTTGATGATCCTGCGAAGGCTCTGGACCATATCCGCACGGTCAACCGCTATCCGGCGGTGATCAAAGCGGACGGGCTTGCCCTTGGCAAAGGCGTCATTATCGCGATGAATGAATCCGAAGCGGAAGCAGCCCTTCAGCATCTGATGGTGGACAGGGCATTCGGGGAATCCGGAAGCCGGGTTGTCATTGAAGAGTTTCTGAGCGGAACGGAAGTGTCCGTGCTTTCCTTTACGGATGGGAAAACCATTGTTCCGATGGTGTCATCGATGGACCATAAGCGTGTCAATGACAATGATGAGGGACCGAATACCGGCGGGATGGGGACAATCGCGCCCTCGCCGTTCTATACTGCCGAAATTGCGGATCGATGCATGAAGGAGATTTTTCTGCCGACCATGAAAGCAATGGCGGCGGAGGGATGTCCGTTTTCGGGATGCCTTTATTTCGGACTGATTCTGACCGCGGACGGGCCGAAGGTGATTGAATACAACAGCCGCTTCGGCGATCCCGAGACCCAGGTTGTTCTGCCCTTGCTGGAAGGGGATCTGCTGGCTATCATGCGTGCATGCGCATCGGGCAGTCTGAAGCCTGACATGGCTGCCTGGAAGGAAGCGGCCTGTGCCTGTGTCATTGAGGCCAGCGGCGGTTATCCGGGTTCCTATGAAAAGGGCAAGGTGATTTCCGGACTGGATGAAGCCGGCCAGCATGAAGGCGTGACGGTCTATCATTCCGGAACAAAGAAGGAAAATGGAAAATATCTTACAAACGGCGGCCGGGTGCTTGGCATCAGTGCGACAGGAAAGACACTGGCACAGGCACTGGCCACGGCATATGAAGGCGTGAAGGAGATCACCTTTGACAGGATGCATTTCCGTCACGACATCGGTCAGAAAGCGCTGAAAGGAAATAACGCATGACAGTTTATCGTTGTTTTGTAGAAAAGAAGCCTGCCTATGGCGTGGAAGCGCAGGCGGTGAAGGAGAATCTCGAAACCGTATTCCGCAATGGCGAAATCAAGGGCGTCCGGGTGTTCAACCGGTATGATCTTGAGGGGCTTGAAGAGGAAGACTACCGCAGAGCCGCAGCTTCTGTTCTTTCCGAGCCGCAGGTCGACAATCTTTATGATGAGAAGGCGCCTGCCAGTGATCCGGATGAATGGGTACTCGGAGTGGAATACCTGCCGGGGCAGTTTGATCAAAGAGCGGATTCCGCTGCCCAGTGCATTCAGCTGATGACCTGCAGGGCGCGGCCGGATGTCCGCACCGCACGCATCTACTATATCCGCGGTGATTTTTCAGAAGCGGATCAGAAACGGATCCGGGAGATTCTGATCAATCCGGTTGAGGCAAGAGAGGCATCGCTTGAAAAACCTGCGACAATCCGCATGGACTATGCGGTTCCTGATCTTCCGCCGGTTCTGGAAGGGTTTACCCGCAGAAGCCGTGAGGAACTGGAAGAAATGCGGCAGTCCATGGGACTGGCGATGGATACGGCCGACATGGAATTTCTGCAGTCCTATTTCCGGGATGAAGAAAACCGGGATCCGACCGTGACAGAGATGCGGGTGATCGATACCTACTGGAGTGATCACTGCCGGCATACGACCTTCAATACGATTCTTCAGAATATCCGGATTGAACCGGAGTATATTCAGAAAACCTTCGATGCCTATCTTTCCCAGCGTCGGGAACTCTATGCCGGACGCAATGACAAGCCGGTTTCTCTCTGGGATCTTGCGACGATCGGAGCCAAGGCTCTGAAGAAGCAGGGAAAGCTGACGGATCTGGATGAGAGTGAGGAAATCAATGCCTGTTCCGTACGGATTCCGGTGGATGTGAATGGGAAGAACGAGAACTGGCTTCTGATGTTCAAGAATGAAACCCATAATCATCCGACGGAAATCGAACCGTTCGGCGGCGCGGCAACGTGCCTTGGCGGAGCGATCCGCGATCCTCTCAGCGGCCGGTCCTATGTTTATCAGGCCATGCGGATCACCGGCGCAGCCAATCCGCTGACGCCCGCGGAAGAAACCATGAAAGGGAAGCTTCCGCAGCGCAAGCTGACAGTGACGGCTGCCCAGGGATACAGCTCCTATGGAAATCAGATCGGTCTTGCGACCGGACATGTCCATGAACTCTATCATCCGGGCTATGTAGCCAAGAGAATGGAAATCGGCGCGGTTCTTGGCGCGGCGCCGTCCGCCAATGTCATCCGCAGGAAGCCGATGCCTGGCGATGTTGTGATTCTTCTCGGCGGCCGCACTGGCCGTGATGGATGCGGCGGGGCAACCGGCTCAAGCAAATCTCATACGGTTTCCTCACTGGAAACCTGCGGAGCGGAAGTACAGAAGGGAAACGCTCCGGAAGAGCGCAAGCTGCAGCGTCTTTTCCGTAATCCGGAAGCGACCCGGATGATCAAGCGATGCAATGACTTCGGTGCCGGCGGCGTTTCAGTTGCCATCGGGGAACTTGCGGACGGGCTTCTCATCGACCTTACAAAGGTACCGAAGAAATACGAGGGCCTGGATGGAACGGAACTGGCGATTTCCGAATCCCAGGAACGGATGGCTGTTGTCACCGCTGCGGCGGATGCGGAAAAGTTCCGGAAGCTTGCGGATGAAGAGAATCTGGAATCGACGATTGTCGCGGAGGTGACGGAAGAAAAGCGCCTGGTCATGAAGCTCAACGGCACAACGGTTGTCTCATTGTCCCGTGCCTTCCTTGATACCAATGGCGCAAAACGTTACGCGGATGCGGAAATCACGATGCCGGAAAAAAAGACGGAACCATCGGATCTTTCTTTTACGGAACGGATGAAGAACCTGGTCAGCGATCTGAATGTTGCAAGCCAGAAGGGCCTGGTGGAGCGGTTTGACTCTACGATCGGTGCCGGTACGGTGCTGATGCCTTATGGCGGAAAATATCAGCTTTCTCCGTCTCAGGCGATGGTCTGCCGGATTCCGGTTCTGGGCGGGGAAACAACCACCTGTTCTTTGATGGGATGGGGATTTGATCCGTATGTTTCCTCCGTCTCACCGTTTCTTGGAGCACAGGAAGCGGTCATTACCAGTATTGCCAAAGTGATTGCGGCGGGCGGAAGTCAGGAAAAGTGCTGGCTGAGCCTGCAGGAATTCTTCGGTCATACCGGCACGGATCCAAAACGCTGGGGCACACCGATGGCAGCGCTGCTGGGCGCGTGGAAAGCACAGATGGAGCTTGGCGTCGCGGCTATCGGAGGAAAGGATTCCATGTCCGGAACCTTCGAGAATATTGATGTTCCTCCGACTCTGGTCAGTTTTGCGGTTTCTGTTTCCTCCACTGACCGCATTCTTTCCACGGAGTTCAAGGGCAGCGGCCACCGCATTGTTCTTCTGAAGCCGGATCGGGATTCTGACGGGCTTCCGGAATACAGAAGCGTGAATCTGATTTTCCGTGAAGCGGAAAAGATGATCGCTTCGGGAAATGTCCTTTCATGCCGTACGCTTGAAAGAGGCGGTATCGCCGAGGCAGTGTTCAAGATGGGTCTTGGCAACGGCATCGGTGTACACCTTGAAAGCGGCGTTTCCATTGATGCGCTGTTTGAAGACGCGGCCGGCGCATTTGTGATGGAGGTGAAGGATGAGGCCGAGCTTCCTGTCAATGCGGAAGTAATCGGTACGACTTCAGATCTTTATGTGCTGTCCAGAGGGCTGGAGATTCTTTCCATGGAGGAACTGCAGAGTCTCTGGGAGGCAAAACTGGAGCCGGTCTTCCCGTATCTGAAGCAGCCGGAGGAAAAACAGATTCCTGCCTTCAGCTGCCGGCAGAAGAAACCCATGCATGCAGGATACGTGACGGAACATCCGCATGTTCTGATTCCGGTATTCCCCGGAACCAACTGTGAGTGGGACACCGCCGCGGCATTTGAAAAGTATGGAGCCGAGGCGGAGATATTTGTCATCCGCAACCGTACTTCGGAGGAAATCGAAGACAGTGTGAACCGGTTCGCGGCCTCGATCGCCAGAAGTCAGATCATTGCGCTTCCAGGCGGATTCTCCGGCGGTGATGAGCCGGACGGATCCGGTAAGTTCATTGTCAGTTTCTTCCGCAATCCGAAAATCAGGGACGAGGTGCACCGGCTTCTGGATGAGCGCGAGGGTCTGATGCTTGGAATATGCAATGGCTTCCAGGCATTGATCAAGCTCGGTCTGGTTCCGTATGGACATATCGTGGATACGGATGAGCACAGCCCGACCCTGACCTTCAATTCCATCGGCCGGCATCAGTCCATGCTGGTAAGAACCCGAATCGCGACAGACCGCTCTCCATGGCTCAGCTTCTTTGAGACCGGTGAGATTCACCATGTGGCCATCAGTCACGGGGAAGGCCGGTTTATCTGCGAACCGAAGCTGTTTGATCAGCTTGTGAAGAACGGACAGATCGCATGCCAGTATGTGGATCCTGAGGGACATCCCACCAGCAATATCCGTTTCAATCCGAACAATTCCTACATGGCGGTGGAAGGCATCATCTCCGCGGATGGAAGAATTCTCGGCAAGATGGGACACAGCGAAAGAAGCGGCAACGGCCTCTATCAGAACATTCCGGATCTGAAAACACAGGAACTTCTGTTCCGCGGGGCAGTTGAATATTTCCGTTAGAACAGGGGAGAGAGCATCTCCTCTGTTTTTTCTTGAAGAAAAAGTTCAGACAGCGGTTGAGAGAGGACTCAAACAGAAGTAAGATAAACAGGCAATGGAAAAAGAAAGCACCGCAGCACTTCTGAAGGAAACACTCCGGATGGCCTGGCCCGCTGTTCTGGAGAGTTTTTTCATTTCTCTTGCCGGGATGATCGATACCCTGATGGTTTCTTCTCTTGGTACGTACGCGGTGGCGGCTGTCGGACTGACCGTACAGCCGAAATTCATTTCCCTGGCGGTTTTTCTTTCGGTCAATATCGCTGTTTCGGCTCTGGTTGCCCGTCGGCGCGGGCAGGGGGAGCAGAAGGAGGCGAACCGGATTCTTCTGACCGCGGTTTACTTTACAGCAGCGGCCTGTATCGTGATTTCCTGCGCAACGGTCCTTTTCTCCTCACAGATTATTTCCCTGTGCGGCAGCGGCCCGGATACGCACGATCCGGCTGTTCTGTACTTCAATATCATTCAGGAAGGAATGCTGTTCAATGTCATTTCGCTTGTCATAAATGCGGCACAGCGCGGCAGCGGAAATACCCGTATCGCCATGACTACCAACGTCACCTCTTCCTTGATCAATATTCTCTTCAATTATCTTCTGATCGAAGGTCATTTCGGCTTTCCGGCACTGGGCCTGAAGGGGGCAGCGATCGCTACGGTGCTTGGCACCGTTGTGGCAGCCCTGCTTTCCATCCATTCTCTGTTTCGGCCGCAGGGGTATCTTTCCATCTTTCTGATCGCAAGGGGAAAAATACAGGCCAGTATGGAAGTTCTTGTCAGTATTCTGAAGTTTGCCGTCAATCTGTTTCTCGAGAACATCGCGATGCGGATCGGCTTTGTATATACTGCTGTGATCGCGGCCGGACTTGGCACTAATGCGTTTGCGGCACACAATGTCGGAATGAACATTCTGGGTCTGACCTTTTCGCTGGGAGACGGCATGCAGTCGGCGGCGGTTGCCCTGATCGGCCGCAGTCTTGGAGAGGAAAAGCCGGAAAAGGCCCGGCGGTATGGAAATCTCTGTCAGCGGACAGGTCTTGTCATTGCCTTCTGCGTATCGGTCCTTCTTCTGGTTTTCGGAAGAAAGATTTTCGGTCTTTTCTTTCAGGATGAGGAAGTTCTGGATATGGGTGTTCTGATCACACGATATATCATGATCATCGACTTCTTCCAGATTTCCCAGGTGATCTATGCCGGGGCCCTCAGGGGAGCGGGAGATGTGCGGTATACGATGCGGGTTGCGCTGATTGCGGCGGCGGTCATCCGCACCGGCGTAACGTTTCTGCTTACAAGTGTGATTCCGATGGGCCTTTCCGGAATATGGATGGGAGTTCTGGCGGATCAGCTGTGCCGGTTTGTTCTGTTTTCCCTCCGTTTCCGGCAGGGGGACTGGGTCAGCCTTCGAATATAGGATCGTTGCGTTTCTTTGAATTCGCAGTACAATCTATGGAGTAACACGGATTTTCTATTTGAGAGGTGTGCAGTATGAAAATTCTGATTGCGGGCGGCGGAAAGATCGGCTCGGCACTGACGGAGCAGCTTTCCGGAGAAGGACATGAACTGACCGTTATCGATTTCGATCCGGATGTCCTGGAGGATATTCAGGAGAGATATGATGTCATTACCGTACTTGGCAACGCCGCAAGCATGGCGGTGCTGGAAATGGCAGACGTTAAGAGTGCAAATCTCATCATTGCGGCGACAGACAGAGATGAAGTCAATATGCTTACCTGTCTTACTGCTCACCGGATGAATCCGAAGGCGGTGACAATCGGCCGGATCCGGAATCCGGAATACCGGTATCAGGCATATGAGATGCGGGATATGTTCGGTCTGTCACTGGCAGTCAATCCGGAACAGAGAGCTGCCCATGAAATTGCCCGTCTTCTGAAATACCCCGGGTTTCTCAGCATCGATACCTTCGCCAAGGGAAACGCGGATATTGTCGAACTGAAGGTGGACGCCAACAGTCCCCTGAAGAATAAAACCCTTTCCCAGCTTCCTAATATTATTCATACCAAGGTGCTGGTGTGCGCCGTTCAGAGAAACGGTGAAACCTTCATGCCGGACGGTCATTTTACCATCCGGGAAAACGACCTGCTGTTTATCACGGCCGCCACAGAGAATCTGACCCACCTTCTGAGAAATCTCGGCATCATTGCCAAGAAGGCAAAGCGGGTACTGATCATGGGCGGCGGAAAAATCAGCTACTATCTGGTTCAGGAACTGCAGGATACCGGCATGGAGTGCACGATTGTCGAAAAGGATCACCTGCGCTGCGAGGAACTTGCCTCTCAGCTTCCCAATGTGACGATTGTGGAAGGTGACGCGAGTTCTCAGGAATTTCTTGACAGTGAAGGGGTTGGCTACAGTGATGCCGTTGTCACGCTCACCGGCATGGATGAGCTGAATATTGTCATTTCCCTGTATGCCCATACCCGCAATGTATCTCAGGTCATCACCAAGCTGAGCCACGCGGAAAACAACAAGATTCTGGACTCTCTGGAAATCGGGTCCGTTATTTCTCCGAAGGAACTGGCGAGCTTTTCGATCGTTCGTTATGTCCGGGCCATCCAGCATAAGGAGGGCGGCGCGATTACGATTCACAGAATCGGCGGCGGAAAAATCGAAGCAATTGAATTTGAAGTCAAGGAAGACACGAAACATGTCGGAGAACAGCTCAGGAATATCAAAACCAGAGACGATGTCCTGATCTGCGCCATCACGGATCACAGGAAGATTGAGATCCCTTCCGGAAGTTCCCGTTTCGCTGTCGGAAATACAATGGTAGTTGTCACTTCCAGCATCAGCCAGATCCGGCAGCTGAACGATATCTTTGAGGACTGATCTATGCGGTATGCGATGAATTACAGGCTGATCGGCCGCATTATCGCGCCGCTTCTTCTGATTGAAGCGGTGTTCATGATACCGGCATGGGGCATTTCCATGGTTCATCATGAGATGAATGCGGCGTTTGCGATTCTCAAAAGTCAGCTGATCATTCTGGTGGTGGGCGGTATTCTCTGGGTGCTTACCCGCAGAAGCGAGCACGGGTTTTATGCCAAGGAGGGACTGGTCGCGACCGGGTTTGCCTGGCTGGTGCTTTCTCTGCTCGGAGCGCTTCCGTTCTATATCTCCCGGGAAATTCCTTCCTATGTGGACTGTGTGTTTGAGATGGTCTCCGGCTTTACAACAACCGGATCCTCCATTCTCGCGGATGTGGAAGCCATGGACAAAGGACTGCTGTACTGGCGCAGTTTCAGTCACTGGGTCGGCGGCATGGGAGTTCTTGTATTCCTGCTTGCGGTCGTTCCTCTGGCCGGGAAAAACGAAGGCTTTACCCTGCATATTCTGAGAGCGGAGTCACCGGGTCCCTCGGTAGGAAAACTTGTGCCGCGGATGCGTCAGACAGCGATGATTCTCTATATTCTCTACATGGTGCTCACGGTGCTGGACCTGCTCTTTCTGCTTCTGGGCGGAATGCCGGTATTCGACGCGGTATGTACTGCCTTTGGGACGGCAGGTACCGGCGGCTTCGGGGTCCGGGCGGATTCCATGGCGAGCTACAGTCCGTACCTGCAGAATGTCACAACCGTGTTCATGCTGCTGTTCGGAGTGAATTTCAGCTGTTATTATCTGCTGCTTCTGAAGCGGTTCAGAGAAGTGTTCTTCGATGAGGAACTGCGTCTATACATCATGATTGTCGTTTCCAGCATTCTTCTGATTGCCTGGAATATCAGCGGTCTTTACGCAACCACGGAGGAAGTGTTCCGGCATTCGGCATTTCAGGTTGCGACGGTGATTTCCACGACCGGTTTTGCGACAACGGACTTTGACCTCTGGCCTTCCTTCTCAAAAGCGATTCTTCTGTTTCTGATGCTCAGCGGCGCCTGTGCCGGATCAACCGGCGGCGGTATGAAAGTCGCAAGGCTTCTTCTTCTGATGAAGAGTCTGCGCCGCAACTTCCATGCCAACCTGCATCCGTCCGAAGTCCGCAAGGTGCGGATGAACGGCAGCGCCGTTGATGAAAAGGTCATGAACAACGTCAACGGCTATCTGATCGCCTATGCGGCCATCATCGTATTGTCTTTCCTGATTCTGTCACTGGATGGATTCTCAATGGAGACCAATTTCTCCGCCGTCATGGCAACCTTCAACAATATCGGCCCTGGCTTTGCGGCGGTAGGTCCGGTATGCAACTTTGCGGCCTACAGTCCCCTGTCCAAGATCGTCATGATCTTCGACATGCTCGCTGGAAGGCTGGAAATCTTCCCGATTCTGGTTCTGTTTTCCAGAAGCACCTGGAAGAAAAACTGATTCAGCTGCCGTCAGGGATGAACTGACGGCTTTCTTCCGAAGTCTGATTTCAAAAAACGCATGTTCAGTGATCATGCGTTTTCTGTCTCTGGATCCGTCCGGTGGGATGCGCTGAGGCGTCTCAGCGCTTTCACACAGGGCTCAAAGAGAAGAAGATCAATGATGAAATTGGAAATGCCGTGAACCAGGTCATATGGGATGCCCGCAATCCACCAGGCGACTGCCGCATTCCATCCGTTCATGATGAGGGTGGGAAGCGAACAGAAAAGCCCGAAAAGCAGTCCGAAGATACCGGCAGCGCAGGCGTGCAGAAGACGGGACTGACAGTTTCTCAGCAGATGTTCCAGAAGAATCAGAAGCGGCCAGATGTAGAAATAGGTTA
>Ga0310697_10002614_pt1 | contig 18898 bp, 25 predicted proteins | sample 172DNAGHGlowgp2_FD_203883 | JGI IMG/M metagenome (GOLD analysis project Ga0310697, IMG submission 203883) | Sheep rumen microbial communities from Palmerston North, Manawatu-Wanganui, New Zealand - 1728 DNA GHGlow gp2 (v2) (version 2) | ecosystem: Host-associated > Mammals > Digestive system >... | reverse complement strand
GGCAAGGCTATTAACCAGATGATAAAGGTTGATAGTATGACGATTAACAACGGCAGTAAGACCGGTGGTGTGGTTGGGTCTATTATGGACATCGAACCTACCAAGTTAAGCGAGCTGACCAAAGATGAACCAAGATAGACTAGAAAAGTTACGTAAGATATATGCCGAATACCCAAGAAGGCAATTGGCCGAACAATTGCTGTTGGACTTCAAGGAATACGTAAAGTGGATACATTTTACTATAAACGGCACTGAATACGATATGGAACACGTACACGAAGTGATTTGTGACGCGTTACAACGATATACCGAACAAAGGAACACAAAACGTAATCTAATGATTAACTGCCCGCCGGGGACAGGAAAGTCGTTGTTGTTGCAGTATTGGATTACGTGGAACTTCGCCAGAAACAAACAATGTATGTTTTGCTATGTGGCTTATGGCGATAGGCTTATTAAGAAGTTGTCTAGGGAAAGTCGAAACCTAATGATGATTCCAGAATGGGAAGAATTGTTTGGAAAGGAAATGGACCCTGGCGACAAATCAGTTTTGAATTACCACCTCCTGTCCGGGGGGTCCCGTTCGGGCTTAACAGCTGGTACTATACAGTCCGGCTTGCTGGGTCTGGACGCGGGCAACCCGGCATCTAAGATTCCGTTTAGTGGCGCACTCTTGTTGGACGATATTAACTCTCCGGAAGTTATTAGTTCTCTTAACGAACAAACAGAAACTCCTGAAATTTACAATCGTAAGTTAACAACTCGTCGTCGTACACCTCGTACTCCTACTATTTGTATTATGCAGCGTCATCATAAGAATGATTTTGCTGGTTGGGTAGCAGAACACGAACCTGATGAATGGGAATGGATAGTTATACCCGCTATAAACGATGACGGGACGTCTTTTTACCCAAAACGGTATCCTATTGAAGATTTAAGGAAGATTGAACGCGGACAACCATATATGTTCGCTTCAATGTACCAACAAGACCCATTAGCGGCACAGGGCGCGTTATTTAAGCACGAATGGATGAGATACTACGACCTTGCGCCAGAAAAGATGAAAAAAACATTCATAACCACCGACACTGCCTTTACAACAACAGGGGACTATACCGTCTTCTGCTGTTGGGGGCTAGGAGAAGACCATAACCTTTATTTGCTAAGAATGCGAAGAGGGCGGTGGGAATCCTATGAAGTTAAGAAGTTTTTGCTGGAATTCTTTGCTCAATGCAATACAGCCTATAAGAAGTGCCGAAGGGTGTACATCGAAAACACGCTATCTGGTATCTCCCTAATACAAGAGTTAAAAAGGGAAGAACCGAAGATGGCCGTTGTTGAAGTAAAGCGTGGCGCAAAGAAGTCAAAGCGTGTACGTATTGAAGACTCTGCTATATGGTGCGAAGCAGGTAGGGTATGGTTTAAGAAGACAGACCCATACCTTGCAGAGGTATATGCAGAAATGATAAACTATAATCCTAATGAAAAGAATCCACGCGACGATATTTTGGATAATTTGGCTGACGCCTGCCAGATTGCATTCTCTGGGTCTACCAGTTCTATCTTCATTTGACATTAGCAGTTTTTTTTGATATCATCTGCTTAAGTTCAATTTAAAGAAAGGACTTATATGAGAACATTTATAGCAGCGGCAGCATTGGTTGTTGGGTTTGTACTCGGCCTCCTTGTTACCAGCGCAGGCGAGGTTATTCCTCGAACTACCCCTGTCGGGGGGAACAATTACACACTAGAAGCAAAAGAATACACAAAAGGTTGGGAACAACTAAGACTAGAAGCGTATAGAGATAATACAAGATTCTCTATAGGCTATGGCACTATTTCCTATCAAGGAGAGAAGATAACAGAAAAAGAAGCCACAAAGCGATTTGATGACTATTGGGACAAGAATATCCCTCTTTTGACTAAATATGTTAGCTCCAAAGGTCAATATGTGGCTCTAGCAGACACTCTTTATAACAAAGGCGGCTCAGTAGATAGATTTTTAACTCAGGGGCGTATAGACTGTGAAAAGATAGGAAAAATGGACTCTATTAACCCAAAATACTATTCTGGGGTCAAAAATAGACGTGTTATCAACTATAAACTGTGTACCGGGGAACTAGAATGGCACGAAGCCATAAAAAGGAGTTAATAGATGAATTTATCAGAACATTTTACATTAGAAGAACTATCTAACACTTCGCATAGCGATTTAAAGGCCAAAAACGCCACCTACGCACGCGAAAATATCTGTAAACTACAGACACTAGCCAAATACATATTAGAGCCGTGTAGAGCCATTTGCGGGCCTTTAATAGTGAATTCGGGTTGTAGGTGTCCAGAACTTAATAAAAAGGTTGGTGGAAACGCAAAGTCTCAGCACTGTCTTTGTGAAGCGGCTGACTTAACGCCAACCAAGATTTCTGTTAAAGAAGCGTTTGACAAGATACGTAAGAGTGGTGTACCATATGGACAGTTGATACTGGAAACCGTCGGTGGAAAGACTTGGATACACATCTCTTTAGGCGTTCCGTTCCGCGAAGCAAGCAAATGTGGTCAAACATACATATACGACGGAAAGACTTATAAGGTGGTAAAATGATAGAACTTGATAGTGTTTTTTGTGTTAAGTATAAAAAGCGCCAAGAAACGGCAGATAAGGTTCAATACGGTATATGGATAGGCGAAGACGATGAATTCTTCTATCTAACTCAGTGTAAGCACGAAATGCTTAATAAGAAATACTATCACTACCAGCGCATTACGCCTCAGGAGTATTTAGATGCAATTCAGAATATGGGGAAAGTTTCCGGGGATGAACGAGATAGTTAATGCCGACCGTCGACATTGGGCTATTGGTGCCAAACTTAAGAAGCAATCCACAGAAGCAATATTGAAACAACTGCCAAACGTTCAAATTTCGACGCCTGCGCGTTTTTCTTTCGTTCTGGCTACAAGTACTAGGAAGGACCCAGATAACCTATCTGCAGGCTTTTCTAAAGCGTTTTTTGACGCATTGCAGATTAAAGGTCTAATACCGAATGATTCTATCAAGGAAATAGTTGGTATAAGTTATGCTTTTCTGAAGTCATCAGAAGACTATGTGGATGTAAGCATAGATTCAGACTAAAGAAAAAAGAAAAGTACCAAAAGAAATAAAGAAAGAATATTTATATTCTTTCTATTCCTGAGTAATATAAATATATATTATATATATAATAATATAATACTCTTCTTTTCTTTTTACTCCACTTTTTCTTTTCTTCTAAAGAGAAACCCCGGGAGAAGACCCGGGGATATTCTTTTAGGCTAGAGTTCTATTCAAAAACCCGAGTCGATGTTGGAGTTCTCTACCTTGACCGCTAAACAAGTCATTTTCGCCCTGAGATATATCAGATTGCAATATCTTCGCAAGCGTGTCTAATGCACATTCCAAGCAGTCCTTTACGTTCTTTACCAATTCTTCGTTTGTGGTTCCTGGCGCCTTCATCCATTCGGACGCCTTATCGGCAATTTCCTTTCCGGACATAGCGTCTTTTCCTCTGCCTAAGAAGAATATTTCTTGAATGTTGTCACGCATATCACTTAATGGCGCATCGTCTACGCCTTCTATGATTGTGTCAAACAATTCGTGTAGTTGTCTAAAGTTTACGCCTTTTGCTTGATAGTGGCCGTCTTTACAAGTCATTTCTAAGCATAACAAACAGGATATATATTCTTTAACTAAATCATACATTTGATTTCCTTCTTTATTGTTGTGTATTTTAATTTGCCCCACTTCGCTTCAAGCTCTTTTACGTTTAAAGACTCTAGTAATTGTTGCCACTCTAGAATCTCTTTGTTGTATGTGTATTTGCGACCAATGTTGCTCTTAGAAATCCTTTCGCACTCCTTGTGCATCAAATACATACGAGCTGTTTCAGCATCCTCCTTTGTATTGAAGTAATAGAACGTGTATGATTTTCCTCCTCTAGAAGGGTTTGACTTGACGGTATAAATCTCCCATTTATTGAGATATTCTCCGTCTTTCATAACAACAAAACATACGTTACTAACTTCCATAGTTTGCATTATATCATAACAACTTGCAAAATGTCAATAAGTGTGATATAGTATAAATAAATCGGGACAAGGCTCCCTAACTGTTTTATGTCGAGAATAAGATGACAAAGAAGAAACCAGATATGAATGTTTTAAGCAATTCAATGGCACAACTTGCTGGTTCTATTGCTTCGGGTGTTGTTCCACAGGGTTCCCCTATTCTAAGACCAACGCCTAATTCTGTGAACGAAATAGATATGCTTATGAACAATGTGCGCGGGTCGTTCATAACCCTTAATCGTACATTGTTGTCGTTGTTGTATTCACAATACGGAATTGTCCAAGCGTCTATAGAAGTTCCGGTGCTGGACGCCTTTCGTGGCGAAATAAAGGTTCGTGGGTTCGAAAAAGACATATTTGACGAAAACCCTTACGACAAAAAGAAATGGCTTAAGTTTTTCACAAACGAAGACGACGACCAAAAAAAGAAAGCTCCAGATGCCGAAAAAGACCAATACGACATTGACAAAGAATATATGGAACGTCGTAAACAATGGGAAAGAGAACAATTCCAGAAAGACGTCGAACGCCAAACCGCTTCTGAAGAAAACTTCCGTCGTGAAATAACAAAGGAAGAAGAAGCGCGGGTTATGGCATATTTGCGCCGCGAACAGATTTGGCAAAAATTTCAGCAGGCGTTAATATGGATGCGTTTGTTCGGCGGTTCGGGTATTGTTATAATGGACGGACGTAATCCAGAATCCCCATTGAACTTGGAACGTATAAACAAATACACAAACCTTGACTTCTATGTTGCAGATAACTGGGAATTGTCTGGTTCACAAACAAATACTATGCTTGGCACAATAGACTGGATGGCAGAAGCGCCGTTCTTCCTTATGGGCCACAGAATACACCGTTCGCGTGTGTTATTGTTCAAAGGGAAAGAAATACCTTCTATGTTTCGTGCTGTTGGGCGCGGTTGGGGTCTTTCGGTTCTTGAATCTTTTGTTCGTACGCTTAACAAGAACATAAAGAACGAAAACGTCATCTACGAACTGTTAGACGAAGCAAAGATGGATATCTACAAGTTGAACGAACTTAACGACAGTATGTTGGAAGAAGATTCAACAGAAGCGGTTAAGAAACGTTTGGCTTATGCGCAAATGATTAAGAACTATATGAAAGCGTTAGTTCTTGATACTACGGACGATTATGCACAAAAGCAAATTCATTTCTCCGGATTGGCAGAATTGAAAGAAGATGCGCGTATAGATATGGCTGCGGACACACGTATCCAAATTACAAAGTTGTTTGGTATGACACCTGCTGGGTTCAACTCTGGCGACGCTGACAGGGCAACTTACAACGATATGGTTGAAGCAGAAATTCGTTTTCCTTGCGAACCAAATATGATTCGTATGCTTGAAGTTGTTGGTCGTAAGGTTTTGGAAAAGACCTTAGACTGGGATTTTGAATGGCCAGAACTTGAACGTATGAGCAAGTACGACGAAGCAAAGATGAAGACGTTAGATTTGGCTAACTTGAACGAAGCAAACATTTGGGGCCGTATATCTAACTATGAATGGACACAGGCTGTTAACGACAAGAACTTGTTGAATATGACTGTATCCTACAAGCCTGAATTTATACCAGACCCATTGGCAAAACAAGTGTTCAAGCCTGGGTTCGGTGGCGGAGGTAAATAATGACAACATATTTTAATCGGGAACTTACTGTTCCTAAGATGGAAGAAAAGAATTTCCCAAAGGGTAGGACGTTTACTGCTAAGTTTATAGAGTCCGGCCCTGCAGGCTACAATGGCTTTAAGGTTTTCGTAGAACCTGAATGCCTGCCGTCTTTAGCGTATTCGTTAAAGGGCTGCCCGGTAGTGCTGGGCCACGTTGGGGAAATGACATACGAAGAAATGCTTAAGAAGGCTGTTGGCTACGTTGTTAACGTTCACGGAAGTGACGATGGCAACATATGGTACGCAGACTTTGTCATCTTTAAAGAAGACGCATTGAAGTCGTATGACGACGGAAAAACCAGATACGTGAGTTGTACGTATCGTCCTGTGTACTCCGAAACAGCAGAAAAGAGACGCAATGGAATTAACTATGACCGCGTTGTTGTTGGTGGAGAAATGTTGGAGCTTGCATTAGTAAAAAAACCGAGGTATAATGATACTGATGTATGGGAAAACTCAGACGATGACAATAACGTCTTTGGCGAAACAATACTAGTAAACGAAAAGGTAGAAAAAATGGGACTGTTTGGAACAAAAAAAGAACAGGTTGCCGTTGAACCAGATGTTCTGTTTAACACTGACGCTGGCGAAAAAACCATCGAAGAAATGATGATTTTGGTTAACGAAGGCGTTAAAGTTGCAGAAGAATTAGAATCTGTAAAACAGCAATTGGATGCAGCAAAGGCTGAAGTCGAAGCGATTAAAGCCGAAAAAGAGGCTGCTGAAAAAGAATTGGCCGAAGCAAAAGAAGCAATCGATGCTAAGGGTGCTGAACCAGAAGGCACCGATGAAGGCCTTAAAGAAACTCTGGCAAATTCACTGGAGAAAGACCCTGAGGAAGTTGTCAAAGTGGTACTTTCCACTCTGGATGGAAACAAAAAATAAGGAGCAAATAGATGGCTATAGTAAAGACAAATTTCTTGTCTGCTGAATTAAACCAGTTTGCTATCTCCACTGTCCGTGGACAATTGGCCGACTGGGGTTTGAATGCGCAGATTATGGAAGTTCGTATTGACGACGAGGAAGCTGGCAGCATCTATGCTGGTGACCCTGTCAAATTAGTCTCTAGTCCTAAAGGCGTTATTACTGTTAAAGCCGCAGCAAAAGGCGATGCAGTATATGGCTTTATGATTTGGGACACAAAACGTACAAAAGCAACTGCTGGCCAATACATCCGTGTATTGCGCGATGGTGGCGTTATGCAAATGATTACAGATGAAGCAATCACTGCTGGCACAGCTGTATATATCGACGAAACAGACGGTGGCGTTTCTGCTACAGGCACAGGCTTGGGCGACCCAATCGGTTTGGCTGTCGAAGACAGTGCTGCAAATGCAGACGGTTCTTTAATCCGTATCGAAGTTGTTAAACAACCTTTGGCTTAAGGAGTAACAGATGGCATTAGTTAATAAAAATGACAAAAGTTATATCGTAGACGGGGTTGAAATCTTGTTTAACGAAGCAGAACAAGCAGCAATTGATAAAGCACAAAACTTGGTTAACGAATCTGGTTTTGGCGATATCGATATCACATTGTTAACTGCGTTGGAAGCACGTATCGCACAACAGAAATTCTATACTGTTGACGTTGATAAATTTATTGATATTGCACGCGATACAGGTGGATATGCTGACGCAATAACAGCGTTTAAAAACTTGCAATTGGATGCAGCTGACGATTCTTGGGAAGCTGACATCTTGGGCGACAACGCTCGCAAAGCGCAAGTTGCAATCGGCTTGGAACCATTTACGGTTCGTATCCGTTCTTTGGTAAAGATGGTTTCTTACTCATTGTTAGAAATCCGTCAAGCACAACAAACAGGTGTTTGGAACGTTGTGTTAGAAAAAGAACGTGCACGTAAACGTTCACACGACTTGTATTTACAACGTGTGTTGTTGAAGGGTACAGACCGCCACGAAGGTTTGTTGAATTTGTCTGGCGTTACAGCAAATACAACTGCTATTCCAAAACAAATGAAAAATATGACTGTTTCAGAATGGCAAACTTTCTTGGGCTCTATCTTCTCAACATTTGCTAGCAACACTAAATATACTGCTATGCCGAATCGTTTTGTGATTCCATATACAGACTATTTAGGATTAGCAAAGGCTGCAGACGAAACGTATCCATTGAAATCTAAACTGGAACGTTTGACAGAATCCTTCAAACAAATGTGTGGTGCTGATGCTGAAATCTTGCCTTTGGCATACTGCAATGCTGCTGAAAACGATGGCACAAACAACAAGTATGTCTTGTATCGTAAAGACTTCGATACATTGCGTGCTTATATGCCAATCTCCTACAGTGTTGTAGAAGGTGCTTCGGTTGACGGTTTCAACTATCAAAACACAGCATACTCACGTGTGTCTGATGTTGTGTTAGTACGTCCAAAAGAAGTAATGTACTTCACTAACACCGATGTGGCTTAAGTAAGAAGTCCTTAGGGCGGGGAACCAAAAGCCCCGCCCATTTCTTTAGGAGACAATTATGATAGCGAAGAACGTAAGTAAATCAAAAATTCATATTATGGTTTCTAGCGGCAACTTTGTTGTTCCTGTAAACGAAACAATTGAAATAACAGAAGAAGAATTTAAAATGTTGGGTTCTTTCTTCAAATTGGAACGCGTTGAAGAAGCAAAGAAAGCAGAACCAAAAGCAGAACCAGTTAAAGAACCTGTTTCTGAAGAAAAATCAAAAAAGAAAGCGAAGAAATAATGAGCTCTATACTTCCTATTACAGTAGAAGATTTTAAAGCCTATTTCTGTAAAGACAATGGCTTTGAATTTCAGCCATATCCAACTTGGGTAAGAACCGCGTTTGATGCCGGTGAGTATTGTTTATATGACGGTGTGTTTTATCAGTCTACTATGAGTAGAAACGTAACGTCTCCGGCGAATATAGACCCAGAAGACCCAGAATGGTATGTTGCATCTACTGTATATGTGGAAGGAAGCGAATACGAAGTTGGCGATGTCGTTGGTTATAACGGTAAGTTTTATACTCCAAAAGAAACAACTACAGAACTGCCAACAGATGAAGATTTCTGGGACGAACTTACTGAAGAAGAACTTTTGGAACGTTTTCCTGATTATAGAGTTTGGAAACAGCCAATAGTGTATTCCGAAGGAGATAAGGTTATCGGTATGGTTAATTACCGTCTTGGCGTTTATCAGTCTACAATAGACGACAACGCATATGGGTTAACAGATATATATACCGACACACCAATAGAACAAAAAGCCTGGGAATTACAAGAGGACGAAGAAGTAGACTGGATATTAGATAGCGACATCGAAAGAGCTATGGGCGAAGCGATGTTTAAATTTAATGCAAGTTTAGTTCCTAACGAAGAAAAGCGCAAAATCATAGCGTTATACTTAACAGCGTTCTTTTTGGCGTACGACCGTCAAATGGCTAATGCTGGGCTTAATAGCAATTCTTCTTCTGGTCCAGTTCGTTCTCGTACAGTAGGGAAGATGTCTGTATCATATATGGAAAGCACGCTTTACAGCAAGCATCCTGCATACGAATTCTTCTCAAGGAATATGTATGGCATCAAGGCGTTCAACTTGTTACTCCCATATCTACGCGGCAACGTTTTGGTGCTTCGTGGAAGAGTGAGTGCAGAATAATGAAGCCATACGAAAAACAAATATCTGTTCACGTTCAACAGCATATATTTGACAAGTTGTTAGCGTTCGAACAAACATCTGCTTGCGCTGGAATACGCAACAATAGACCAGTAGCAATGCGGATGGCAATCAACCATTATGGTGGGCCAAACTTACCCGCTAGACCTTGGTTGGATGCAGCACACGGAGACGACCATACTGGCGAACACTTTATGTCACAATACGACAAAGCGCTTCGCAAAGCAATAAGCGGTATGATAAGTTCGTCAACGCCTATGCACGTAAGGAGAGACGTCAAGTTCGCAGGAACAAGAGACGAAATAAAAACCGAACGTGTAGAGTCTGGGAGATTGTTTGGAAAAGCGAGTTATGGTAGTGGAGGAGCGGCGGTTATGAGAACGCTTGCACTACAAATGGCAAAAAACCAAACAGACTTTATTGCTAACGGGTTGATGGAGCCAAACAATGAATCTACAGTGTACAAGAAGGGCTTCAACAAACCATTGGTGTGGACAATGGAGGCGTTTAAGTCTATAGAAGGGTGGATAGAGTAATGGGAAGAATTGCCGGAACCGTTAAAGTAACCATAGGCTTTGACAACGAGGATGTTCTTACTGAAGACTCGTTCTACACAAAGATGACACCGCGTATAAGCGTAGGTGTACCAAGATTCAAGCAAGACCAAATAAAACTTGCTATAATAGAAGAAGTTATTAAAAAGAAGATTCGTATCAAAGCAAAAGGCAAAAAATGAGTTTCTTTATGGATGCCATAGGCGATGATTTGATAGGCGCAGGAACAGTTAAGATTACTGTTACTACGACAGTTTATATGGATGGCTTTGGCGAATTTACAACACAAAAGAAAACGTTTACGGCGGCAAAGTCTTGTCAGCCATTGTCCCCAGACGAAGCACAACTAATGGGTTTTGCAGACTACGGTACGAACGAATTCTTGACGATATTTACACTTAAAAAGATTCCTATGCCAAGTAAAAGTGGGGAAACCGTTATGGTGCACTTCAACAACAAAGATTGGTATGTGCGTCGTGTTTTGCCTTGGGTGTGGGACGAAGGTATGCCAAGCCAACAAGGGTATTATGAAGTAACCTTGTCGCGCTTTAATGAAACAAACATAAACCCGGACTAATGCTATGTTTAGATATAAAGACATTGAAAAGTACTTGGCAAATATGTTTGTCTATATGATAGGCAACCAATGGGAAACGCTTGGGTTTTCTAGCGACGAAACAAAGCGTTGTCTTGTTGAACGCCAAAACAAGTTAGCAATGCCAGAGTCTAATACTTTGATACAATTTAGATTAGACAATTTTGATAACTGGCGCACCAATCGTTATCGTTCTTCTTCGTACGTTAATTCATTTGGGGAAGAGGAAATATTAGAGCTTCGAACAGCGCGGTGTGTAATCACTGTGCTTTCAAAAAACCTAGGAGACGCGTTCGATGCAAGTCGTTTGCTTGTTGCAAATTTGCAAAATCAGAGGTATAATGATTTTGTAAGCAGTAACGGTAGGCGTCTTGGCATAGAGAGCATTTCTAAGGCAAAGAACCTGTCGATGTTAGAGAACGGCGCTTGGACAGAAAGAATCCAAATAGAGGTTCAATTTAACTGGCGAGATGTTGTTTCTAACAACGATAAAGAAATGTTTGTACATACGCCTGAAGACATTCCCGATGTGGATAATAGTGTTCAGTTTACTGTGCAGACTACTAGATAGGAGTAAAAAGATATGGCTAATATCATAAACATTAAAAAGTTTATTGACGTTTCAACGTCAGTGTCGCCTACTCCATTGGGTCGTAGAGACTTTCGTAATATCTTGTTTGTGCAGAAAGGAGAAGACGGCGCCTCTACGGTTGTTTCATCGTATACAGATTTGGACTCTTTGATTATAGCAGAAGGCTCAAATAGCGCTGCTGCAAAGATGGCTACAAAGTTCTGGGGCGGTGGATTCAATGGTGTAAAACCTTCGAGTACGGTTTATGTTGCGACAATAGGCGCAAGCACTCAAACTGAATTCTTAGATGGATTTAATTCTCTGTTGGCTGCTGGCGATTATTATATGATAGCGTTGGATAACGCTTTGGTGTCTTATGCACCGGTTGCAGCATCTGCAAACGAAGCGGCTACTATCCCACACTACTTGTTCTTATTGGATACATCAAGTGACGCTATTAACAAAGACAACTCAGAAGATAGTTCTTCTATTACAGCGTATTTGTTTAATAACAACTTAACACGCGCTGCTGCGTTTTGGACAGATGTTGCGAAAGCAGACCAATATCCAAACGTCGCTGCTGCTTCTTTCTTTGCGGTATCACGCATTACAGCATCTAGCCCATTGGGTAACTTGGCATACAAAATTATTCCGGGTGTTGAAGCGGTTGCGTTTACTGCTGCTACAGTAGAAGTAAATGAAGCGTGGGAAAACTTGGCTTCCAAGAACGGAAATGCATATATCACATTGGGCGAAACAGGCCGTGTATGTTTCCAGACTGGCACTTGTGGTTCGGGCGACAACATCGACGAATACATTGCTGCAGACTTCTTGAACTACACAATTACATACAATGTATATGACTTGTTGACCTCTGTTCATAAGTTACCAATGAACATCAACGGTGCAAAACGTTTGTACAATGTTATCAGTGCTGCGTTTGACCGCTTGAATGCTGCCGGTGTTATCGGTGGCGGTGTTTCACAAGATGGCGAATCGTTTGGCGACTCGGGTTACAAAATCTCCATCCCGACTCCGACGGGTACCAACAAAGCGACAGGCTTGTGGGACAGCATTGTGTGCAAAGCATTGTTGACTGGCTCTTGTAAGAAAGTTGTCATTGGAAATAACTTGAAAAAATAAGGAGTAGAAAATGGCAGAATTTAATGGAGCATTTAACGATATTGGTTTGGTGGATTTTTCTGTCCGCACTCCAATGGGTACTTTAGAAGCATCACAATTAGGTCCAAATGATGTTGTTATTACAGCACAACCGGGCAACGATGGTAACGTTTATGAATTCGTAGAAGGTTCTACAGGACAGGCTTTGTTTAACAAGTCCTACAAAGTTAAGAACTGGACTGTTACTATCCGTTTCTTGCGTCATTCTTATGATTATGCAAAAGTAACATACTTCATTCAAGAAGTGTTGAACGGACACATAACAATGTGCTCGTTGTTGTTACGCAATCGTAACTTTGGTCCTAACGGCGATATCGACGACCTTAACGAAACATTGTACGCACCTCAGGCTGTGTTACAAAACTTTGCGGGCGTTGAATTCGGTGCTGGCGCAAACGGCGACTTTGAAGTAACATTCAAAACATCGGGCGCGGAATATAAATCTGGTGCATACAATCCTTGGTCTAACTCATACGCTCCAGAAGCGATGCAAGACCGTGGTGGAAGCATTACTTACGCTGGTTCTGTTGATAACTACAACGGCGTTTCTAGCGTTAATGTAGACCCAGACAATCCGTAGTCAAAATGAGTTTCCTTTGGGGCGTTCTGTATCCCTGACGCCCCTCGGGATATAAAGGAAGCAGAAATGAGCAAAGAAAAAAAGAAAATAGTACTGACCCTTCGGGAAAAGTACGAAGCCTTCTTGGAAAAGTTTATTAAGCGTTCCCAAGAAGCAAACAGTGTGCCGGGATATTATTCTTATACTCTTGGCGGGGCGCATTGGTTGTTAACAAGACCGCGTTCTGTTATGGAACAAAAGAGAATAATAAACTTAATGCGCAAACATATGCTTAATGAGTTCGACTTTGACACTGAAGTAGAATTGTTAAAGGGGATATGCCTTAATGCGCAAAAGAATAAGCAAGACGTCCAGTTGGAGCAGTTGGAATATGAAGAACTGGAATTGCTTAAACGAAATTATATAGATTGGATTTTACTCCCTTTATACCTATCGGGGACAAAAGTAGTAGACGGGTATATGGAGGAAAAACTAAATCAGACAGGCTCATCGAGCAAGTAACTAAGTTTGTGGAGCCCCCGGCAAACGCGGATTGGTTTTTGTTCGGACCAGTCTCTAAAGGATATATATCTTATTCTGATTTAGTGAACGGGACTGTGAATCTATATGATGTTTTTGTGTTAAATGATATTATAGATTACCAGGACACTATATCTGAAGAGATAAAGCGGCGACTAAAGGATAAATAATGCCACGTTCTGGTGCAATTCAAATAGATGCTGATTTAAACGTAGGAAGTGTTTACCTTGATGCTGCGGCTCAGCAAGAGCTTGACGGCATAAGCAAGAAGTTAAACAACCTTGCCAAACGTCACGGGTTTGGAAGCGTAGAGAAGATGGTTGGCGCTGCTAGGGGTGCCGGCTTTTCTCCTGCGATGGCTATTACATATACCAGAAGACAATTAGAGTCTGTTAGAGGACAACGCTTAGACCTTGGTCAGGTTGCGGGCTTGCAGTACATTGCTACAAAGATGTACAACAAGGAAAAGAACGATGTTGCCGCAAACAAAGCGCAAATAAGAGAAGCAAAGCGCATAGAAGCAGAAGAACAGAAGAATATGGCTGCAGAAGCAGACCACGCTAAGTTGCTTCAATTTGGTTCGCTTACACAGATTAGAAACAAGATTGCCGACTATAAGATTGGCAGAGATATAGCCCTTAAACACGGTTGGAAAGAAGATGACGAGTATATCAAGTCTATCGACAAAATGACAGAAGAACTTGAGGCCGTCGCAGACATCCTTGCACAGGAAGAAGAAGCAGTTAAGGCTAGCGGAACAGCAACAAAAATGCTTGCTAGCAGTATGGGTTTTGTTGGGCGTATGCTTGATGGTATGTGGGATAACGGCACTCCAATAACTAACCTTTATGAAAAAGCGCGCTCGTCCCTTCCGTTGCTTGGAGGAACAATAGGGGCTTTCTTTGGTCCGCTTGGGGCTGTTATTGGCGCAGGTGCAGGACAGTTAGCGTCAGGCTTAATGGACGCCATACACGGTGCGTGGAGACAGACAACAGAACGTGCGTTGCGTATGCGTAATCGCTGGGCTGTTCTTGGTGGACAATGGAACCATAATTACGCAGAGAATCTTGGAGCATATGGCATAAATGAAAACTCTCTTGCGGCTATGACGAGTCAGGCAAGATATTTTAAGGTTGGCGCTGCATACGGACAAATAAGTGAAAATCAGTTCCTTGGCCACTCTATATTAAGAAATTATCACGAAGCGGTTATGCGTGGAGAAAACAATGCCGGACTTGTTGAGGCACTACGTAGGGATTATGCTGAGCTTGGAGACCAGCAGTTTCATCAGGGTTTGGTGTTTGCAGGATTGCCAGAAGACCTTATGCAGATAAACACGCTTACTGATAAAGATTGGTCGAAGGTTTTAGACGGACAGTCTGTTATGAAACAAGAAGTTGCAGATATTGCAGAAAACGTCAAAACTATAACTGAGTGGGCTCAGAGAAACCTTGATGAGCTTAACGCGGTTCGTTCTGCTGCAAATGCCACATATGCTGAAAACAACAGAAGCGGATTAACATATGAACAGCGTTACAAAGTGTTGTCAGCCTGGTCTGACGAGCAAAGCAGGCTGTTTGATAATGCTTGGCACAGCGATTGGTTTGAAGAAGACGGCAAAAAGGCGTGGGGTGAATGGTTGAGGCACGGCCTTTCAGACCCTTATCTAAACAAAGATATTATTGTTAACACAACAAATGTTGTTGAGGTAGACGGCGCCGAGGTGAGAAGAACCACACACGCAGTAAAAGAACTGTTAGATGTAACGCAAAAAATGGTATTGTAAAATGTCTTTAATGGATTTAGCATCTTCAAGAGCACCAGCAAGTTCGATGACAGCAGAACTTAATGCTGGCACGTTGTTTAGTCTTGGCGGAGAAGACGCCTTTGACAAGAATAAAGGAAACTCTTTATTGGGCGTCGCTAATTATGTCGATATTGCCAAAGATGTTGCTAGTGAAATAAGCAATGCATTAGGTTATCGCGCGCCTATGTACACAATTGGGGAAATACCTGTAGAGGGAACAACAGAGTTGCCTCAATGGGTTCCTGATAGCCTTGGTAATGTTGTTCGTGCTATAACAGACACTCGTAACAACCTAAGAGATAAAAAAGATAGAGTTGAGTCACAAGACGGCGTTATTATAGACGGTATAGAAGATTTTAGCGGGAGCTTCAAGATGGACTTGCCTAAAAACGCTATGTTGTATCGTAGTTCTGGAATTACAGACCAAAGAGTTCGTACGCCTTGTGAATGCAAGATGAAGGTTTATGTGAGCAACTATTTGTCTGATGACCTGTTGGGGAGCGTTATAAATCAAGTAAACGCATTAGACCCAACCGGGTTGTTAAGTAAGGTTCCAGATAATTTATTGCGCTCAGGAGGGAACACAAGAGCACAAAACGCTTTATATAAGTTACGTTCTATACAAGAGGCAGGGAAACCATTTAGAGTATATACGCCACACTGTGTTTATGAAAATATGATTCTTAAAGACATAAACATATCTACAGATGCTGACACTATGGACACATTAGTTGCAGAACTTACATTTGTGGAGTTGCTTATGTATGCAACAAATGGTACAATATCTAGAATAGCAGACCGTAAGAATGTTGTAAAAACAGACCAACAAGGACTGCTTAGACAATGGGTAGGTGTATAATGTTTAGACTTGTTGTTGAATCTGAAGAGCAAAGCATAGTATTAAGCAATGGATACGTTGCGGAGCTTAAGTATAATGTGTTCAATAAATACTGGTACTATAATCTTATGGATGTAGAAGGCAACTATATTTTTTATGGTATGGCATTGAAACCAGACAGTTGTCCAACATATCATTTGACGCACGACGCGAGCATACCAAAACTTGTTATTCTTGACGAGGCAAGATACAGCAAAGAAGAATATAATCCTTATGTTGAAATAGGCGGAAGATTGGGGCTATATGAAGTATGAGAATAAATGACGTTAATTGGAATTTTGATAGAATTGTTCGCCTTACAATAAAGTGTCCTGGCGCCGAAATAGATTATGACAAAGAAGGCAAAAAGGTAGATACTGTTGTTGTAGAGTATAACCCGCTAGACGATGGACGCAAGGTTGCAAGAATTGACTTTACTTGTGAGATGTTAACACAGTTGAGTGACATTACTCAGCCTTCATATACAGCGGAGATAAAACTTTATAATATAACAGACGAACTCGCTAACGCAATTGCATCTGGCGGAGCAGATATTCGTTATATTTTTTCAGGCAACACTGTTTCAGACAGACGAGAACGCTATAAAGCAAGAAGGGGCTCGCGCCCACAAATTAAACTAGAGATAGGGTATTACAACCACGAGAACCCATCTGAAACATCTTTGGCTACAATATTTGATGGGTATATAAATAGTTCGTTCTCTGCGCGACAAGGGGTCGACTATGTTACCACTTTGCAATGTTGGAAATTTAACGGAAGCCTGCCAGACGACGTATCTTGGTGTCTTACAGAGACCAAAGACGAGTATCTTGATTATAAAGAAGAGATAGAAGAAAAACGTGGAAAGCCGTATAAAGGAACGGTAGAAAATGTTTTGTCTGATTTGATATGGGACTACGCTACAGAGAGACCAAGTATTGTAACGGAAGGAAAAACAAAAGAGGTATCGTTCGATAGCAGTTCGTCTCAGATGTCAAAAATAGAAAAAGAAAAGAATTTTAGCCAACAATTTAGTGTTCCGTTCAACCGTCCCGGAGACACTTGGAAAGAGAGCCACGAATTTTCTAACGTGTTTTCGCTAGGTTTTTATTATGATGCTTCTGGTACTTTATTAAATGAAGACCTTAGACAAAAACTTATAAGAGCTTGGGGGTCTGACTTTGTGTTCTACACAAATGGAGAAACAGATTTGGATAAGTTGTTGCACTCTGCTCTAGCAAAAACAGGGTACAATCTTTCTTACAAAAAAGATGAGAACTTTAATAAAAGTATCGATGGCGAAGAAAAAAGAAACGGCGTTCGTTTTAAGTGGTATGTGTATGAGGCTGGTGCACGCGGTTCTAAATCGCCAAACCCTGGCTCTGGCGGCATAAAGATTATAAACTACCAAAATGTTGTAGAAACACCGGTTATAAACGGAAACGGTAGTATGCAACTAAAGACAATGATTATTCCGGGCATTACAACTAAGTCAGCCCTTATGCTTGCAATAGAAGATGTTGATAGCGACCAGGTATACAATATGGGAAATAGTTCTTTTACCGGCATAAAGGCGTCCACATTGTCTGCTTCTGTTGGTAAGTTTGTTCCTTTGATGACAGGGGAATATAACACCGCTGTTTTAATCAACGACCAGAAGAAACGCGGGTCTTTGTTTAATACGTGGTTTGATATTTGGAAGATAACGTTTAGTGGTTCGACACACACAAAAGACTGGTATAATACTATTTTTACATTTCCAACATTCTTAGGAAGAGGTAAAGGATAATGAGAAATTTAGACACTGGCGCAGTTCAAGCAAAATACCTTATTCGTACACATTCGATATTTCGAGTTATTGCTTTTCATCCAGATACACAAACTGTTGATATTAGACAAGATATGTTCGAGCTTGTTCCTAATCAGGACGGGGCGACATACAAGCAAAACGAGTTTGGGGTAGACGTGCCATACTCCTTAAGGACGCCAGACATAATGTATGGTATTCCTGTAAAACAGATGAGATATGGACAGTTTGCTATAAAGGTTTGTCCTGTCGAAGGAGATACAGGGTACGTAGAATACTTCCACGACGATATAACAGGGTGGTTTGAAGATGGCGAGCTTTCTATTCCAAGAAATTCTGCCAAGTTCTTAAGAGGCTCTTGTGTTTTTGTTCCGGGCGTTTTCGACGAGAACAATGTAACACAAGATTATCCTGCAGACAACACAAAGTTGATAATAGCGGGAAAAGATGCTACAATAGAGATAGTAAATCCTGCGGGAGACGACCCTGCAACACAAATAAATATTGTTGCTAAAACAGTTAATGTAACGGCGGAGAAATCTAAGTTCAGTGGAGACGTTGAAGTGGCAGGAGATATTAAAGCAACCGGAGATGTAAAAGCCGGAAGCATTAGTCTTAAGAATCATAAACACAACGTCAAACAAGGCGCGTCTGTTAGTGTTAGTACGTCTACAGGACTTGGTAGTGTTACAAGCGACAAGGTATCAGAAGCAGCACAATAGGAGTAATGTATGGAAACGTGGGGATTATATGAAGGCGACATTACATTGGATATGGACGGAGTTATCCGTATTAAAAAACAAATGGAATGCCTTGCTGACCGCATTAACACTGCGCTCGCTACTGTTCGTGGGGAGCTTGATGATTATTCTGCTGGCGTAGATTATTACGGTGTAATTTTTGCTAAGACACCAATATCGTTAAAGATAGTAGAATTTACTCGTGTTATAAGGTCGGTAGAAGG
>Ga0310697_10002613_pt1 | contig 18902 bp, 10 predicted proteins | sample 172DNAGHGlowgp2_FD_203883 | JGI IMG/M metagenome (GOLD analysis project Ga0310697, IMG submission 203883) | Sheep rumen microbial communities from Palmerston North, Manawatu-Wanganui, New Zealand - 1728 DNA GHGlow gp2 (v2) (version 2) | ecosystem: Host-associated > Mammals > Digestive system >... | reverse complement strand
CGCGCATCATTATCGGCGTACTTATCGATGAACGTGAAGATACTGCCCGCGAGGCCAAATCAGAAATAACCGCCAATTGGGGCGATGAACAATTGGTGTCGGGACTGGTAATAGAAATACCTGCGAAACCTACCGTTAAACAAGCAACGCAGGTTAAGGAACAAAAAATTGAAGGAGAGGTATCGGTAGCAGTGGAGCCCAATACACCATTAAGAGAAACTGACAAAATTTATATTACCCCCGACGAACTTAACTACAATTGTAACATCGACACCAAAGAGTTGCACCGCAGCATTTACAAAGCCGTGGTTTACACTTCGGATATTGATATGAGCGGAACTTTTGTGCTGCCCGACTATCTGGATTCCAGCAATATAAACGAATACGATATTCAAAAGGCAAAAATTACCATAAGATTGGGCGATCGTGATAAAATGGTCAAAAAGACCAGATTGTCCATCGATGGAAAAGACCAGAAATTAAAACTTGACGGTAGTTATTCGGATTATTTGTCATGCCCCGTGGATTTGTCGGGTCTGCTGAAAGGCGACACCATAACTTTTTCCGGAAAGGCAACATTGAAAGGCTCCAACCATCTGAGATTCCAGCCGTTGGGTAATCCCACCACAGTACATATAACTTCCAACTACACAAATCCGAGTTTCCAAGGCACCGATTTGCCCGACGAAAGGGAAATAACAGCCGACGGCTTCAAATCCGAATGGACTGTTTTTGCCAAAAACATAGATCCTGAGGAATGCCCGTTGATCGGTTATGATGATGGGCTCGAAAGCTTTGGCGTGGATTTCATCGTTTCCGTTGACCAATACACACAGAACAGCCGTGCCGTCAAATATTCGTTTCTTATTGTAGTACTGACATTTGTAACGGTGTTTATCATCGAAAACCGCCGTCGCACACCCATCTATTGGCTGCATTATCTGCTGATAGGCTTTGCCATAATGCTGTTCTACGTGCTGTTGCTTTCGTTCAGCGAATATATGTTGTTCGGCTGGTCGTACCTCATAGCGTCGATTATGACTATAGGGCTGATAACGGTGTTCCTTGCCGGAGTGCTGAAAGAGCGTAAAACAGCCATTGTAATTGGTCTGATATTGACATGCCTTTACGCTTTCATCTATGTGCTGCTCAGCCTCGAAACCATGTCGCTGCTTGTTGGCTCAATAGGATTGTTTATAATACTTGCGGTGATAATGTTCGCCTCGCTAAAGATAAACTGGCAAGGCGGCGAAAAGTAGCCGATGATATGCCTTCGGGCAAAGGATAAAGAAAAATCCCCCGTCGTCGTGTTGATGGCGGGGGATTTTGTTATGCTTTCTATCTTATTGCCGAAAGCAGAGTGTTGTCGGTTTTGGAGCGGTATTCCTTGGCCAGCGCCATCACCTTGTCCATATTCTTCACCACGTTTTTGTCCTTGTCCTTTTCGCCTTCGGTGAGGTCGTAGTAAGGTATGATGTCGAAATGCAGTTTCAGTTTCTTGTCTTTAACGCCGTGCGAGCCGTCGGCGTTTACAAGCTCATGCGAGTCGCGGTAGCCGATAATGCAGCGGTCGGCGGACCAGCGCAGGTGCTCCATCTGGTAGAGTATGGAGGGGTTATGTTCAAGAGTTTCGCGGTAAACCATATAGGTACGGTAAATCTCTATCTGATAGCGGTTTGCAAAGCGCATGTCCTCGTTGAGCGGAATCCACAGGTGGTAGGCGTCGTTGAGGGCGCGTTCGGGTTCGGCGTTGGCGTATTCGAAGTAGGTGGGGTATTTCTTTGTGTCGATGGAAAAACCGCCGCCGTAGCTGTAGTTGTAGAAAGCGTTGATAATCATCGGCATAATGTCGTCGACGAGAGCGTCGTCCATGCCTTTGTCGAGGGTGCCGAACACTTTGATATTGCGGTATTTGTCGTTTTCGCTGCTAAGCAGTTCGGCCAAGCCGGTCTGCATCTCCTGACGGACGAGAATTTCCACATTTTCGTTGTGCACCACCTCGTCGTAGCCTTGACTGTTGCGGACAAAATTGTAATACAGCGAGTCAGGGAGGCTGAGGGCGGTGGAGAGACTCAAGTCGGGGTCGCTGAGGCAGATGGCCACGGTGAGTATGGTGTTGGGGTCGGTGGCGGACTCTTTGAGCATCTTGCGTATCTCGTGGTCCTCCACACTGTTGTTCAGGAACTGCATCTCTATGTCGGAAATCTGGTTTATGTAGCGGTAGCGCGAACGGAGCAGGGGATAGAGTTCGTCCATACGGTTGTCTACCACGGTGATGACGGTTTTGTTGTGTCCGGTGCGTTCGTCGTAGTTGGGGTAGTGGCATAGACGCAGCGCTTCGAGGAACAACGCCACACCCATATTGTCCAATCCGATGATAACAAGGTGTACGTGTTTGTCGGGTTCGGTCATCTGTCCGCGGTCGAGGGTACGGTAGTTGGGCAATGCATACGTGCCCCACAGCATACGTGCCCAGTTTTCGAAGAAATTGAACGGACGCAGGTATGTTATTTCGCAGCCGTCGTGGGCGTAGTATTCCTTCGGTATGGTGATTTGTTTGATGGTTGAGTACGACATGGCTTTGTCGAACTGCACGTTTACGCGCAGAATGTCGGACTCCTGCTCCTGCCGTATCATTTTAATCTTTTTGGCGCACTCTAGGTTCATGGAGTCGCGGCCGCTGCCGTAGCCCTCGCCGAGCACGAATACCTCGCGGGCGGTGTGTATGTTGAGACGTCGCAGCTGGCTTTCGGAGTTGAGGTTTCCCGAATATATGATGGTGTCCTTCTCTATGTCGGGCAACTGGGTTTGTATGTCGCGTCGTATGTCGGGCACGTTTTGGCTGGTAAGTATAATGATATACGGCATTTTGCCGGTGGTGTGACGCTTTTTAAGGTTGCTGATAAGAGGCACGCAGGTGTCGCCGTAGCCTATTATAATGTAGTGGTCTTTGATTTTGCGGTAGGTGCTGTGGCCGAGCTTGTAGTTGTCGGCGCGTGTGGCGGCAATGCGGTTGATGGTGGCCACCACAAGTCCTGTAAACACCACTACACCAAGCAGATACATCAATATAGGGATAATTGCCACTTTGCCGCCGTAGGCACTTTTTTGCATGGTAACGGGACTTACAAAATCGGCGAAAGCCATACTGCCGCCGTTGGGGTGTTTGTAGGCGTAGAAAGTGGCCGCAATGTCGAACACCAGCAGAAAAACGTTGAAAGCAAGTCCCAGCTGTCCCCATATACCTTTGGCCAAGGTCTGGTCGAGGACGAATTTTGCCGATTTGTTGTGGTATTTAACAAAAAACCAAATAATTACAAGAGATAATACAAAAATACCCAAATATATTATGTTTTTATACCCAGGCTGCAAAATCAGCAGTAAGGCGTACAAAAAAAGAACGGGTTCAATCCATGTGCTGAGTAAGAAATTCAGTATTTTTTTCATATCGTATAGAGGTAATTATCAACGTTTTGTGTTACGAAATAACGCGGTTCAGCTCTTTGCCGATGGCCAATTTGATTTTTTCATATTGGTTTATCTGGCCGAGCCTGATGGCTATGTCTTCGGGGTCGGTGGCATCTTTCAGCTGTTCCTTGGCTTCGGTGATTTTCTGTTCCAGTTTTTTCATTTTTAGGTTGAGCATAGAGTCGTGGTAATCGTTGGCAATCACTGCTTTGTCGTCGGGCATGGGAACGGAAATCAAATATTTTTTGTACCATTCGTCGGATATGGTGTAGGGTTGCGACAGCATCGATGCGGCAAGGGTGCGCACTATTTCTTCCTGATGGTTAACAAAATATTGGCTCGACAGCAGATTACCCTGCTGCAGCTGCTCGGCAAATTCGTTGAAAATGCGTTGGTACAGTGGGTTGTCGAATTTTATATTGTCGCCAAGTATATCTCCCACCACAAGGGCTTCCACATAATATTCCTCGAAAATTTCGTTTCCATCCTCGTCCTTCGACGGCATGGTGATGGTTTGGTCGCCGTTGTTTATCAGCAGGCTAATTATTTTCTTTTCCTGTTCCTCGCAGGGGAAGAAACTCGGCAGGAACTGGTGTTTTTCGGTTGTGGAGGTAATTATGTCGGTAGCCGAAGGGGCGGTGCCGTCGTCGGTATCGGGATGAGTCTCCTGCTGTTCAGGCGTTGTGCTTTCCTGGGCGGCACGCTGCGATTCTTTGAAGTCCTTTTCCTTGTTACGCAGTATGGCTTTTGCCACGCCTTGTGTCAGTTCTTTTTCGGAGACTTTCATTATCGAAGCGCATTCGCGTATAAACTCGGAGCGTTCCATCATATCGCCCACAAGGGCAATAGTGTTCACCATTTCCGCTGCCACTTCGGAAAGTCGCAAAGGGTCGTTGCCGGCGTCTTTCAGCAGTATTCCGGTTTTGAAACGCACAAAGTCGAAGGCGTTGTCCTTGACAAAATTCTGAATAGCTTCTGAACCGTGTTTTTTGGCGTAGCTGTCGGGGTCGTCGTCGTCGGGGAAAAGTACCACGCGCACTTTCATGCCTTCGGTAAGCAGCAAGTCGATGGCACGTATGGCGGCTTTAATGCCGGGCGCATCGCCGTCGTACATCAGCGTAACGTTGGATGTGTAGCGTTTTATCAGTCGTATCTGCTCTTTGGTCAGCGAGGTGCCGCACGAGGCCACGGTGTTCTCCAGTCCCGCCTGGTGCATGGATATCACATCGATATTGCCTTCCACAAGGTAGCACAGATCCTGCCGCGTAATGGCGCTCTTGGCTTGGAAAATGCCGTAAAGCGCTAGACTTTTGTTGTAGATTTCGGAGTCGGGCGAGTTGACGTATTTGGCCTGTGTTTTTTCGGAAGTGAGTACCCTGCCGCTGAAGCCGATCACCCTGCCGCTGGCGTTGAAGATGGGAAACATCACGCGTCCGCGGAAACGATCGTAGAGCTTGGTGGTGCCGTTGTCATCCTTGCGAATGGTGAGCCCCGATTTTACAATGGAGTCCTCGCTGTAGCCGCTGTTGAGAGCGTGTTTGGTGAAAGCCTCCCATTCGTCGAGACAGTAGCCGAGGCCGAATTTCTTTATCACGTCGTCGCTGAGCTGACGTTCGTAGAAATACGCCAGGCCTATGTTACGGCCGTCCTCGTTGTTGTAAAGGAGGTCGGCGAAGTCTTTCTGGGCAAACTCGCTTACGTGGAAAAGGGTGTCGCGTTCGGTCTGTGCCTTTTGCTCTTCGGGGGTAAGCTCTTTCTCCTTAATCTCGATATTGTATTTGTTGGCCAGATAGCGCAGAGCGTCGGGATAGGAGAAATGTTCGTGCTCCATGAGGAAATGCACGGCGTTGCCGGCCTTGCCGCAGCCGAAACACTTGAAAATGCCTTTCGACGGCGACACCGAGAATGACGGCGTTTTTTCGTTGTGGAAAGGGCAGCAGCCCCAGTAGTTGGCGCCACGTTTGTGCAACGACACAAAATCAGAAATCACCTCCTCGATATGAGTGGCGTCAAGAATTTTCTGTATCGTGTCGCGAGGTATCATATTGTAGTGTTATTCGATGTTCCAAGTGGCTCCGTCCTTGCCGTCTTTCACGGTGATGCCAATCTCTTTCAGCTTGTCGCGGATGGCGTCGCTGGTAGCCCAGTCTTTGTTGGCTTTGGCTTTGGCGCGGATATCCAGTATCATGTCCATCAGTCCGTTTACCACAGAGGCGTTGTCCGAGGCACTCTCGTCGGTAAGGCCTAGGATGTCGAAAGCGAACACGTCGAAGAGGTTCTTCAGCTCGTCGATGTCGGCTTGTGTAAGGGTGTCTTTCTTGTCGTTAACGCTGTTGATAGTCTTAACCGCTTCGAATAGATGGGCTATCACTATGGGGGTGTTGAAGTCGTCGTTGATGGCGTCGTAGCAGTTTTGTTTGTATTTGCTGATGTCCACCGACGAAGTTTTGGAAGGTTGCAGCGAGCCGAGGGTTTTGTAGGCCTGCATCAGTCGTGAGTAGCCTTTTTCGGCGGCACGCAAGGCTTCGTTGCTGAAATCCACGGTGCTGCGGTAGTGTGCCTGGAGGATGAAGAAACGTATGGTCATCGGGCTGTAGGCCTGTTCTATCAGTTCCTTGCCGTCTTTATCCTTATGCGAGGTGCCGTTGAAAAACTCGTCGAGGGTGATGAAGTTGCCCAGCGACTTGCCCATTTTCTTGCCGTCGATGGTAATCATATTGTTGTGCATCCAGTATTTGCAGGGGCCGTGACCGGTAACGGCAGTCTGCTGTGCTATCTCCGACTCGTGGTGCGGGAAGATAAGGTCCATTCCGCCGCCGTGTATGTCGAAAGTCTCGCCAAGATATTTGGTTCCCATGGCGGTGCATTCGGTGTGCCATCCAGGGAATCCCACGCTCCACGGCGAGTTCCAGCGCATGATATGTTCCGGTGCCGCTTTTTTCCAGAGGGCGAAGTCGGCGGAGGCGTGTTTGTCGTCCTGTCCGTCGAGCTCGCGGGTGGTCGAGAGTTGGTCTTCGATGGCACGTCCCGAGAGGCAGCCGTATTTCTTGGTTTTTTCCTGATATTTGCGTATGTCGAAATAGATGGAGCCGTTGCTTTCGTAGGCCAGACCTGCGTCGAGGATTTTCTGCACAAGCTCTATCTGTTCGATGATGTGGCCTGAGGCGCGGGGCTCTATGCTGGGGTGCAGCACGTTGAGGCGGTCCATGGCGGCGTGGTAGCGGTCGGTGTATAGCTGGGCCACTTCCATAGGTTCGAGGTTTTCGAGACGGGCTTTCTTGGCAATCTTGTCCTCGCCTTCGTCGGCGTCGTGTTCGAGGTGTCCCACGTCGGTGATGTTACGTACGTAACGCACTTTGTAGCCGAGGTGCCGCAGGTAGCGGAACACCACGTCGAAAGTGATGGCGGGACGGGCGTGTCCCAGATGTGCGTCGCCATAGACGGTGGGACCGCACACGTACATGCCAACATAAGGGGCGTTCAGCGGACGGAACAGCTCTTTCTGCCTCGTAAGGGTGTTGTATATTATGAGTTCGCTATCCATGATATTTTGATTTTTAATAACTTAGTTAGAAATAGTGGAAAAAATACCAAATTACAAATATACGAAAAAAAATTGAAAGTTTGAATCTAATCCGTTGCAAGGGTGCTTCATCTTTTGTTGGCACTATTCAATAAAAAAACCCCGCGACATTGTGGCGGGGTTTTTAGGATTAAACGGTGAGTAGATATTATTCACCTTCAGGGCCATTTCCTTCATCCTGGATATCTTCAATCCATTGAATCATACCGTGCAAGCGGCTCTGGAAGTAGCCTGCAAAAGGAACGCTGGCGGTAACATCTATAGAAGGATCTTGTTCGCGGTCGATGGTGTAGGCTGTGCCGGTGAAATCACCGCAAATTTTGGATGTTGTAACCTCGGTGACGTTGATGGTACCGGTTTTCATCACATAGAATTTGGTTTTGCTAACGGCAATGCCAACGAGCTGAGCGCCGGCGAATTTTCCGTTGAATAGCGAGCGGTAGTCGAAATCAAGAACATCCTCGGCAGTGAGGTAGTTTTCAACTGTGTAGGTAGCACCCTCATAAACACGGCCGGTCAAACGGTAGGCCATCATCGGGAAAATAATGGCGTTGGAGTCGCGGATATTGAGTAAGTCGTTGATGCTCATCGACATAGCTAAACCAATTGTGTAAGGATTTGCTTTTTCGGTTCCTTCTTTCGTCATTGCCATACTTGCGGAGAAATGAATCTCATCGTCGCCGGTTTCGGTTTGTTCACCTACAGTTACAGCGGCTTTGCCTGTGATTTCGGCCATAACTTCTTGTACGGTTTCATCGTCGCAGGAAGCAAAAATCATTGCTCCAGCAATAACTGCCATTGTAAAAAATAACTTTTTCATTGTTTTTAATTTTTGTTTAACTTTTTGATTTTCTTTGTTTTATGTGCTTTTGTTATGTTGTTATAACTTGAAAGTATCTCTGCAAATATACGTTTTTTTTGTAAAAAGGTTGGAATTGTTTGTTAATTTTGGGTTTTTAAGAAAGTTTTTGTCACGAAATCGATTTTTTCGTCGAAAGAGAATTCGGGATTAATCCAAAGTATCTCCGTGCCGTTGCGCTCCATGCGGCGGAACCACGTCATCTGGCGTTTGGCAAACTGCCGAATGGCGATGTTCAGTTTTTCCACCATCTCGTCGTACGACAGTTGCTTTTGCAGATACAGTGTAACGTAGCGATATTCGAGACCGTAGCGCAGCAGGCGTTCGGGCGGCACGCCGTTGTCCAGAAGTTTCTGCACCTCGTCCACCATGCCTTCTTGCAGACGCTGTTCCAGACGCTGGCGTATGCGCTGCATTATGGTTTGTCGCGGGTAGGCTATGCCGAACACTATGCTCGAGAAATCGGTGCGTTGCTCGAAAGGGTGTGTTTTTTGGTATTCCTGTATCTCGATGGCGCGTAGCATCCGTTCGCGGCTTTCGGTATCGGTGTGGTTGTGGAGTTTAATATATGTCTGAAGCAGCTGTGCCAGTTCTTCGTCGGTTCTTGATGCGAGTGTTTGGCGGAGCGCGGTGTTTTCCGGCACAAGGGCGAAGGGGTACTGTTTTAGAACCGATTCGATGTAAAGTCCTGTGCCACCGCACAATATAGGCACGTGGTTTTGTCTTTGGATTTGGTCGTAGGCCACCCAAAAGTCGCGGTAAAACTCCCCAGCGCTGTATTCGTAGCCCGGTTGGCGTATGTCTATCAGGTGGTAGGGGATGTCGGTGTCGTGTATGCGGTATTCGAGCAAGTCTTTTCCGGTGCCTATGTCCATGCCTCGGAACACCTGTCGCGAGTCGGCGCTGATAATCTCGCCGCCGAGGCGGTAGGCCGTTTCTGTGGCTATGTGCGTCTTGCCGCAGGCCGTGGGTCCGAGTATGGTTATTAGTGGAAACATGTCGTAAAAAAACGACATCTCCGGTGTTGCTACCGAAGATGTCGAAAATGAAAAAATCAATCTATTGTCATCTCTAATCGTCGAGGAAAGTCAGACGGGCTTTTTGTTTGTTGAACTCGTATTTGCCGAATTCGTTGAGACCTACGCGGTTTATCACGAAATTGCCCGGGGCGTTTTTAAGCACCACGGCTTCCACTTTTTCGAGACGTTGCTGGCCAATCTGTACGCTTTTCAGTATCACGATGGCTTTGTCGAGGATATTGCCTTCGGGGTCGAAGGAGTTGTCGCGTTCGGGGAAGTCTTCTTTGTTGATACGACGTTTGTAGAGGAAGTTCATGGCTTCTTCCCACGAAATTGCCAGGGCTTCGTTGAAACGCTCGTCGATGAGCATCGTTACGGCGGCACCGTTAACAATGGCTTTTATCTCGCCTTTGGTGGACTGAATCATGGTAACAGGCACCGAAGCCTCTTCGTGGATGATGAAAGGAACAGTCTCCTCGTCGGGATCTTCGGTGGGTTTGTTCACAAGGTCGATAATTTTGCCGTCCTCGGTTTCTTTCACCGTTTGTACCTCCTCAGCCATGTTGTTGATAAGCTTTTTGGAAACGAAATCGGTACGCAGTATCACGAAATCGGTGCGGCGGTTGAGCTGGTGGGCCACATCCTGCTGTGCTTTCGGCAGACGGTTCACGTATTCGCATTCCAGCACCACTCCTTTTTTGAACAAATATCCGTTCACCATCATGTCTTTTTCCATCACTCGCGGTATGCGTTCGCCGTAGCCCTTGGCCACAAGACGGTCTTTTTCGATGCCGCGCGACACAAGGTAGTCCACCACCGATTGAGCACGGCGCTGTGACAAGGTGTCGTTGGTGAGGGTGATAAACGGACGGCAGTCGGTGTGCGAGCGTATCTCGATAACCAAGTTGGGGTTGTTAGTCATTATAAGGTAGAGGTCCATCAGCGAGTCCTGATATTGTTCTTTGAGGTCCCATTTAGCTAGGTCGTAGCGTATCTCGGGCAGCGTTACCGGCTGCTTGGGAACGGGTTCCATGCGGAAATTGTGGACAATGTCCTTGTCGGTGTTGTAGCCGTAGGTGCTTTCGGAGCCTTCCACGCTGAAGTAGTCCACTTTGGAGAGGTACATTTTGTATATAACGTTGCGTTTCACCTTGTCGGTGCCGAAACGGTAAACGCCGTTTTTGTCGGTGATTTCCTCGTATTCGTTGCCGTCGGAGCCCACCAGACGCACTTTAACGCCGCGCATCAGCTGCATGGATTTCTCGTCGCGCACATTGCCTTCGATGCTATACAGCAGCGGGGGCAGGTAGAACGAGAAGATGTCGTATTGCAGGTCGGGCAGACGTTTTCCTTTGAATTCGGTGTTTTTGTTGTGCGGGTCGGCAAGGTAGCGGTTCGACGAGAAATATCCGTGTTCGTTGTAATCCACGCCTGTGTTGGGGAAATAGATTATGCCCATTTCGTCGAACGAGGAGTTGATAGGCACTCCGAGGTTCTCGGCTTTGGACCATGAGGCGCCTTTAGGGGTGACGCGGAAAAGGTCGAGGCCGCCAAGTCCGGGCAGACCGTTGGACGAGAAATACAGCACCGAGTCTTGGTTGATGGTGGGGAACACCTCACGACCGGGGGTGTTTACATTCGGGCCGAGGTTCAGCGGAGCGCCGAAGTCTTCGGTCAAAGAATTGCGGTGTACCACCCAGAGGTCGTAGTCGCCGTATCCGTCGGGCATGTCGGACGAGAAGTACAGCGTGAGTCCGTCGGCGGACACGCAGGGATGCATGTGGCTGTAGGTGGTGTCGCCCAAATCGACGAGTTTAGGAGTTGACCATTCTTGCTGAGGTTCGTTGCTTTCTTCCTTTTTGGATTTCTTTTTGCCTTTGGTATCCTGTTCGGGCTGCACGCGTACGGTAACGTACACCTGACAGTTGTTGTCGCGGTGCTCGATAACGTTGCATCGGGTGAAGAACACGGTGTTGCCGTCGGCGGTGGCGGAGGCTTCACTTTCGTTGGCGTGGGTGTTGATGATTTTTTCATCGCCGTCGATGAGCTTGAGCTCCATCCAGTTGCCTTTGCGGTCCTTTGTCTGATAGTAGATCGACGAGAAAGCTTCGCCGGTCCATTCATCCTTCTTGGTTTCCTCGTCGGCGATGCGTGAAGAGGTGAATGTTATGGAGTTGGTGTCGTTGCCGAAGAATCTGAGCATCCAGTCGTTGTATTTGGTGTTCCACTGCGGCACGGAGTCTATCACGTGGCGTGTGCGTTCGCGGTGCATTTTGGCGATGATTTTTAGCGACGCCTTGCGTTCGGTGCCGTATTCATCGCCGGGTACAAGTTTGAGATATTCGTCGTAGTATTGGTCGGCAAGCTCTATGTTGTTGTCCACCACCGAAAAACGGTACATCTCGGCCAGATAGAGGTAAATCTTGGGTTCCGAAGTGTAGTATTTGTTGGTAACAAGGCGTTTGTAGTAGCGTATTGCCTTGTCGTAATAGTTCATAAAGCGGTAGCATTCGGCCATCTGGAACAGCACGCGGTTTTTCTCGGCGCGGTTCGATTTTATCGACTTGAACGCCGATTCGTATGTCTCTGCGGCTTCGATGTATTTCTTCTGCTTAAAAAGATCATCGGCTCTTTGGGTTACACTTTTGGTCTGCGAATAACCCGACAGTGAGTACAAAACGGCCAAAACCAATACAAATAGTCCCTTCTTGTAATTTTTCATCGTGTGTTTTTATATTTGGGTTTCTTTATACAAATAATTGTTTTCCAATAATTTAAATACGATTCTATCGCTCTTTGGGGGCGATAATTCAACCTGCTAAAATACGCTTTTTTTTTGGATTTTCGGCATTTTTTCGCTTTTGTGTCAAAAAAATTGTTTTTTTTCGTGCCAAAACGTCCCAAATTCAAATAATTGTTGTAACTTTGCAAAACGTTTCACAAAAGCGTTTTTTCGCGTTTTTTGGTACGTTTTTAAACAAAAACAGATTGTAGCACAAAAACTTATAACAACGATGAAAAAAAAGATTGCCGTTGTGATGGGCGGCTTTTCGGGCGAACACGACATTTCGATAAACAGTGGCAACGAGGTTTTCAAAGCCCTCGACAGGGAGAAATACGAGCCCTACCGCATTGTTGTCGAACCTAACGAGTGGTTTTATCTTGCCGACGACGGCAGCCATCTCCCGTTGGACAAAAACGACTTCTCGGTAACTATCGACGGCCAAAAAGTACGTTTCGACCTCGCTTTTGTGATTGTCCACGGCAACCCGGGCGAAAACGGACGTCTGCAGGGCTATTTCGACATGATAGGCATGAAATACACTACCTGCGATTTCTACACTTCGGTGCTTACCTTCAACAAAGGCTACTGCAACCCGCTGGTGCGCAGTTTCGACATTGTAGCTCTGGCCAAGTCGAGGCTCATATACCGCGGACAGGTGGATACCGACGCCATTCTTGCCGAGCTTGAGCTGCCAATTTTTGTGAAACCCGCCGCCGGAGGCTCCAGCGTGGGCATGACCAAGGTGAAACGTCCCGAGGACTTGCCCGCCGCCATCGAGCGCGCACTGCACGAGGACGACCAAGTGCTGGTGGAGGAATTTATCGAAGGTCGCGAGTTCGGTTGCGGTGTGATACAGACTAAAGACGAGCTGATAGCTTTCCCCGTTACCGAAATAATACCCATTGGCCGCGAGTTTTTCGACTACGAAGCCAAATACCACGGTTTTTCTAACGAAGTAACCCCCGCCGAAGTGGATGCACGTGTTTCGCAACTGATGCAGGACACCGCGAAGAAACTGTACAAAATGCTCAACTGTCGCGGCATAGTGCGTTTCGATTTTATATACAACGAAAAGAAAGAAAAACTCTACTTCTTGGAAATCAACACTATACCTGGGCAGTCGGCGGAAAGCATAGTGCCAAAACAGGCTCGCGCAATGGGCATAAGCACCTCCGAGCTGTACACCATGGTGATAGAAAGTTTTCTCTGAAAAAAACGTCGATATTCTGCAAAAAACACTTTAAAATAATCACCCCAAAAAATATCAACACATAATAATCTGTTATCGAAAATATTAAACGTGCAAACTGAAAATAGTACGAAAATAATATAAAAAAGCCAATATTTTTTCGTATCTTTGCACACTCGAAACAGATGAAAGAAAAAGAATGGAAATTATGGGAAGAATATGCTACTGAGGCCGAAAAGAAGGTTCGTGATGAAGCTGTAAAGAGGCTCGAAGCATCGGGTGAGAGTTGGCTTACCGCCACACTCCTTGCCGAGCGTGGCATTACTACTAGCGAAAAACGCGACAATTTTTTCGACCCAAAGTTATCTCATCTGCACGACCCGTTTCTGATGCGGGATATGGACAAGGTAATTCCCCGTATCGAAAAAGCAATCTCCAACAACGAACGCATCCTTGTTTACGGCGACTACGACACCGACGGCACCACCGCCGTGGCACTTCTCTACTCTTACCTGCATAAAGATTACGACAACATCGATTTCTACGTTCCCGACCGCTATACCGAAGGCTACGGGATATCGCGCAAGGGCATGGACTACGCTGCGTCGACGGGGGTGAAACTCGTTATTGCCCTAGACTGCGGCATTCGCGCCAACGAACAGATAGCCTACGCCAACCAGCACGGCATTGACGTTATTGTGGGCGACCACCACTTGCCCGGCGACGAACTGCCACCGGCCTTCGCCATACTCGACCCCAAACGCGACGGATGCGATTATCCCTACAAAGAGCTGTCGGGCTGCGGCATAGCTTTCAAGATAGTAGAAGCTATGCTCGAAAAAAAGCTCGGTGTAAAAATGTGCGATAATCCAGACCTACAAACGGGGGTGGGAGAGCGACTGAAAAAAAACTTAGCCCGATACCTCGACCTCGCTGTACTGAGCATAGCCTCCGACATAGTTCCTATAACTGGCGAAAATCGTGTACTGGCTTATTTTGGACTCAGGATGATAAACTACCGCCCGCGTCCCGGAATCGAGAAGATACTCTTCTACAGTGACATCGTACATAAAAAAGACGGATTAAAAGATCAGTATTTCAATAAAGAACTAACTATCTCCGACCTCGTTTTCCTTGTGGGACCACGAATAAACGCCGCCGGACGCATAGAGGATGCCAAAGACTCGGTGAAACTGCTGCTTTGCGACAACGAGCAAAATGCCAACCAGTGGGCTGAAAAAATAAACAAATACAACTCCGAACGCAAAAAACTCGACCATGCGGTAACCGAAGAGGCCACACACATGATAGACTCCAACCCCAAATTGCAAAACAAAAAGTCAATAGTGCTTTTCGACGAAAATTGGCACAAAGGAGTGATAGGCATAGTGGCTTCGCGACTGGTTGAAGAATTCTACAAACCCACCATCATATTCACCAAATCCGACGACTTGTACACAGGGTCGGCACGCTCGGTGAAAGAGTTCGACATACACTCTGCCATCGGCCAGTGCAGCGACCTTCTGGAACATTTTGGCGGACACAAATATGCCGCCGGCCTTGCCGTGAAACCAGAGAACTACGATAAATTTGTCGAAAGATTCGAAGAAGTGGTGTCCAACTCCATTTTGGACGAACAAACTATTCCAGAAATAGAGATAGATGCCGAAGTGAGTTTAGCCAAAGACATACAAAACGACGGATTCCTTGATGATCTCAAAAAATTTGCTCCATTTGGACCAGGTAATATGCTGCCCGTTTTCCGAACCAACAATATGGTTCAATATAAAAATCCAACCGATTCCAAAGATGATAAGTATAATCCGCGACAAGTAGGAAACGCAGAAGTAAAACATCTAAAATTTTATCCTATAGAACTCGACAACAGCCAAACAAAAATATATCCAGCTATAGGCTTCGGATTGGGTGAGTACTACGAAGCTTTGAAAAACGAAAAATCTTTTGACATCTGCTACCACATAGAAGAAAACTTTTGGAATGGAAAGACTGAATTGCAACTCAATGTGAAAGACCTCAAACTCCGTCCCAAGGACGAGTAATTCGGCATGATATAACCTACCACAAAACCATCAAAACCAACTTAACTGCCACAAAAACAAACGTTTTTACCCCTCTTTCGACAAAAAGCGGGCAATAAAAACTATTTTATAACAAACTGATTACCAATATAATATATATAAGCTTTCAAAAAAAATGTGCGTAAACCGCTGATTTAGAAAAAAAATTCGTATCTTTGCAAAGTATTTCGAGGTAATCAAAAGAACTTTCTGAGTTAAAACAAAGATATACAAAGGAGGGGACAATCTGTCCCCTCTTTTTGATAAAAAACACAACCGAAATGGATAAAGTAGCAATATTAGGTCTGATAAAAGACAAGCTGGAAGGAACCGACAAATTCCTTGTGGACATGCACATCTCCAACGACAACCGTATCAACGTGTCCATCGACGGAGACAACGGCATAACCATCGACGACTGCATAGAGCTGAGCCGCTACATCGAAAAAAGCCTCAACCGCGACGAGGAGGATTTCGAGCTCAACGTGGCCTCGGCCGGACTCGACAATCCCTTGAAACTGCACCGCCAGTACGTTAAAAACATAGGCCGCTCGCTGGCAATAACCACCAACGACGGCGAGAAAATCTGCGGCGAACTACTCGAAGTTACCGACGACGACATCACCATACTCCCCGACAACACCCCGCGCAAGAAAAGAAAGGACCCCGAACAGGACAACACGCAGAAAATACTTTTCAACGACATTCAAACAGCAAAAATAATAATAAAATTCTAATACCAAACATTATCATGGAAACATCAAACTTGATTGATTCTTTTTCCGAATTCAAAGAATTTAAGAACATCGACCGCGAGACGTTGATGCGCATTTTGGAAGACGTGTTCCGCAGCGCCCTGATAAAACGCTACGGCACCGACGAGAACTGCGACATAATTGTTAACGTGGACAAGGGCGACCTCGAGATATTCCGCAACCGCGAAATTGTTGAAGACGGCAAGGTGGAAGACGACAAAACCCAGATAGCTTACTCCGAAGCCATCAAGATAGAAGCCGACTTCGAAGTGGGCGAAGAGCTGTCGGAACGCATAAGCATGAAAGACTTCGGCCGCCGCGACATACTGGCCATTCGTCAGAACCTTGTGGCCAAAGTGCAGGACTACGAGCGTACAGCCATCTATCAGAAATACAAGGAAAAAGTAGGCCAGATAATCGTTGGGGAAGTGTACCAGGTGTGGAACCGCGAGATACTGGTGCAGGACGAAGAAAAGATAGAGCTCGTGCTGCCCAAATCGGAACAGATACCCGCCGACCACTACCGCAAAGGCGACACCATTCGCGCCGTGGTGCTCAAAGTGGAACCCAAGAACAACAACCTCGTCATCACCATCTCACGTACATCACCCATATTCCTCGAACGCCTTATGGAAGCCGAAGTTCCCGAAATATACGACGGACTCATCACCATACGCAAGATTGTGCGTGAGCCCGGCGAAAAAGCCAAAGTGGCAGTGGAATCGTACGATGACCGTATCGACCCCGTGGGCTCCTGCGTGGGAATGAAAGGCGGACGCATACACGGCATAGTGCGCGAGCTGCGCAACGAAAACATCGACGTGATCAACTTCACCACCAACCCCGAACTTTACGTGCAACGCGCCCTCAATCCCGCCAAGATTACTTCCATAAAGATACTCGAAGACGAGAAAAAAGCCGAAGTGTTCATGCACTCCGAAGATGTGTCGCTTGCCATCGGTAAAGGCGGCCACAACATCAAGCTGGCCAGCAAGCTCACCGGCTACGAAATCAACGTTTACCGTGCCGACGACGAAGGCTACGAGGAAGACGTGGACCTGCAGGAATTCTCCGACGAGATAGAACAGTGGATAATCGACGAATTCAAACGCATCGGCTGCGACACAGCTAAAAGCGTGCTGGCCATAGAGCCTGACGAGCTGCTGCAACGCACCGACCTTGAAGAAGAGACTATCAACAACGTTCTCCAGATTCTCAAGGCAGAATTCGAAAAATAAAAATGAATGATAAATAAAAAGTGTAGGAACAAAAATAGTAAGTTTTAAAGCAAGGAGGAACAATGTCAGAAGAAACAAAAAGTATAAGACTAAGCAAAGCCGCAAAAGAATTCAACATCGGTGTAAGCACCGCCGTTGAGTTTCTCAGAAAAAAAGGACATCAGATAGACGATAATCCCAACACCAAGATTTCGGAAGATTTGTACGACCTGCTTGCGAAGAACTTCCAGTCGGAGCGGGCTGTAAAGGAAAACGCCGACAAAATCCAGATTTCCACTCCTGTGAAGAAATCCATAGTGGAGGCGGACAAACCGGCTGCTGCCGACACCGAAGCCACCAAGGAAGACTCGGAAATCATCATCAAGAACTTCAACAAAAACGAAGAAACCAGTCAGGAGAAATCCGAGGAACCGGCCAAGCCCGCCGAGAAGAAAACCAAGAAAACCGAGAAGAAAACCAAGGACGCTCCCGCCAAAGAGAAGGAAGAGGCTCCGGCACCCGCAGAGGAAGAAAAACCTGCCGAAACCGAGGAGAGTTTCGAGCCCAAGGTTATCACCTCCGACGACTCCAATCTTTCTGTTAAGGTGGTGAAAAAGATAGACCTCGAGTCCATCAACGAGAAAAACCGCCCGTCGAAGAAAACTAAAGAGCAGAAAGAGAAGGAGCGCAAGGAGCGCAAGAAAAACTCCGACGCCATAGTAGAGGCCATGGCAGCCAAAGCCGCCGAGGAACAGCGCAAATCCGATACTCCCCAGCCCGAAGCTACTGCTCCCGAGCCGGAACCCGAGCCCAAGAAAGAGCCCGAAACCATAAAGGCTGTGGCTCCCAAGCTCGAAGGCCCCAAGATTCTCGGCAAGATAGACCTGCCGACGCCCGAACAACGCACCAAACCATCCAAGAAAGAGGAGGGCGGACGCAAGAAAAAACGTAAACGTATAGGCGAAGGCCCGGTGGACATCAACAACCCGAGCAACCAAGGCGGCAACGCTCCCAAGAAAAAGGAGAAACAATCCGAAGCCCCCGCTCAGGGTAGCGGCAAAAAACGCGACAAAAAGGCCAAAGCCAAACCCGCTGTGGTGATAGACGAGAAAGAGATCGAAAAACAGATTCACGACAACCTCGCCCGTCTGGCACCCATGGGCAAGTCCAAGACCTCGAAACACCGTCGCGAAAAACGTAAGAAAATCCACGAGCAGATAGAGGACCAGCAGATAATGGAAATGGAGAGCCAGAATGTGCTCAAGGTAACGGAATTTGTTACTGCCAACGACCTGGCCACTATGATGAACAAGCCGGTGAACGAAATTATCTCCACCTGCTTTATGGTGGGCATACCCATCTCCATCAACCAGCGTCTGGGCGCCGAAACCATACAGCTCATCGCCGAGGAGTTCGGTTTCCAGATTAACTTCGTCAGCGCCGAAGTCGTGGATGCCATCAGCGAGATTGAGGAGCACGACAGCGAAGAAGACCTCAAGCCCCGCAACCCCATCGTTACCGTTATGGGACACGTGGACCATGGTAAGACATCGCTGCTCGACTACATCCGCAAGACCAACGTCATTGCCGGTGAGGCCGGTGGCATAACCCAGCACATAGGTGCCTACGAGGTGGAGATGCCCGACGGACGTAAGATAACTTTCCTCGACACCCCCGGTCACGAAGCCTTCACCGCCATGCGTGCCCGTGGTGCCAGCATCACCGACATAGCTATCATTGTGATAGCCGCCGATGACAAAGTGATGCCGCAAACCATCGAAGCTATCAACCACGCACAGGCCGCCAACGTACCTATAGTGTTTGCCATCAATAAGATAGATAAACCCGGCGCTGACCCCGACCGTATCAAGACCGAACTGGCCAATATGAATTACCTAGTTGAGGAATGGGGCGGAAAATACCAAAGTCAGGACATCGCCGCCAAGAAA